>Ga0160505_101452_pt1 | contig 11165 bp, 5 predicted proteins | sample DIDeMG_FD_108225 | JGI IMG/M metagenome (GOLD analysis project Ga0160505, IMG submission 108225) | Enriched chicken feces microbial communities from UW Madison campus, WI, USA - DID2874_E49_Stillage MG | ecosystem: Host-associated > Birds > Digestive system > Large intestine > Fecal ...
GTCAGGCTTTCCCCCAGATGGTCTTCGACCACTGGGCCACCATGCAGGGTGATCCCTTGGATCCCGCCTCCAAGCCTGGTAAGATTGTTATCGAGACCAGAAAGAGACAGGGTCTTAAGGAGACCGTCCCCGGTTACGAGGAGTACTATGACAAGCTTTAAATGGTGTTTTAATTATTTATGGTATAATATTGTTTTATAGTGAAGCTTTAATTGAGTTATTAAGAAAATAATCTGTCATTAATACTTGTAGAAACATAGCTAGCTTGGAAATTTTCAGTCACTTTTTTTGTTTCTTTGTAAACTGGTTGCGACTGGTATGTAAATCCATCTTTGTTGTTATTTAACCTTCATTTCAAATCAGCTTCAACCTTCTTTTTATATTATAGCAATAACAAACAGCAATTCCACTGCCAAACATTCTTTATCCTATTCCCCCAAATTCGCATCCTTAATTATATATTTACAAACCACCTACAGACACTTGCACTCACACGCACTGACAATGGCTTCTAGATACTTTTTTGCTCGCACGATTCCGGGGCTTTTTGCGCGCCCGGTGGCCTTGGGGTCTGGTCTGGGACTGCTGGGTGCCACGACGCTCGTGGGCCGCAGCTACTCGCGGGTGCTCAACGATGTCGTAGCGGGGGTCGCGACTGCGCCGGACTCGCGCCTGAACCTCCCGCACCAGCATGAGACGGTCCCGCGGCTGCGGCCCTCACCGCGCTTCAATTACCGGTACCTCACTCTGGGCAGCATGACGGGCGCTGCCGCGGGGTTTATCGTCGGCAAGTTCTCAAAGCTTCTCGTGGCGCTCGTGGTTGTGGGGGCGCTTACGCTTCAGTATCTTTCCTCTCGCGGTATCTATGTGCCCGGGCTTGGCTATGCTAAGCAGTCGGCGGTTGATTGGGGCCGCCGCCAAAGTGTTCGTGAAATCATCCTTCTTGAGGATGCTGGCTTCAAGGCGTCGTTCCTGGCTGCTTTTAGCGTGGCTGCCCTCTATGCCTGATCTCGTCTGCCTATATCAGTAGCAGGGCTTATATCTCCTGGTCAAGTTTTATCATTGCTTTTGGTTGGTTAGCTAGCTATTGAGGTTCTACCCAACGATCTATATAAATGTATTCGGAATTGGCTATTTCCCTATTTATATCATCACACGTAATTGTGATCCATAAGTGTTTCCTTAAACACTCCTTTTCTAATTCGTAAATCCTTTTAAATTGCTTTAAAGTATATGGGATCGCGCTGGATGTGCCGAGTGCCGCCCATAATCTCAAACACACTAGTCCATTGATACTCTCCCGTAACGAGAAACACCATACCCGTGTCAATAGTCATGGACTCACCAGGTTGTAGCCGGACAATTGGCTTCTGAAGTGAGCCGTTAACCAGGATTTTAGACTCTATAATGTTGCTATCTTGATTCAAGTTGGTGTTATAACGATCTGTAGGAATGATCCGAAGCACACCAGATAGCACTTGCGCTGTATCGTTTGTCACCACTGTCGAAAGCTTCCAGTAGTCTTTTTCGGTCATTGCTGTGAATAGTGTCGTTTCTTTAACACTGTCGGTGTTGTCATTATCATTTGAAATGGATTCTTTTCCGTTTTCACTGTTACTATCGCAGACAGCGTGCATCTTGACTCGAACTGATTCTATCCGCAGCACATTAATCATTTTCTGACTGAGTCGAATACCTCGAAGCTCAAGAATTCCCGATCTCGGGACTCCGTTGGTGACCATCCAGGTTCCGCCAAGCATACGAAGCAGCGCATCTCGGTACCAAAAGTTTTCGCGCACAATGCGCTGTTGCTCCGGCGATGAGTTCGAGTCAACAATAAATTGTCGCTTACTCAAATTAGGAATAGGTCGCTCAAGCTCCTCATCAGTAAACTTGACGCGTTTGACGGGAACAAGTAAACGAGCTGTGCGCCCAGCATTAATGAGAGTAGTGATGCTGAACCGCGGCAAATCGCTCTCTATAGGGCTAACATCGCCATGAGTGGAATGTTCGTTGTTGGTTTCAGCCGGATCGTTGGAACTCTCGGGGGAGCACCATAGTGTAGTCTCAATCGGCTGAGTCCATGAATTTCTAAGATCAATGACCAATAGGCAGTACTCTGACAGTACACTCTTGTTCTTTAACTGCTCCAAATAATGCGCAAGCTCATGGTTCTCAATACTATCAGTAAAATGTTGATTGTGTTGGAGAGGAATCATATCGCACCCGCCCAGCTCGATACTTGAGTTAACCGTCACATTGATGGGAATCGAAAGCGTCCGTGACCAATGTGATTTGCCCAACTTTTCAGTGTTTGGCTGATGTGAGTACTCAATTTTAATGGCACCGTCAGTCATTCCACGTTTACCTAAGACTCGGACTTCAAATGTTTTGGCCTTGTGGGGTTCAATGATCTCGCGCTCATCACCCTCTGTCTTCTTCCACTTCAATGCTTTCCTATTGAACAAAAAGTACTCAACTTCATAGATCTCATTTAGTGGAAGGTCCTTATTGGTTAATGCGACCTGCAGGGGCTGCGTAGTTGAATCCAAAAACTTGAGGGCCACAAAGTTGACAGGTACATCTGAGATGTTGACGACAGTGAAAGTAAAAACTTGCTTCTCACCTTCTAACAACAAAATCCAGTTTTGGTTTAGAGATAGTGACTTGAGGACTATTACTGGCTGTGCTTCTATCACAGTGGCCTCTATGATGCGTTTGGTACTGGCTTCCAGTCGTTCCTCCGAGCCCTTTCCGACGCCTGACTCAACGCCCACTTGCTTTATTTTGCTTTCCTGGAGAAATTCGGTTTTAGCAATCAGGTCAAAATCCTGCGGTTGGCATCCCTCTACATGGATCCTGCATCCAGTGATCTTTAGTTCGCCCACATCCAAAGGCACTGCAGGTAAACTTAAGTCATACACAGACTCTGGAGGGATGTATATGTTTGTTGCCATAGCTTTGACTTTGATGTCATTTTCTGTTAGTAGCGAAAGTTCGTAAATATGAAGTTCAAATGCGAACGGGTTTTGTAACTTAATTGTGAACTCCGTGCGTTCTTTCTGGACCATGATAGTGGGTTCTTTAGAAACCAAAGTTGGTTCAAGTGATGCCCGTTTGGCGATATAGGGATTGTGAAGAAAAACATCTGTTCCCGTTGAGTTGACATTTACTTTTTTGTTAAACTGGGGGAGGATCGACGAGTTGGTGGGGACAGCTTTAATGTCTCGCAAGATATTGGGGTCCCAATAAGATGCCAAAATATGACCCTGCCCAAGATTGCGGGCAGATTCTGTCGCTTTCACAATTGTCGTGAATAAACGAAGTTGATCTTCACTTGAAATAAGGTCTGCAGAAGTTGAGAGAAGCAATCCCGCGTAGTGAACAATACCGACAAAATCAAGAAGAGATTCACAAAGCGCTAAGCATACCTTCAAGAAGGAAACACGAAGAGTGTCCCATCCGTAACCAACAGAGGTGATGTCACCAGCACCATATACATTGCAGAGGGAGTCTAGCATATCCACAATATTGTTTTTAGTCTCGCTGGTATTCAAGAACGAGGAGAAATGTTTATCCACAGTCGCACTGTGAGTATGAATGGCATTGCTAGCAGCATATGATGCTCGCGTTTTCACAACCTTTGGTGCCAAATGCACGAGTAATTCTCTTAGTATGAACGTTCGTTTTCTCACTAGTCCAATGTTTGAGTAAATAGCCGCAATACCGCAGAGAATATTTGACTGAGCCTGTACGTTTATGTTGGTCAAGTCAGTTCCGTAGACTTTGTTACACCAACTTGCTATCGCAGGCACTGACGGGCTTTCTTTAGTAATATTTTTTTCCACGGCATGGCCTCTCACAATAGCATTAAGAGATGCAGGATTCCATCCACCCGCCAGTCGTGTAATAGCCAACAAATTTGCTAATCTCAAAATTGTCTCGCAGTATACAATCTGGGGTACACTATCCTCTGGATTGCTTTGTGATTTTGCAAAGTAAACTAAAAGATTACCCGTCAGCTCTGGGAGAAACTCAAACATAGGCGGTGGGGCAGAAGAAACCGTAAAAGATGAATGCGAAGATGTTGGTGAAAGCGTGTCACTAGCAGTATCAGACACATAGGTAGTGCTAAAACTCGAAGATAATGCAATAGCAGGAATAGCAACCGGAGTCTCTAGAAACGAAAGCAGTACCAGGCAGATGCCGATGCCCTCCAGGGCAGAACCGTGCCACAAGTAATCATGTGCAGATTTTAGCAAAGTCGCAGCTTCGGTGAAGTCTCTTAATGCATCTTGCCATCGTCCTGCTATCAAATACATTCCTGCTAAAAATTTAAGCATACGTCCCCGCTGTTTGATCTTAGTTTTGTCGTTAAGTGCAAGGGATATTGAGCCTGTTTTTGTAGTGCTGGGGCGAGTTGATGAAAAACTACTTCCAGTTGGAGACGAGAGTCCACTTCCGCCGCTGCCGGTATTGGAATGCATAGGCTTGAATGATACACTGACCCGATTTGATGGGCGTATAGGTTGTTCAAACTCTTTAACGACTGGTGATTTGAATGACCCCATTTGGCGAGCAATCATGAAGATCGCTAGTTCAGCAAGAAAATCTGTCGTAATATCACACATGGTGGTGCCCAAGCTGGTGATTGGGGAAATTTTTGATGAAAGGATTGGAATAATGTCATCGGTGCGTACAAGTGCATCCTCCGCAGGAACCCCAAATACCAGAATCTTGTGGATCAAGGGGCCCGGATATGTTTTGCGCAGTTTTTTTAACTTCTCCTGTAATTGTTCCGGACTGACTTGATAGCTGAAAGTTGTCAATGCGAACACCTAGAAAAAGAAAGATCCCCAAAGTTAGAAAAGAATCTCTTGAGATTGGAATTATCGTGTACTTACGCAGTATGTTTGACGCCAGGGCTCGAGATCATGAAGTGAACTGAATTCCCTATCGTATGACAAGCTGAAATCGTAAACCACCTTACCATTTGGGAAGCCCTGTGGACTGAATGTAGCTGTAATAAAACTGGATGTTAATAAACTATTATCCCGATTGATTCAATAAAGTGCAGGACCCGCAAAACACCTACCTCGTTCAGATCGTCTATCAGGAGTAACATCTACCAGGCAGACCTCTTTAACGTTAACGAGCCGCTCAGCATAATTCAAAAATGTGCTTCGCTTGAGGTTCCCTAAAGGACACAAAAACGATCGTACTCGTGAAGGAGCCACATAGGAGTATGGGTCAAGGGGCATTTGTCCAGGAGTTCGCGTAAAGAGTGTGTTATTAGCAATTCAGGTGAGCTGGCTAAAAGAAAGAACAAATATTTCAAAGAAATAAAGGTAATTAAGTTGCCTATGTAAATGCCAAACGTAGCTCCTGTACGTGAAAGATACGATAGCGGTATGATGTAGTTGATTTACTAATCATTAGGTAATTAATTATTAATGGAGTTTGGATGATATATATTTTGCCTCTGGGACTAGAAACGATTACCTCTTTACTCATCATCAACCACAATGACTACAATAAACCCACTACACCCAGACACATCAGATCTCAAGTTTACATTCGATCCATTTCTGAAAAGTGAATACAGATTTGGTCTTGATCCTAGTATGTCTATTAGCAGCTATATTACGTCTTCAATGCCACTAACAAGAACTTTTTTAGACCGTCCGATATGCCGGTACTATGACAAGGGCTACTGCCCTAGAGGCAAAGCATGTCCTGACAAACATATCTACCCCACCTACTCTAACAAGTAAGTAATTGTCTTTATTAATGGGGTTTTCATTATCCTTTGCTAACAGTTTTATTATTAGAATCGTGTGTAAGCATTGGCTCAGAGGCCTGTGTAAGAAGGGCGAGGCGTGTGAGTTCTTGCACGAGTACAATCTACGAAAAATGCCCGAGTGTCAGTTCTTTTCCAAGAATGGTTTCTGTACGCAATCACCCGACTGTCTATACCTCCATATAGATCCACTTACAAAGATCTCGCCGTGTCCTAATTACGAACGCGGCTTTTGCAAGTTGGGACCTGACTGTAATAAGCGACACGTACGAAAGGTCATGTGTCCACGGTACCTGACGGGCTTCTGTCCTCTGGGTCCGGATTGCGACATGTCACATCCTAAATTTGTTGGAATCACAGATAAAATGAGAATTACTCTTGATCCACCACTGCGAGCGGCGTTAGCTGAAAGAGAAAAGAAGTCAGATCACAAGGACCTAGACTTGGAACCTTCGGCAACTAATGAAGATGGGGGAGAAGGTGCCGAAGATGCTACAAGTGCTACAGATGCTGCAGATTCTACGGATGCTACGGATGCCCCAAGTGTCGATAACAATGACACATCTTCTGAACCCCAGAAAGAACCATCAGATAGCCTAAATCCTGAGTTAGTAACTACGGTAGACTTAGACGAGGCTGTAGTTCCCGAAGAAGCTATTGTCTCTAATATCGAGGCAGAAGGCTAACTCTTGAAGACGATTGTATAGTATTTATAACAAGAAAATGTAAATATATAAAAGAACCATAATAGCATTTTTATTTATTGACTTTTAACTTGTTTTTTCCCTTTTGCTTTTAAGCCCGTCTTTCGACTCTGATTAACCGGGCTCTGCGCCGTTCTTCATTTGTAAGCACCCATTGAATGCCCTCTTCATCCTCAGCGTCATCCAGTCCAATAATCATGATAATTTGAGCCACGCGGATAAACTTCTCACGGAGCTTGTAGCGGCCGTTGCTGACCTTGCCAATGATTCTAGAGATCTCCCGATCAAGCTGAATGGCACCCAGCTCATTGACCTTACCTTCAAGCGACCAAACCCGGGTTTCGAGTGTTTTCGAGAGCAGGACAGCGGCATGAGAAATGAACTTTGAGTATGCTTTGGGTGCCATGACCTTTGTGAAACCGGCCATAAGTGTGTCCCATTCAACGTTAAACTGCTCGCTGGGCTGGAGCGTACCATTAAACTCTGCAGTCTCTTGAGATTTGGGTGAAACCATAAAGTCAACATTTTTGAAAATTGAAAGTGTCAAGTTGCGAATTCTGGTAGAAACAACCTGTTTGAATGCAACTTGTAAGCTATCATTCATAAGCTCATCGCATCGAGCCTGGAAACTGTGAGAAAGAGAATCTAACAGTTCCTTTGCTTTTGTAGCGTCGTCGTCAAATGGAAGACTGCTCTCATAATCGATACCCTTGATGATGCGTTCAGAGTATTCAGAGGCAACCTGGAGGTTGTTGATATAGATCATGAAAGAGCGCAATTTAATTTCGTCAGCGCCGCTCAGACCAGCAAGGCCATGGCCACCAGCACCTCTCTTGACATTGGCACCAATCAACGGAGGAGTGGAAAGTCTGGAGACAATACCGCTGCTGCTAGCAGAGTTGGAATTTGAGATATTTGAAACTGTTCTTGGCGCTTCGTCGCGTAGCTTACGCTGCATAGCACCGACAAAATCCGACTCCAAGATTCGCCTTATTGAGTTCAAAATATTCTTGATTAGCACTAAATCGCCAGTATCCAAAGACTGTTGCAGGATGATATTCATAATGTACATGACATCCTCGACTACTGAAGTCACTAAAGGAGATTCTGTGGTGTATACTGCGGAATTGTCAGGCAGTTCTTCCAGTTGTAGGGCTTTTTCAACAGACCGTCTGAACACAAAAGTAGACATGGTCTCAAAAGCAGGGCCCAGTTTTGTTGTCACCTTCTTGGCAAAGTTGCTGTTCTTAAGAAGTTCTGGCATGTAAAGAACTGAGCCAGATTCGTTTGTATTCTTCTCATTTGAGTAGTCGTACCATTTGTAACCAATGAATTTTCTGTACAAGGACCACCGGTTAAGCATGACAGAAGCTTCACGAGCAAGTTCACCAACAAGCTTCAAGTCTACTACCTCGTCCTCAGATATTCTTCCTGTAATCTGGTCCAAGGCTGGGCTTCCAGCTCTGCTAGGGCCACCTCCTGATACTCTGTTTAAAGCAAAGCTGCTAACAAGATGAGGAAACCCATACGCCTGGATCTCTGTGAGCAGCCGGGCCACCGATCTTTCATCCCAGTAAGTATCAATAATCAAACCACCCTGACTATCAGCTTCATCTTGCACGCGGTCAAGAACTTTTGCCATGCGGCCCTTACCGTAGTGTCGCTCAACGATAGGGGCATGCTGGTTCACAATCGCAGCAATGTTTTCAAAAAGTCGGGTCATGGCTAGCCCGTAGAAAAGCGATATATTGTTTGCACCTTCATGACGACTTTGAATGCGGGTTCGGCTTTGTGCCGTAATGATTCCACAAATGAACTTGGCATACACTTCCAGGCCTTCCTTTTCCTCGCCGATGAGTGGAAACAGTTTAAAGTAACGGGTAAGCGTTTCCATATCCTTTTCCTGAGCAGCTTTATTGAACTCACGCAAGAAGATGGCACCAAGACTCTTTGAGGCTTCTTTTAATGTCTCTTCTGGGTAATCAGGGAACTCAGCAGTCGGAACCATAGCTTTTGCAAACTTGCCCTGGATAAGAGCAGGTGGCAGGCTGCGCGCTTTGCTGATGTACCATGCTGCCCGATCCCAGTCACGAGTATCAATGGCGGCTTGCGCACCCTGAACAGACGACTTGAGTTCAATCACCTTATTCACATAGTCGAGGGCCTCACGTACACGCGACTGCTCGAGGTCAATGCGCCGGACCCTTGACGAGAGTCCTGACGCTACAAAGCTTGCCGACGAAAGTGTCGATGTTAACTCATGCGACTGGCTAAGAGCAGACCCAAGCTGAGCTCGTAATAAATTCAAATGGCGTAGGCCTTGCGATTGGGCAAGCTGGTTAGCTGAGACGTGCTTGTCGAGAGTGTTGGTCAGGGCCTCACGTTGGGCCCGCACCTCAGCAATAGCTGAATGAAGATCCTCTAGCGAGTCGGCATGATCAAGAGACTTTTTGAGCTTTAGTACTGACTCTGTGGGGCTCTTTGATGTAGTTTTAAACGCAAACTCAAAGTGGCTTGAGCTAATATCAGGCATTGTAATGGTCCGGTCGTTAGAGATGCGCGTCGATTCAGCAATTTGGCTAAATGCCAGCATACAAGTCCAGGTTTCGTCAATGATCCTGGGACATGCGATTGTGTTATGTAATGGTTTTCAACCCGGTTATATCATGAATATATATGACTTATGAAATAAGTCTTGAGTTTTAATTTTTAGAGCAAGTTTATATATCAGCTTATAATTTACTCCATAGTATGATAGTAAGAGCGTTGTGTAAGCTAAAACAAGATTATCTACTACTTATTTATATAAATGTAAGAATGAAATCTTTTAAAAAAAAAATTTGACTTATTATTGTTTTTATATGATCATGATTAATGTTGCTGGTCATCTGGTTTAGCATTATAAAATCGTCGAGAACAACCTGAAGAAGCGCTGTAAAGCTTCACCAATAAAATAACATCCTCTTGACAGTTGTTCATCGGAAATGCTCTGAACATACTGGACATTAGTCGATAATATATATTAGAAACGTATCGTATGTAGAAACAGAACTACCAGTTGTACTAAATTAAAATCTCAGGAAAAAAAAATGAATAAATAAGTAAATTAAATTCTTCTATCTACAATCATGTTAATAATAATGAGGTAGGGAAGATAATGATTAAAACAATGATTTTTTGTCGATATAAGACCACCTCCGGCTGTGTCGTCATTAATTTTAAGGTATACATACTAGCTAATAGAAAAGGCCATAGTCGGAAACCGAGCTTGGTTAGTGGGGGCCAAATGAATAATAAAAAAAAAATTAAGAATAATAATGAAAACAAAAACTATAGCAAGAGATAAAGGTCTCATCTATGAACAATTCAGCTTTTGGCAGGATTGACCATGCGGGTCGGACTGGCAGGAGGAGCTGAGTCCACAGCAGAGCCTTCCGCCATACTGTCAGGCGTTGGCGTTACGGGTCTGCATGGCCCACTGCTATTAGTATCCTCCATCGCCAGTGGGCTTGATTTCTGAATAGTCTTTCTACGTGGTCGCGGCGGCGTGACCTCATTCTGCTGTAATCCCAAATCAACCGAGCCACGCAATGTGCGCGCTGCGCGCAGTGCCCGACTGTCCGCCCGCTTGTGCATGCCTTTGCTTGCTGGTGACCCCGTCGCCAGAGTTGATGAAGGGCTGCCAATACTATCACTGTCCGTTGCAGTGGTTGTCATTGCTGTCTTCTTCTTGGCCTTGGAACGCTTGCAACGTTCGTATTCTCGGTTCCAGTACTCTTGGCGATAAATCTCCCATCCCTCTATAGTATCAGGGTTGAACGCGCGTGGAGACAATACAAGCTTTACAACGCGGCCGGGGCGGCTTGCATATGCTGGCGCCCAAACAAGATCAACCAGTGATTCCAGCCAAGTCGGGGGTATTTTGACAAGTTTGACATTAAACGTATGTAGGCCCTTATTAGTATTGTGGATGAACCGCCGCGAGTGCACAAGCGTTGTTGAGTAAGAGCCGGAAATATAGAACAGTACAATTGTGACCAGTAAGATCATCAGACCAAGACGGTTGAAAAAATGCACACCGCGGTAGATGGATGGGTTGAGAAAGACGTAATACGAGAGTACAACGGTACCCGCGATCAGGCAAAGAAAGAAGATCGTGTAAATCCGTCGTGTAAAGCGCAACTGTACATACTCCGTACGCAGTGACTCCTCCATGATTAGCAGATTTCGGTAGACATTTGCCGGATGGTAAGGCGCAGGCTCGACGGGTAACAGTCTGGTGGTGAAACTACTTGCCGAGCTGCTGCGCGAATGTGTGCTAGACGCCGTGCTCGAGCGCCGACGTCGGCGAGGCGGGGTCGATTCAGCATCAGGTGTGGCTACTGCTGGCTGCTGTGGCGGCGGTGTCTGCGGTTTGCTGTCCATAGAAGCCATAGAGTGGGTAGTTGTATGCTTGTCGAGGGGGTGCAATAATCAGTTACGGATGCTATGCGTCGTGATTGGAAGCAAAACTGGTTTTTGTCTTGATCTGAGTTAAAGGAGAAAAGAGAAGGGAGAAGGAGAAAAAAAAAAAAAAAAAAAAAAAATAAAAAAAAACAAAAAAAAAACGTTGGCGGCAACAACAAAAACCACAAACAAAACCAAAAAAAAAATACACAGAC
>Ga0160505_101453_pt1 | contig 11164 bp, 3 predicted proteins | sample DIDeMG_FD_108225 | JGI IMG/M metagenome (GOLD analysis project Ga0160505, IMG submission 108225) | Enriched chicken feces microbial communities from UW Madison campus, WI, USA - DID2874_E49_Stillage MG | ecosystem: Host-associated > Birds > Digestive system > Large intestine > Fecal ...
CTTTTGAGTTTTTACAAAGGCAAAACTGTGTATTTACAAAAAAAAAAATATTTTTTATTGTTGGGAACACTCATTATCGCAATGGAAATAACCGGCTATAGCTGTGCTATTTGTGATGAGAGAATCGCGCGGTAATTCCAGCTTACGCACCTTCATTGGCTCTAGTAATGGTTCTTTATCACCAGCAATTTTATTTTCAATTGTTTTTTTTAAAGGAAAATAAAAAAAGTTTCCCAAAAAAGAAAGAAAAAACATTTGGGAAAAAAAATAAAAAAAAAAAAAAAAAAAAAAAAAAAAAAGCAGCTACTCCCATGCGTAAATTTGGTAAGAGCTCAAGTGGTGTAAAACGTACCAGCCCCGGTCTAGTTTTTTAAATTTAAACTGTGCATTTTAACACAAAAAGCAACCCTAATCTATTTCAATATTGAGATTTGGTGCTTGGTTTTTGTGGGCACTTTTTTTGAGCTAACCATTTCGGCTGGAGTATGGGAATAATGAGATTTGAAGGTAGGGTTTCTGTTGATCTCTTTATCAGATTTTTTTTTTTTTTTCTCTCGGCCGGACACACTCACATTATTTTCTATTTTGGAATTTGAATTTCAAAACAGACCAAACCTGAGCCTAACACTACCACCTCTTCTCTAATTTTTTTCTATTATTTTTCTTCGTATACTCTCTCTTACTCTTCCACCTCTTCTCCTTGTTTGTGGCGATTTCAAATCAACATATAAAGACGACCAACCGGCAGCCAAAAAGAGAGTGTGTAAAAGAGAAAAGCAACCCTTCTCCATCAGTATCCACGATAATCTCTTTGATCTCTATTTATTTGCTTACTGTACTACATATGCCAATGAATATTGTTTTTCGCCTCACCACACTCACGACTTGAACACATCTTTTTTATATATATCTTACAGATGAGCGAGGGAATTAGCATAGAGTACCTGGATCAAACTATCAGGCATCGCCTGGAAGCAACCCACGTCGAGATAATTGATACCTCAGGTAAGTGCCATATACACTTAGCGATCAAATCTTTTAGAACCTATTGTTTGATCATCGTAGTTAGATCGATTTCTGTACTAACTTTTACAAATCCTTTCAGGTGGTTGCGGTCAGGCTTTTGAAGTAGTGATAGTGTCCAACATATTTTTAGGCAAAAACAAACTACTCCGGCACCGCATGGTCAACCGAGCCCTGCGCGACGAAATAATGTCAATTCATGCATTTACACAAGTAAGTTGTTGATATTACCTTACCACATGTCTTGGGTACTAACAATTTTTGTCATTCATTAATTCGCAGAAAGACTATACACCTGAAGAATGGGCACGATTAACACAACATTTTTGAAACGAGCTATGATGATAATGTTTTTATTATGTTTGCACACACATTACTAATTATATATACACTCATGCCTATGTAAAAAGGGCTTGTGCAGCCCCAAGACTTGATGAATAATGAACTATATCTCTTCTAAAAACCAAACCATTGAGTCAAAACCTTATATTGATGCAAGTTCACCGGGAAGCTCGAAAAAAAAAATTTCATGAGGTTGAGTTACCCTAGATCCTAACTAGGCACCTTGGCCAATGAGGTTGCAACTACTGAAAAAAAAAAAAAACGCCAATCTGATAAATCCAAAAGCTGTTCGGCACGTGACGGGCCGAAGATTTGTTCTTCATTTTTTATCTGATTGATTCAGGGAGATGCGGCCTTGTCCTATTTTGGAAGAGAGGGAGAAAAAAAAAAAAAATACGCTGACCAAGCTCAGGTAGTGGCACATCCAATATCTAGTGTAAGCTGTTAAGCAAAGGCCGCAACTGAAGTAAGGTGTTTTTAAATTTGGTCTCAACCCTATGACGGTCCCTATTGAGTATATGTGAGTTCTAGTGTCCTTAGGTCTCTTCGTATATCAACAAAGACAAAAGCAGATAGAAACCGGCTTTTTCAAATATATACATTTATATCAATACAAATTGTCTGTTAGAGTAGGAGGGACTGAGGTTAAATCGCCATGCAATTGTAAAGGTGGTAATAGAAGCACCTACAATATCTTGCTGTTCCCCAAGTAAATAAATTTCTATTAGTAATTTTTTGTAAAAAAAAAAACAAAAACAACAACAGCCAATTTCCGGGTATTAGTTCCGCTCTAAAACTTGATTGCCTGTGCTGAATTTGACTACCTGACTTGTATTTAATTGACTGCACATATGATAACATAGCCCCATAACCAGTTTTCGAGAATTTTTGGTTTGTTTTACATTGTCAGTTTTATTCATTTATTTTTAATTTTTAAAAAATATCACTTGAGAGACCTCCTGACTTGACTCGACGCTTGTGGATACAAGCACTCTGTGAGTAGTTCCAAATGCCGACAATCCCAATAATTTCTTGAAATATACCTCAACACAATAGAACAACTGAAATGAGCAAATAGCAAATATATTTATTTTACTCTAATTACTTGTAAACTCATAACCAAAGATTCCAATGATACTTGTCACCTCTTTGAAACTGTTACATAAATAGCATCACTTTGGAACAGATATCTTTATAGAAATATATTTTTATATAATGAAACGTTATAAAAAAGCGATCTGGTGCTTTTTCAAGTATAATTATTATTCTTCTGTATAATAATAATGATGATGTTTTTGATAACAATATAGCTGCAATTATCTATTTGCTATTGGAAAACTGTTTATCAACTGTTATTGTTTTGAACTCCAACTCGCGTTTTATATATACCCAAAGTTTTGCCTGTCCCCTTTTGAAAATGTTCCTTCTAAAAATACCTCTTGTGAAGATAGCTCCTTCATTCGATGGCGCCAAAATAATTTTTTTTTCATTGCAATTCATTCTGTAGTCTTGAAAATTTGTAGTATTTCAAGTGACATAATTTAAATCTTGTGAATTTTCTAATCTAATACTCTTATTGCATAATATGTATACTTTTAATATTGTTCTTGAAAAAGGGCTGCTTTCAGAAAAAAAAAATTCTAAATCTTGTTTCTTTTGGTTTTACCGTGATACGCTTATTGTCTTTACCATATTTTGTTTTATAATATATTTTTGATTTCATTAAGGAGTGTATTAATGGTTCCAACGTTAAACAAAGCAACCCAGTATTCACTGATTCATTACATTGTTAATATGGAATAGTTCAGTCCATCAGAACACCAGGAGGGAACCGATTACACTATAGAGTAGATAAGCCTAGAGCATTTGGAGATTTCTCCAGTGATGCTGCCAATAAAAATATTGAAAATAAACCTTGGATCATAAAAGTTCGTTACGACATTAGAGATGTAGCAATGATTAACATTCTGAATGCCATGGCAAGTAATCATACAAAAAAAAAATGATAACAACAATTTCTCTATTCATTTCAAATAAAATACGAAACCATGTGATTTAATTGCAATTTATGAAGCAAACTATAAACCCAATGGGGGATTATTTTATAGATTCCTTAGGAGATAATCTATCAAGAATGCAGAAGAACTTCTAGATGAACTAGAATATGATGCTAAACTCTCAAAAAAAAGTATTGAAGTTTTTATCTCTGGATTCCCAAAAGATTTGGCTAATGGACCTTTATGAAACAAGGTTATTGTTTTTGATACTTGGTTAGAACCTTTTTTTACTGGATAATTATGATCTGGATAGTATCATCATCGAACTAGAGAAAGTTGACACCTCGGGAGTTCATAGACTCTGTCGTTCTTATGATAAGTTGAAGGTTAATTATCCCAATATATGGCCAAAAATAAACTGAGATACAGATACAAAGAAACAGAAAAGGAATTCAGTGTCGAATTCGAAATCTGGTTGATTAATGTCACGAAAAGGTAGCTAAGTGAAACTGGAGGAATTACAATATTATACTCCTATCCAAATTCTAGATTCAGAGGGTGATTTCTAAAAGACAGAATAAGCCTCCAAAAGTATTAGAATTATCCCTACCTGGAGTCACTACTGAGTTAATAAATTATTAAGAAACAATAACAGAGAGTACACAAGCTGCAGAGTTATTATTTGCGTTGAAGTGTACACTAGCAAAACTTGCAGTGAATGTGGGTCTCTTCACCCCAATATTGGAGGCGCAGTGTTTAAATGCCCACAACGCAATTAAAAATCTGATAGAGACTTCAATGCAGCCAGAAATATTTTATTGAAAAAACATAAGTCTAGTCGTCATGGATTAGACGTTGAATATTGTCACGATTAAGATGGTAAATCCGTGATTACTAAGCTTAGGTCCAGATACGAGATGCAAATTAATAGAAATCCAAGTATAAATTATTTTACTTATATTAATGAAATACTCTAGTTGAACCTTAAGCCAGTTTCTAGAAGAACAGCGTACAGAAAAGAGAAAGATTTTAAAAGTTCAGTGTGATCCAGTAGTATAATTTAAAGTACTGATATAAAGAAAATGCTGTATTAAGTGACTCGGTTCGTGTAAGGGACGGTTCTTGTTCTTTCCTTACTATTCTCCTTTATTGATGCCCCGCCTTTGGAGATTTTTGACATTATATTTGTAACATAACACACATTGTCACCATTTAAGATGAGTTGACACCAGTAAAGCCAGCTTCACATGCCAAAAATGGGATCTAATTATAGCTCTTAGTATCAGAATCTAGAAGGTCTGTATGGAATTTGTGAAAGAGAAATCAAAACGTTGACATGAGATTCCCGTAATAGCATGAAGATGGCACAATGAATGACTTGTTGGGAAGGCATATCGTGACAAGTATTTACTACCGGATTCATTAAGAATCTTACAGAAATTCGCTTAGGGATAGTTTAGCTTAAAGAGAAGTGCCAGAGAGGCAAAATGATAAGTTTAGTTTTACTGTAATTTTCTTTTGATATTATTTTAAACGACCTTGGATTATTCATATACCTGAAATTCTGCAATCACTTCTAATGCGTTGGTTCGTATTCCAGCCACACACATATTCACTTGGATAGTTAACATGGTGGATTTGGGAACATGTTGCTGAGGACATATTGCTATGTACAATACATAATATGGTCAAGAGTGCTACAAACAAGGATCTGTACTTTACAACATAGCCAGATCTCATTATGCATTGCCACCCATCGGATTATATCTCCCATGAATATAGAAATTTCATAAAACAAATATTGTTTCTATCACCCAATTTTATGTCGATTAACAACTTATCATTATTTATACAGAAAAAAGATATTAAAAAGTAATACATGTAATTGACAATTGTCATTCTACAACTTTGTGGATGAATGCAGCATTATTTTGGATGGGAGTAGCCGACTGAGAAAGACAGCCGGCTAAGTTTGATTTCAGAGTTCAGGACCTGTGATACTGAGAGAACTAACATTTAAAAGTTTTTCAGTATTGATTCCATGAACTGTCCTTATAGACTGGCGAAATTTAGTTAGGCCTTGGTAACTTATACACATAACAGCTAGCTAAGCCTAGTTTATTAAGGAGTCTATACGCAATGTCAACAATGGATTATGATCTTCAACTCTTGACAAGTGCCAACATTTTTCTTTTTGTTTATAGCGGCAATACTCCATTTCTGAGGTCGTGCCCTGATAAACTTTTTGTCGACTTTCCCTGTCGGGGCCGTCACTAATTGGCACACATTTGTTGCTCGCAGATCGAGTTATAGATTTCGGCATGTTTATTAATTACCTTTTACTAACACCTCTCTTAGTTGAAAAAACTGAATAAAACAATCAAAGAACTAATACAATCACCAACTTAAAAGAAAGAGGAGAACTTATGGCAAGCAAATTTATCTTTTGACAGTTTAGATTCCCGGTTCTTAAAAAAGTTGAAGAGTTAATATGACCTGTGATAAACAGTAAATCTTCCGTATTAGTGGCTTGAAGTTAGATGTTCAAAAACCATCGATACAGTCTTACAAAGATCCGGCTCCAATTATTCGGGTCTGCAACACTAAACAAGCTAGCAACGTATTGTATTTACGATCTGAAGCATCCAGCTGTATCTTGGTTCAAAAAAATTATATTTTACATTCCAAGTTGCAATGAACAAAAGTACACTTGCAGTAACAAGATCTAAACAAATAAACATACAAAAGAATACAAAAGTGACAACTTTCCAAGAGACTCGATGATGATCAGATTCATCAGACCGTTGTTGCATTTACCACCTCCAAGGCGGTCACAACTTTCACAATGTAGTAATGAGAATGAACAACATGACCCTTGACTAAAGGTTGATTTTTGAACCAGGGTTATCTTTTAATTGTTCTTCCTTCTATTATCATATAAATAAACTACACAGAATATCATAGTAACCTGTGTGAGTAATATCATGTCTGATTTATCTAAATTGTAAGTTGATTATCAACATATTCTACTCTATTTGAACGCTCAATCTTGAAAGTATCTAAACAGTCGTCTGTTAGATTAACATGGCTTGATTTTTTGTATATATATTATTTTAGGTATTAATTAGTATTCATTCGGTGATTCAGTAGCAGGTAGTTATAAAAATGTAGTAGACTAGATATGCCCAAATCCAGCATCAAGATCAAGAACAATGACTTTGAGCTGTCCAACTGCGCTTTCTTTAGCACGTCTCTGGGCAGCACAGAGCCATTTACTGGTTTGGGCTTACTTGCCGACGTTCATGCACAGAATTATTGCCAAATTCATGTCCTCCCCTGTTAGCCACCCGTAAACACTGCCGATCACATTGCCGCCTTTTCAGAATTTCGAGCTAAAAAAAAAAAAATGTTATTGGACCTACTTGACTATGCTGCAAAATAATTGTAGCTAAAACTGTTACAAAAAATCGACATGTTGTTTTGTTTTAATTTTTTTGACTTGCTTCTTTGCCAACTGAGATACGAGATTGGACTCCGGAATGAGAAAACCCGTTATAGAAAAATTACCGGCTTAAAAAACGGAGAACCATATCTAAAACAGATTTATATACAAAATTTCTTGAAATCTTGGTGTTTGTTTTAGGAAAATAAAAGTCTTTCTTTCCATACACGTTTCTTAAACAGGGAAAAACTTTTAGTTGGCAACATTTATCCCTTCTGCTAATTCTGGTGCAATGATAATCATTGTATTGTTTTAGATATCTGGTAGTTTGACATAAAAAAGGGTCGGCTTGATCAAATGAAACACTTTTATAATTTGATTTCTTGTTCTGGAGCTGCTTTGTATCTCAAGTGTTGATCAAAGTATACTGTATACTACTGCAGAAGGCTCTGGTGACAACGGCACATGCACAAACAAGACTAAGTAAATTTTAAAAGAACACTCAAGTACCTATTCTCTTCTCCCACCACATAATCAGCTCTCTATACTAGGGGGATACACCTCACAATATATTGCTTTGACTGTTGACATGAAAACAGCCAAAAGTCGTATTCGTGAGCATGCGGCGATTTAATTAGTCAAAATTTACTACCGTTGAGACTGTTAGAATTAAAGAAATAATGAGCCTACAAAATTTTAACGACCAGGGGTCTCTCTTACAGCATCCAATAGACAGCGGCCCGCTTAATATAGATCTGCATAGTTAATCGACATTATATTTTTACTCACATCACTTGTATTGATACATGGTACATGCTGTGCACCAACGTCGAAAAAATATGAATCCAATGTAGACATAAAAAAATACGTTGGTGGACTAACCATTTAGGAAATAAAAAAACATTACGAATCAAAAGATTGACTGTAATGTCTGCTTAGACGCCTTAGAGTAACCACTTACATAAAACATCGTGACTTTCAAAGCTCAAAAGCAGTTAATTCCTGGGCTTGTCGAAGTCAACTTTGGGGTACGGAGCAGAAAGATAAAGTTTTTGAGGGCTGGCTGAATCCACTGATTTTTTTATGTAATACTGGATATTCATATAAATGAATTATAATCACGAATGCTTTGTGACATGAATTTTATTTGCCAGCCTTGTTTCGTGTTAACTTGTTTGTGTTGGCAGTTGGTATGCTTTTATCTTTGAGCCTGACAGGAATCCTACCACTGATATAGAGAAATAGCTTTTTTGATCTTTTACTTTCAAAGTCGCCAAAACTTCATTTTTGAACATTGCTAAAGTCTTTGCCACCGGAGAATGATTTTAAAATATTTCTCATATTAATAGAATAAATGAGGTTTGCTTCAAACAGTCCCATTTTCGGCTTTGGATCAGCATTAGCGAGTCTATGAAATTCAAAGGTCAAAGATATGTTTATGTTAATAGAATACTTGAAATCTATGGATAGTCTTTAAAACTTACAGAGTTTCCTATAGTATATTATTGAGTTGCATTTTCCGAATGGAAAAGCTCAAAGATCCTTAGAAAAGACGAGGAAGAATTAAAGTCAGGATAATTAAATGGTCTTCATATTTTTGAAAATCAACTGCATTTTAAATACAAATCAGTCGTTTAATAAATAACAGAAACAAACTTTGCACCAAAGTTTAGAGACTAGCCAGCTTTATCACTGATCTTGGGGTACAAACATTTGGTTCTTATCGTTGGTATTAACGTGATTGAGATGCGTACGTAATTGAGATTCTCGCTGTTTTAAACATGCTAAATTTAAATGACAAATCTAATGTAACTAGTATCATTGACTGGTTTTTAGTTACATAAAAGACCTTCCAATTTTAGATAAGCTTACTGCCATCCAAGCCTTGTCTAGTTCTCCTTCGACATGACCCGCAATACATGGTAGTAAGACTCTATAATTGGGCATCCACTAATACAAGAAGAAAAAACCAGCTTTTGCGTTAGGCTAAAAATTCTATAACCAAACTCTTGCAGACACTTTACAAGGCTTTGAATGTTGAACACATTTGTTTGCTCTCCATTGGTGAATGAACTTGCCTTTTGAATAGCCAGATTTTCTTTCTAAGCTTGAAAAAGAAATGCCTCCAAAAAAAAAAAAAAAACAAACACTTTACCAAACTCTCTTCATGAGCTAGCATTGATATTTTCCTGCTCGCAGTTCATTTTAATTCCGCGTTGCATAGATTTTTCTTTAAAATTAATACATATAACAAAGACCAATGCGATTAACTTTATTAAATAAAGGTTTTAGTTCAAGAAAATGTATATCAATCTCGATGTAATTTGAGTTTATTTTAGGCGAACAATTTGGTTGAGTGTCAAGTCAGAAAAGTGTCTGGGTATCAAGCCAATGATGCTTTTCGGCCGGCTAAGACCCCGATTTTATTTTTAAAGGCTCTGAAGAATGATGACAATAAATAATAATAAAAACCCCACCCACTTTTAGACAATGTAATGCAGAAGTTTCCGTCGGAAGTGAACTTAGCATCGCTAAGCACCCATAAAACGATCTGAAGATTAGAACTAAGGCTTACTGCACATGCATTGCCCAAATTTGCGCTGTCTCAGTAACCTAATAATCGAATAATATTTATTAGATTAGATGTATTCAATAGCCGAGCTATTTTCTAGAGTACATAGCATTTTCAAAAAAAAAAAGATTCTGAATATAGAACTGGCACAACCAAGTACAGCAAAATAACCCATCGATATCTATGGTTATAGACATCCCCGCTCCCATGTGCCTTGGAATCCAGACTCCAGAAAAGAGTCTATCTTTGCTAGTGGTAATATGGTTTCTTGTCACTGCCCTGAAACCTTTTGCGTATCTACAAGGTATGGCAAAAGCGAAGGATCCATCAAGGTCCCAGGGTCCAATATGTTATCTATTCTATCAAGTTCAAAGTCTAAACCCTCGCCAACTGCTAGCCCATGTGTTCCCTCTTGTTTTGAAATACATTTGAATTTGATCTTTAATTTTCATCCGCACACAACTAATGTCTAGAAGAGGGCACCAATCATTAGTCCAAATACTGGGATAAAGATTCAAGTTGATAGCCAGCAAATTGAATGTATTTATTTAATAACCGATTTGTAAGAGAAAAAAAAGATATATATCAAGGTAAAAGTATCTTGTACAGGCAGAATTTTGAGATTCACCTTTTTGAGCTATCGCCGCTCGTTCATATAAGATTATAGTACTCATATCGATAGCGGGAAATGCTTTGGGGGCAGTTAACCTAGAGTTTAAACTACTGGCGTTATCAAACACTGTCAAAAACCACAAAAGGAGGAACAACTAGCCAGCACATAGTGTCCAATATACAATCAGAAGTCAAAGTTGAGAAAAAACGTGCAATTGCCTCAGATTTCAGTTCATTTACTAGCGATGTCAACGTTGGGCACAGGGGATCCTGATAATTCAGCTGTTGGATACAATGTTACAATACTGTATTCTTTTAAAGAGTACACTGTTTTCTACACATTGGCTAGCATAGGCCGCACTAGCGAGACAAATATGAGATTATGAACACGGAATAACAGATGTTGAATTTAGTGTAAGTGGGTGGTGGACGGGTGCCTCTAACCCTTCGAGAAAACTAGCCACCAGTTACTACTGCTACTAGGTTTAGCATCGATTTTTTTCTTTCTCGATTCTCGAATGTATAGTTACATTTAACACGGGACACGATCTCTTCTCTGAGGTGTTTGCTTGCAGTAGTCGTTGTTACTAAATCAACAGTTGACTAGGGTAAAAATAAGGTATCTTGGACTCCGTCAAGTGAGTACTCTTTCCGTGACAAATGTGCGCCAGTATCATTGAACCACAGCCTTAATGTCATGATCTACTGACATGAGATACACGTTTGTCGTTGGTAATTAGTGCAGATTTTCATAAGCCGTGAACGTGGTCCCTCGCGATCTGCATGAGCACCGGCAGTATCAAAGTACGTACATGTCTCCTTGGGCCTTGGCTATGCGACATGGAAATTTTCAAATACACTTATCACTATTGAAGATTTTGAGGAGATTATCGCTCTTCCTGTCAGTCGGCGTACATACATCGATGTACCATTGTATTTTAACTTTTGTACACTTGGATGCAAAATTTTTGCTTCGATCTCCATCAAAAAATTAAAAAAAAAAACAAAATATAATTTAAGAGAGTTTGCTCGAGCCTCGACCAAGTAGCTAGTAACAAGATATGGGACCAAGTCATGTTACAGCGCGATTTATATCCTATATGTTTCCAAGGTCCATAAACCGTTATTATTGTCTGTTTAGATTTTCAATATGCATCATTGTGTGCTGTACATGCA
>Ga0160505_101455_pt1 | contig 11160 bp, 7 predicted proteins | sample DIDeMG_FD_108225 | JGI IMG/M metagenome (GOLD analysis project Ga0160505, IMG submission 108225) | Enriched chicken feces microbial communities from UW Madison campus, WI, USA - DID2874_E49_Stillage MG | ecosystem: Host-associated > Birds > Digestive system > Large intestine > Fecal ...
CCTTTTTTTTTTTTTTTTTTTTTTTTTTTTTTTTTTTTTTGTTCTTCTTTTTTTTTATAAAAACCTTCCCCCCCCCCCCCCTTTTTTTTTTTTTTTTTTCCTTTTTTTTTTTTTTTCTTCATCATCCAGGTTTGTGTTCTTCTGCCATCGGTAAGCTTCGGCTTCTACCGTTGGTGGGATTACATTCGGCACTTAGTGTGGACGCTGAATCCATATAGGGACCTGTTTTGGCTTTGTGGGTGAAGCCTTTGTCAATGCTGGCTTGTCCATCGTTGCGTCTCCCTTGTTTCGGCAGGAGTTAGGGACGCCATTGGATAAGTTTGGTGGATGAAGGTCTGCTTAGCTGGACAGGACCCTGGATACTTTCATGAAAGCTTATTGTGTGACAACTCCCTGTCGACAAACCTCAGAACGATGTAGAAGGCCTTCTTGAGCTCCTTTGACTTCGGTTGAAGTGTAGTTCGTTGGAATTTTACGGCGGCATATTCCTAAACACTATGAACAGTCGTTGACTAATGGACATTTGGGTCAAACCATGCTGCGCACATTTACCTTTTATATAAATACGTTTTAATATTAATTTTTTTTCTTTTGGAACTGTTTATTTTCCAATATTTGGCACATTGGTGCCTTTTATTCATTGTAGTGTATATCTATTTTATATGTCTCGTTTTGAAAAGTTGAAGGTGAAATTTTTCATTTTTAAAAGCTATTTCTGAAATAGGCAATGTGGCTTTAAAGCTGATCTAATTGTGTGATGATGAGCCACAAACTTAAGGTATGTGCGAGGCGCTGCCTTCACATACTTAAACTAGCTATGGAAGTCTCAAAAAATTTTATAAAACAAACTGCATATAAATAAAATCTTGAGTTAAAAAACTATCAAGAACAAACCCAGGGATTGAATGAGACATGTTTAAAAAAAATTGAAGAACTCAAATAATATTAACGTATATGATAAGCGAAATGACCAACCTGGTGAAAGCCTCCATGAAGATAAAAGTTTCCTAAAATTTCTACTTATCTTTCTGACTGAGCACTAGCTATTGTAATCTCAAAAAAAAAAAAAAAACATATTTTGATAAAAGGCGCATCTCTGAGCAAAGCTACCTGTAAATATGGTCAATTGGATGTCCGTTCTTACTATGGCAAAATTCAATACCTTCCAAACAAGCACATAAGAAACAAATGTACGTGAAACGAGTTTATTCATGTATTCATTTTAGTATTACTTTGAAGCCAGTGACTTTTCTTTTGAATGAGAGAAACTGTTTATGGTCGTGCTGTCCAAATTAAAAAAAAAAAAACAGTAACTCCAGAAAATGTCTTGTATTTTAATTTATTTTTCAACCTTTAGGCAGATGGTGCCAAAACTAATCATTTTTCATTTCTAAGTGATAAAGCAATTTAAATTGGTTTGACATTCTCAAATTCCAGTCCGGGACTATAGTTTGGTAGTCATAAGCTAACATAGCCAGCCAAACCCATTCACTGAGCATGTTTAAATCATTATCCGCTTGTATTCATCCGTTTGGGTCTACAAAGTTGGTTTGATTTGTTACAGGTATTTTTTTCAGTTTCCAAGTTACATTTGAAGTTTTCTCAATACAAAGTCGGCAATAATCAAAGTTATTTTCTCCTTCGTGTACTAAACACGATATCAGCAGCGATCAGAAAATGGTACTCATGCGAAGTGGCGAATGCATAATTTGAGCTTAAACGAGGGTTGGTATTCTTTTAGTTGACTTTTATCAATAATTTTACTTTATCTTCTTTTTTTGAAAGATACTTATGATAAAAATCGAGCTCAAAATGACCTTTTCTCAGGAATCAACGAGCAAGATAACAGCATACCAATTAATTTCATGCCCTTTTCTAAGCCTCATGGTATTGGGATCTCTATTTCAATTTGCTTTTTTGTTGTTGTTGTGAGAGTCCATCAGCTTAAGATCATTTATAGAAAATTCTCAATGCTATCAAAGGGTTGTGTTTGTACCAAGCACAAAAGAATTAGGTCCGGCCATGATGATAAGTTAAAAATCCATTTTGAACAAGTATATGAGCTAATGTTCAATCTTTATACTGACTAAATTTTACAATGTCTCCAATAAGATCAAAGGAAATTATTTGAGACAAAACACATAGATTGATACAATTTGTAAGCTCTGATTTGCAACATGCGATGAAAATAAAGCATTATATAGTGTTGAAAATTACCACATTGATAAAATCATGTGCAAAGAAAAATTTCTAAAAAGACATGACCTTTGCTGAGTTAACATTAGATAAGAAACAGTGAAATCTTTTAACATTCTTTTTTTCTGTTAAGAGTAAAAAAGCAGCTAAATAAAAGGAACAATAAATTTTTAAGTTATTCAATCATTAAATTTAAGCTTCTTATCGGAAATACTATGGGGTTTGACCTGCTTGATATTTAGTGGAAAAATCCCAGGCATAAAAGTAATTAAGAGCAGGTTCTTTAAATCTGTTTAAGCTTGTTATTACTATCTTTATCATTATCTTTGTTTACGACAATCCGGATTTATAGATAAAACCTACTATTATACCTGTCTTGACTTATTTGCGACAAATGTCGGACCCACTAGATAATTTGTGGCTCAGTCCTTCCCAGTGTGCATTAAAGATTAACCCCAAAATAAAATAATGTAAAAGTGGTGATATTCAAATCTAATGAATACACGCATATGAAAAAGTCAAGCCCTAATTAACAACAAACAATGAGTTACATAAAGCGATATTGGAAGCCCTTTCATATATATTATTTCATTTTCATTGGATATTATCATTTAACAAAACATTGCCACTACTCTAATAGACCCACAATATTCAAAACAAGAACTTAATATAAGTTTCACAACACTGTGTTATATGCTGTAACTATTTCAACAACAAAAATTTACGACACAAAACTTCAGTTCTAGAATTGTTTCTAATTTATGTGACCCTCGACATTTAACATATGATAAATTTATTAAACTTTTTTTTGGCGCAATTTCATTGAGACGGAGGTCTCAGTTTTCCCGATATACAAAGAAACTATTAAACGTTTAAAGCCTAGACTGGGTTACTTAAGGCTGCCAACTTTATGCATGACAGATTATAAATTTGAAAACGTTCCTGATATTCTATTTTAAGTTTTGTTTTTATATTTTATTTTGAGTTACAAAAGTAAGGCCGATATGAAGCCTCGGGGTTTACACGAAAACAATAAGCTTTTCTATATTTCCATTGAAGGTAACTTATAAGTAATAATCAAATTGTCAATAAGCAAGGTTCCTTTTTTTTGGGAACTCAGGGCATTAAAACCTCCACCATACTGCCTGTAACAAGGGATGCTCATAATATAATATAATATAAGAAGATAACTGATTGATTATTGGTATGAAATAATCTAAAACTAATGAAGATAACTTCTGAATAATATAATATCTCTGAGTTGAGAACTTTAGTGTGGAAGAGGTTGATTGTTTCATTCTTGCTTGATTTCCAAAGAAAACTTTTATTGTTTTAATTTTTAAGAGATTCAACCCCGAAATGAAAAGGATTGAAATAACAGTTACCAATAAAGTGGATGTTAGAGAAAACCAACTTCTGGTTTGGTTGATATCTCAATTAAGAAGCAATAATAATTGTAAATAATAACTCTTCTGTTTGGAGAAGATGAATGACAATAGAGGAAGGTGAGTTCCTGGTTTCTTTTGGTATCCTAATTGAAAAAAACCGTGGTAATACTCAATCGTTAGAGCTGAGTAGATTATTATTTATTTGAATGCAATGTCTAGACTTGTAACAGATACAAAATATGGATTTAACTCTAAGTGAACCCCTAATATACTTCGGCAAGGATATCAGTTATCCTCAAAATACATGAGCATACATAAACTGTATCAACCTAAACATAAAGCTGACCCTTTAACGCTATTGAACCAATCAATGATTAAATAAACCAATCAATAAAGCATGAAAAATGGTTGAGCCCAATGATAGTTATACTAGCCATACAAACTATGTTACACCGCCTTTACCTGATCCTTCCAACTGGACCCTCTCAGACTTGACTTCTTTAGCATCTGTATTAAAATAGAAAGACTGGCTCCAACCTTTTAGTAGCCACATGTTTTTAGATAAGTAATGGCAAACCTCAATTCAAAAAAAATTATCATGTCAAAAAAGACCTGAAAAGCCTTTAACCGCTTAAAGAAAACCAGTCCTAGACATACCTGTAAAAGCAGCCTGATACCACTCAAAAAGATTCTTGTATGGTATAGTTTTGAGAGGTTACAAATAATACGATTGAAAATGCTAACTGGCCAACAAAAAGCTTTTCTGACCTGATAAATTGCGGCTTAACAGTTACCACCTATTGTAGTCTTTTGAATCAAGTAGGAAAACTAATAGCTCTCAGTTGACACAACCATATATCTTCTTTTGCTGGCGCCAGGGTCGCAACTAATTGTTAAAGCAGCCTTTTTAATGTTAGCCAAAGCTTCTATATTATCAAAATCATCATTTTTAACACTTGACTCAATATATTTGCAATTGCCCAAGGACCAAAGCGTAATGTAACTATAGAAAAAAGTTTGATCATACAGGACATTAGCTGTAATATTTAAAATATATACATAAATCTGCTAGCCACGGGTATACATGATTTTGAGCGTATCACTGTGATGGTTGTCACTCTGAGACTTATATTCTATGAAAATACTTATTGTATGGCAGCCAAAGAACTTTCCTTGGCCAAAACCAAGTTTTGAATTAGATTTGAATGCTACTCATTGAGTACTATCATAACTCGAAGTAACAAAATCTTGAAACATACCTGACAAAACAATAAATTGTAGTATCCCCACTTCTCTCTGGAGCTGTCGACTTAAAGAACTACTTTTGGAAACTGTTATTTATGTAACATAGAGCCTGAGCTGGTAATATCTATTTTTTAATGATGTTTCTGTGTATTGTTCTTTCCATAGGTTCAAAATAACATAAACAGATCCGGCTAAAAATGGTGCTGGTCTATTGAAAATATTTAATATATAAATGTTTCTTTTTCCTTTTCATAAAATTTCCTACAAGTTATCCAATAACACTCTAATTTAATTATTTTAACATATTGAATTGATAAATATTTTCTTCTGATCATTTCCAACATAATCTACCATGAACAAACTTACATTCACCCATGCCAAGTTCTTCAATGATGAAACATCAGAGTCACAATCTTATTGGAAGGCTGTAACTAATAGTGATTTCAATTATGATGGCGAATTCTGGTATGCTGACTACTTTTGAGGTAAAACCTACTGCCGACCATCGTGCGGTTCCAAGGGTAACAAACAAAGCGCAAATACACAGGCAGAAAATACAAATGTCACAAGAACGGGTTCAACTGAAAAACCGTTGGAAAAACGCAGATACATCTACTTTCGGTCTATCAAAGTGGCTACTGAGTCTGGGCTAAGTCCCTGTAAGCGCTGTAATGCAGCGGACCTATCGGTAGTGCCACCAAAAGCTATTAAACAAAAGGCAGAGGAAATAATTATGACCATGATATTTGATGAAAAGTGTATTCCAACTCTCACCGATGTGGCCAAAAGGTTAGGAAAGTCCAAGTTTCACGTCCATCGCCAGTGTCAAAAAAAAGAATTCAACATCAAAGAGCACGTTATCAAAGTCAAAAAACAGTTCTACCAGGTTCGCAAAGGTGAAAAGCTCAAAAAACGCACTTTGTTAAAGAAAAGGGTAAAACCTGTGAAATCGGCAGAACGTTCAGCCATTGAAACACATAGCTCACATATTACAATAGCTACTGAAAATCCTAACATGGTAAAAGACAATGTTGACGAGGATTACACTCAATTACAATTACCAATGACAGCCATATCTGATTATTCTTCAATCATGGACTGGTCTGATGAAAGCTCTCTACCCTTAGTGGAATACCCTATTCAGGAACTTAAGTCCCTAGAGTTGGAATCCAGTCAACTGTCTTTCACAGATTGGGATTCCTCCCCCGACATGACCAACAGTACATTGGAAAGTCACCAAAACACACCAATGCAACAGGATTTCAACAACATGCCCTTTCTCTTGCAGGAATTTGGGTTTCAAACCAGTTCCTATGAGACCACTAATTTTAATGTGGATGACGTTATTTGCAAGGAGGATGATTTTTTCAACTTTGATTGTGAACAATAATCTTTTTCGCCCGTGGAAGAATGACTGTCTATATAATGGCATGCAAAGTAGGCTAAATAAAAACTTCAAAATAATGCTTTAATTACAACTTTGAAAACTAAAAAGGCATGGAAATCACCATTTTTAATAACTGCAAGTATAACTTAAGCACAATTATGTATACGGTATGATTATATAAAAAGTTTTACAGGAAAGCATTTTAAATTTTGTTGACACTTTTAATCTATATAATTACAATCTTTATGATTTTTATCTAATGGTAAATACCTAAAGGTTATATAATAAAAGGTCTTCTCTTTCTATTTGATTATTTGAATATATAAAACAGAATTTATTGTCAGCAATAAATCACTACTTATTTATCCATCTGTATGTATGGATACACGTTTAATTGCAAGCTCGACTTCTCGTCTGCTCCATGTCACCTCCTGAAATCCATTACTTTCGCGAAAACAACGAGAAAAACAACTTCTTATGGAAATGCATTTGTGAACACAAGCAAGTAGATGGTGTTTTTCATGCCAACAAGAAAAAAATCAGCAAGTTGTGCCGCACATCGTGCACAAGTCGGTCTACCCCGAACCCGAACCGTGAAGACTTTGTGTGGTTCAAAACACTTCATGATGGCAAACGATTTGGGTATATGCCTTGTAGGCGATGCCATGCAGCCAATCCTAATTATAAAAACCCACGCGAACGCATAGAGATAGCCAAGCAGCTTGGGCGCCAGGAAATGGCACTCAATGGGCGCGCGCCCACATTAGGTAATATAGCTTTCCATTTAAAACTATCCTACGAATACTGTCAACGTTGTTTTTACGATAATGGCTTTTCTTGGAGCAAGTTTTGTAAAGAACTTCTAGCGGTAAAGGAAGCCACCAAGATAGATGAGAGTATTGAAGGTAATCAAGCACAGAAGAAAGCTGTAGCAAGCAATAATAATATTGAGACTACTCAAATCGAAGGGAGTATGGTAGAAGACATGTCTGAACAAAATCAAAATTTCTCGAGCTCTACTAGACAGTTGTTAATCAGCTCTGTTCCAGCAGTTGACTCTGTGTCTCAAATGGAGCAATTGAGTTTGCCCTCATTTTCTACCAGGGATAAGCTGGTTGATCCTAGAAGCCTACAAAATGTTATTATTGATTCCTATGAGAATGAATCTGAGGATACAGGTTGGCAGATCCCACCACCCATGACAACGGCAACAGCCACATCAAGCGTATACGGACCAACCTTGTCCTCAGTCAGCTGCACCGTTGGTAAGTCTAAGGTCCATGATCCTACATTACTTGCAGATGAAAACATCGATATTAGCCTTGACCGAGTGAGCCTGTTATTGAATGTGCCTGATTTCTCAACGGGAAAGTCTGACAAAGAGTTTGAAGAGGAAATGGATCATTGGATTTAATGTAATTCTTCAAGGTACAACATTTCTGTGCATCAACGCAGTATGTAATATCAGATTGTTTCGGATGAATACACGTAATTATATTCATATATCCATACCTAAAATTCATCTTGTTTATAATGGCTTGCTATTTCTAGCCCACAAAAAGCCCTGTCAAGTTGGCCTTTGGTTGCCACCGATCATTGCATAATCTTTTGTTTTGAAGCCAATATGAATTGAATTTGACTACAAGACTAGCTTCAAGTATTAAAGAGTTGGCTACTGGAGTCCATGTATCGTACTTCTTTCCAGTACTGCCAATGATGTGGATTCAATCAATTATTTTCATTCGGATCCACACTTATGTACCTGATTCTTTTTCACGATAAACTAACAAGAATATTATTCGGTGGTTATCTATGTCGTTATTTTTTTGATAATTGATGGTTATTGTCGTGTTGACGCTAGGGTCTCTATTAGTAAATACAAAAATGTACAGAGAAACAAATGAATGTTATTTGAGAGAGTCAAAAAAATTAAGCTCATCATACCTACAATAAATTGGATGCATATTATGTGAACTGCCTTGCGGATTCAATGGAACCGTCAATTATTGTTAAATTGACCAATTATTAGCCTCTGCAATATATCCGTATATACATGATTATCCTTTTATTATCATTTACTTTATACGAATATCAATGGATCAATCTATTTGGAATCCACACTGACCAAGTGGTCATTTTCTCATTCTCTTTTTGGGCCATTGTTGTTGTACCCCCTTTTCTACGTGTTGAGATTTAAGCAATAATACTTAACTCACTAGACTTGAAATGCGTGCAATCCAGGCATAAAAAATATCTGTGTTCATAAATGTAGATGATTATTTTGTAATTGCGCTGCCAAATAAGGATGGGATCTGGACCACAAAGGGCCCTGCTTCTAGACCCTACCATGCCTTCGTACGTTGATAGCTGACCTTCTAACGTTTGTGTACCCTTTTTAATTTAAAAATTTTTTTAAAATAATTTTTTTCGGGCATTACTAATGACAATAGCCGTACCTTGACATGACTGACCAGTCGGTATCACAAGTCAGATATTATATCTACATTCTTTATCGTATTATATATTCATTTATTTTATTGTCAATTTTTAATTGCTTATTTCTTTCAAATTCCTTTTTCCTAAATTTAAGTGGCAGATGTACAACTACCACGGAAAACTATCATCAAAAGCTACATCAAGAATGTTGATCCACCGGTGACTGAGAATAAATACGTACGTACGTACATGGAGGAAAATGTTATGAGCCGTGACCCGTCAAACGCATAGCTGATCAGCACATGTAGTCCTGTTCCGATGATGGTGGCAGTAACGGTGGTGATGACTGTGGAGCAACGGCGCTGATAGAGTCAATTTCTTTTTCAATGGATCCGTGATCTATGATCAGGCACGGCAAGAAAAAAATGAAACAAAAGCCATGGGTATTGCTTGATTCTACAGTAATATCACAAGTCTTGTGATGTAATAGAAGGCAGAACACATACAAAAATAAAAACGATATAGAGCCTGATATACTTGTATTTAGTATAGAAACCAATCTATGGAGAATCCCAGTAATAAATTGCAGAATGCTAAAATGACATAAAAGGAAGACATTACAAAAAAGGAAAAAAAAAAAAAAAAAAATAAAAAAAAAAAAAAAGAAAAAAAAAAAAAAAAAAAAAACATAAAAAAAAAAGAAAAAAAAAAAACATAACATCAAAAAAAAAATAAGTAAGAGAGATGATAAATGCCGAAAATAAACTGTAATCAGAGGAGAATGACATGAAAAAAAATGACATGAAAAGATTGTGTCAAAAGTAATGCAAAAGAAAAGAAGTCTCAGAAAGAATGCTGCTAGTCCTTGATCCAGGAAAAAAAAGTTATCCAGAGCGTGGAAGGAAAGGTGAGCCTAGGCCACCGATAGCACCAAGCTCAGCATCAGTATTAGAGACAGAGCTCTGACACATTTGCGTAAACCTGCTCATGGCATGCATCGAGTTGGTTAGAGGGGGAAATACAGCCATTTGCTCATTATGCGAGAATTCGTCATCATCATGATTGCCGCCGCCATAAGGAAAAGCCGGGGAGAGCGAGGGTGTTGGCGGGAAGAGAATATCATCAGCAGTTGACAACAGACTCTGGCCAGGTACAACACCAGGAATCCCAACACTTACAGCAGCAGTAACAACAGATGATTCAATGCTGCGCACAGAATTCAAACAATGGGAGCGATCGGCCCAGAGGTATTCAAGCGACGGTGCCTCTTGGGGCTCAGGAATAATTTGGCGCAAAGGTGTGCATGGGACATCAAGTGGTAGGGATAGCGGAATATCGAGAGCACGGGAGAGTCGCATACGCTTGTAATGCTGTTCCCTCGCATCTTCAAAAGACTCAAAGGAACCGTTATCAAGAATGCGTTTGCTTGTAAGCTGCAGTGGTGTTTCTTGTTGTGATAATGAATCAAATGTTTGAGAATCTGTGGATATGTCCGCTACTGTAGTAGCTGTCCCTGCATTAGAAATTGTACTGCTTCTTCTACTGCTGCTGACACTATTACCAGTAACAGATTGTTTCAGCTTGGTATGGAGATTTTTGAATTGTCGTGTCTTTTGCCGGCAGAGTTGAGCTAGGCGTTTGCTTGTGGACGTGACAGAATGGCGGAAAGATGGGCCTTTGTGCTTGGTAAACTCTTTAGACACGCAATGTGCAAGCTCCGTGAAAGGTGCTTCCTCCAGGGAGTTGCGATCGTTGGCGAGTTCATTCAAGGATGATGAGAAGAGAACATGATCGTCCTCTGAGCTCCAAGACTGTGAAGAAGCGATGTTATAGTCAAGGTTCTGAGTAGAGTCATTGTTAAGCTGGCGAGGACTGGCGGAGCTGCTCGCGGAGAACCGAGAGCGCCGCACATGAGTCTTGGGCGGCATTGTGCAGTGGTCGACTTTGGTGGATACGGAGTTGGAAATAGAAATAGTGTGAGTAAGGCGCCGGTCATCATCAGCGGCTTCGTTGGTAAGGGTAGAGCAAGAGTTAGAAATGGAGACGGTTTGAACCCTGCGAACGGAGGAATCTGGGCAGACGCCAGTATTAGTACTATTCGTATTGTTTGAGCAGGTGTCGCCCTTGACATGGGATATCAGTTTGGAACCCAGTCGTTTGGACGTGGAGATAAATGAGAGTTTCATGGTGCAGCACAAAAGTATTTTTTGGCGGGCAGTAGTGGTGGCTGTTGCTAGGGTTATAAACTGACCTTTTGCGTAAGACTATGGTTTAAAAGAGGTTGGGAATGATGAAAAAATAAATAAATTAATTTTCGTGTCTTTGGCAGCCACAATTGGACTAAGCCGTGAAAAGGTTAACTTGTGGTTTTGCAGGAGCTGCAGAGTTTAAACGTGTGGACCAAATTGGGCAGTTCACTACAGTCAGCGATAGGATGTGCACGTGAAATCTGCGCTGGTAAAAGAAAAAAAAAAAAAAAAAAAAAAAAAAAAAAAAAAACAAAAAAGA
>Ga0160505_101456_pt1 | contig 11156 bp, 9 predicted proteins | sample DIDeMG_FD_108225 | JGI IMG/M metagenome (GOLD analysis project Ga0160505, IMG submission 108225) | Enriched chicken feces microbial communities from UW Madison campus, WI, USA - DID2874_E49_Stillage MG | ecosystem: Host-associated > Birds > Digestive system > Large intestine > Fecal ...
AACAAAAAAAAAAAAAAAAAAAAAAAAAAAATAACCAAAAATTTAATAATAAAAGCCATTTTAAAAAAAAAAGTTAGTTCTAATGGCTAATCCAAAAACAAAATTTTTCCCCTTTTACTTCAGTTAATAAATAAAAATTGTAGATTAGGGGGCGCACAAGGTCCATTTTGTGTTTGCCCGCCGGCCCTTTTTGTTTTTTTTAAATTTTCCCGTTTGGGTTTTTTTTTGGTTATTTTTTTTTTTTTTTTTTTTTTTTCTACTAGACCTGGCAGTACATGGTGGGATCCGCTTTCTTTTATATAAAGGACGAGGCCCCGTTCCTTTTTTCTTTCTCTTTCTCTCTTTTTTGGTTTTTCCGCCGTTCCTACTTTATCTTCGCAACATCTTTTCTTCTTTCCCTAAAGAGCGATTTACCTTCTCTGCATCATGATGGCCTCCGAAGCGTACGCAATGATTCAAGAAACCATTGAGAAAACATACTCAAAGGAACACGAACTGTTTTATAACAGTCCAATTACGCCGCCTGGCACCATACTCGGTCTGCATAACACGACCGGAACTAATGGACAAATTGTTTGTGACCCCGCCTCTGGTATGCTCACCGTCACCGATGCCTCCAGCGCCCTACCATCGCCTCCCGCTGCCGTCACTAAACCTTCTAAGCCTGCTGGTTCGGGCCAAACTAAAAACAATAGCATAAACGGCAATATCGCCGCTAGTACCAACAACAATAACGGTCGGCGGCGTGACTATGTCTCGTGGTCTAAGCGTGAAACCGAGGGTCTTGTGCGATGGCTAGTGGCTCAGGATAACTTTCTCGCCATGAAGCGCAATACGGCGCAAATGCTACCAAAGCTGTCACAGCACCTGCAACTCCATGTTACTGGCTGCTGTAAGACTGCCAAGCAATGCGATCATAAGATTCGCAACCTGAAAAAATGTTATAAAAAGGTCAAGGACAAGCTTGGTCGCCTCGGCATAGTTGACTCTGTCAACGCAGAACTTGAGCAAGAGATTCTTGATCAGTTCCCATACTTTCGTGAATTTGAAAAGATCATGTCAGATGAGAGCAGCTATCTCAAGTCAGCACCCCCAAGTATTCTCACTCCGCCAAAGTCAGAGGAATTTGATTTCAACGACATGTCCAAGTTTCGCTTTATGCCCACTGTTAAGGATGAAGACCATGAATCCATAAATACACCAGACACAACTAGCGCATCACCATATTACAACAGCATGAACACCACTGATAACAGTGCATACACATCACCATCAACCAAGAAGCGGAAAATCACACACATTAGCCCGTCTTTAATAGAAGATAGCAATCCCCACACGAACTTATTAAACATACTACAAGTTATGAGTTCCAACTCGGGTAGCGACGCTGTTACTAATAATACTACCACCGCATGCATTCTGGCAGACCATATTAAGACGGCGTTAGCCAAGAAGGAAGCCACCAACCGTCAAAAACTGTATTTAGATCACCTGCAAAACCAAATCCAGCGACATACGCTGCGGGTGCAAATGCTCTACAATAACGGACAAGTGTCCCGGGCAGAGCAAATCATGGACAAAATTGATGACCTAGAACAAGAACTACATGACGCGCTATCACGGCCCCTCGAGTATTTTTATGTAAATTGATAACAGCAAAGCCTGTCTGTATGAAGTGTATATGAAAACAAAAGTAAATAATTTGAATGATTAATAAATAAAAAAATAATGAACTGGTTAACAAAAAAATAAAAAGAAAAAAAAAGAGATTACTTTGATAAGTGCTCTGACTATTATAGACATGAAATAACGACATGAAGGAGAATCAATTCTTCTTGAGAATAGGTCGCGCCGGGTCCCACGGACCCTGGATTTCGTTTTTATATTTCTGCAACGTTAGCAACATGACTGGCAACCCGAGAACAATTCCCACCATTATAACTATCCAGACTAGCAAAATGAATATACCTCCGACAAGAAACAAGCCGGTGCTGCTGCCTACTACCAGTATCGATAGCACTGCATAGTACACCCAGCCCCCATTGTTGCCGTTAGCATCCGCACTGCGCAACCGGCTCGTAAAGTTGGGAAAAACGCCAAATAGTTGGATACTAAACAAAATAAAGCTAAACACCTGGAGTGTCGACTCTAGACGCGACGCCAGCACAATGGCTGCACTGAGAACTAAGTTCGTGGCCAGCACAGACCGTGTCGACGAGCCGCCGCCGCTGCGACCTGAGTAATCCTTGAAGAGAATATTGGCAAACACCAGCCAGCATGCCAGCGCCCAGATAGAATCGCTACTGGTACTAAGTGTCAACGACTTAAGCACAGGGGATAGTGCAAGCAGCGTGCACAGTACAAGAGCACTTGATTTAAGCGACGTACCACCGAGCACAGAGGTTCCGAAGGCCGCTACCCACAGCAGCGCAGTGCGGTCGCTGGCACCAAAAATTCCAGGAATATCGTTGTCAGTATCACTACTACTACTGCTGCTGCCAGTATAAGTTATATAAAATCCGCATCCAAAAAGTACCACGCTACTGAGGTGCTCCAGGATTCCACAAGAGTCGCGGGAGAGCGCGCCGAGGGTATAGGGCTGCACATGCGAGTTCTGCTTGAGCTGCGAAAGGAACGTGTCGTCGACATAGTTGTCTGGATAGGGCTGCCGCACCCATAGCAGCTTGCGCCAGCGCGGCAGCGGCTCCTCATCGCTACCGCTCTCACCCGGCGAGTATGATGTTGTTATCGTTGTCAAGGGGGTCATGATGTGTGAAGAGACACGGAAGCGGTACCTGTGGGATCAGCAAAAGTTCAAAAAGGGCATAGCCGCTCAATGCTTATGTAAATGCTACAATACCGCTTTGTAGTAATAATTACTATGCTTTATTATTCAAGGTTATCACTATAAAGAGGCCTTTTTCCAACACAAAGTCCCCTTTGCAGATTTCTGATTCCCCTAGAACCTTCGGCACTACAATCATGTCAGAAAACATTCCCTCTGTGAAGCCTGTAGTCGATGAACATGACCGTCTATGGTCTGAAATCGATATCCTTTCTGAGACTGAGAGCATAGCACACCAAGCCCGCGCCAATAGGAGTTTCTTTGGACCCGAGCATGCGAAAGCGCTGCGTGAGCTACGCACGGCCCAGCGAGACCTAGTGCGGGCCATGGGCGGCAAAGACCGCCGCCGGGAAGACTATTATCAGTCTCTATGGGAGCAAAACGATATGGAATCGCTGCGGAATAACCTCTTCAATCAGCAGCACTTTAGCAACGTTTACAACCATGTGAATAAAACAATCGAGAAGCTAGATAGCGTGGCGAAACGCATGAAGATTGTTGACCAGCAAAGCAAAGAAATATGGCAGTCAGAAAACTAACTGTAAGAAGGGAACGGTGCGACGAGTATTATAAGTCGTGTCTATGTATTTATTTATTATGAAAATGTATGTGTGTATGTTTATTTAGCGCGCAGACACTACGTCTTTCGGAGCAGACCGCTGCGCTTTAGCTCCAGCGCAGTCTTGTACGGCGGCGCAACGGGCGCCTGCACGGGATCCAGCGACAGCCGCGCAGCGCCCTTTTCCAATGTGTAGGTCGCGTCCGAGTCATACTCACTGAGGTCGCCACAGGCCACAAACGGCACAACAACACGCTCCAGTTCACTCTCAGTTGCCCGGAGTTTCTCGACAAACTCAAGTGTCGAGACCCCGCTGCCCACAAGTGCGCGCGCGTCCCATCCGGGCCGGGGTCGGTAGCCCTCGCACACAACAAACGCTTCCAGCGAAGATGCACGCGACGACCGCGGCTTAGCACATGAAACCTTGTCAAAAAGCAGGCCCAGCTGCGCGTACAGCAGATCGATATCGCGTCCACGGAAAATCTTGGCCACAAACTTGCCGCCAGGTCGCAACAGCGCTGTTGCCAGTTGCAGGGCCGACAGAATCAACTGCGCCTGGATGTACTCATCCAAATCGTGCAGACCCGTCACGTCGGGGGCACCGTCTGAGCATACAAAATCAGCAGGCTCGCCGCCAAACACGTCCAGGATCCGGTCAATTGTCTTGGGATGCGTGATATCCGCCTGAAGCGTGGTCACACCCGCAATCGCTGACATTGGCTGCAGATCCACCGCTACGATCCGCTTGTTCGCCGCCAACGCGGCCTCAACATCGGAGCCCATCAGTCGCTTAGACAGCACCTGCGACCAACTGCCTGGGGCTGCGCACAGGTCGACCACGCGGTTGAGCCCGTCAAGCAAGTGGAACTGCGAGTCAAGCTGCAAAAGCTTGAAAGCCGATCGTGCACGCCAGCCCTCCTCCTTGGCTTTACGGTAGTAGAGATCTCTTTTGTCTTTGCTGGACTTGCCCATGGTTGTTGAATGAGTGGGTTTGGTGATCTGGGTTGACGGCTGATCTGCCCGAACTGAAAATTTTCTAATGCGCTAGAAAAGACCAGAAACACATAGCACCTGGTACTTAAAACTAATACTAGTCATGTGACCTACACAATATACGTAAGTTGTGTTTGTGCCACAAGTGTCTCGCATGTTTTGTGCACAACACAACTGCACCAACCTCTAGTGCACTTGTGCGATTCATTCACTCTGCCCTCATTGGCAGCGACAAAAAAAAGTTTTCGACGCTTCTTTCATTCGAAACATCCAGCATCACAGACCCTTGATCCCGCCAACAATGATCAGAACTACCTCGCGCCGCCTGCTGCAGCAGCCTGCCGTTGCTTTCCGGAGGCTGAAAGCGACCTCCGCCACGTCTTCTTTCAACCGCATTGCGGAGCAGGAGCTCGCCGCGAAGACCACCGTCGACGACACGCCCACGTACGACCCCAAGCATTTGTACCCGCAGTCGTTCACTTCTTCAAGCACCCAGCCCAGATCTGCGACCGGCCGCCCTCTGCCCATTAATGTGGCTATGAACGACTACGCGCCGCTGCGCTACAAGCCCGATAACCTGGCCGATAGAGAGCTTGCGTGCGAGCTGCAGGTGCGCTCATTCGAGTCTGACGACCTCGACTTCTTTGTCGACTTTGCCCTCAGAGCCGCTTTTTACCTCAAGCTGCCCATCACTGGCTCCGTGCCCTTGCCTACGCGCCGTGAGCGCTGGACTGTGATCCGGTCGCCTTTCGTGCACGCCAAGTCGAAGGAGAACTTTGAGAGACGCACGCACAAGAGACTGCTAAAGGTTTACGATGCTAACCCCGAGGTTGTTGAGATCTGGCTCTCGACGCTGCGGAAACACGCCATGCCTGGTGTTGGTATGAAGGCTCATCTTTACACTTTTGAGGAGGTGAGTGATCTTACCGACGTTGGTGCAAGCTCAAAGGTCGATGCCGGTGAGACCGTCAAGCACTTTGGCAACTCCGCCAACCGTGATGTTGCCAATGCCGTGCTTGATATGCTCAGCGATCCTGTCTTTAAGCCACTTCTGGACCATTCTAAGGCGGACACCAGCGAGGGTGCACCCGAAAACGCCATCAAGAAGGAATAGATTTGATCAACCAAAAAAGAAAGCTCGACATGCCCGGTCACATAAAACACACCAAAACTGTAAATACTTAAAGTGATGCAAAATCCAAAAAGAAAAAAAAAAAGAATAAAAACTTGTTAATACTATGTACAAATGTCAAAAGACTCGGAGGTCTCGTCAAAATAATGCTATGGAGCCATGGGTGATACTCCAATGAGTAGTTATGATGCAGGTGGGTGAGCCAGGTCCGTTGGGTCTAGCCCATTGCCTCGAGGTTGGCCGCAAGGCGCATGCTATTAAAGTAAAAGTTTCCACACTTGTGTTACCGGTCAACCATGAGATTCATGAGCCCATTGTAGCCACCAATAATCTTGGCCTTGACAAACTTCTCCGTTGCCTGCGGGCCGTAGACCTTGAGCAAAAGGCCGACCACGGCGTACAACGTGCGCTCAGCTTGGTCCAGCCGCGTACGCTCCCAGCGCACATCCCGCGGCAAAACAACTGAAGCGTAGAATCCATTACGCTTGAGAAACTCAGTCAGCAGCTCGCTGTCAGCGTAAAGCATGTCATAGTTGCCCGTATGCGCCCGGCTAAAGTCGAGGGCACCGGCAACCTCGGCCACATTGCGCGAGGGCAGCGCAAGCATGTGCGCTTGGCACAGCATCTTCAGAAACAACCGGCCATGACGTACAAGCCGCTCCGTGTGTGCGTGCTCCGGCGGTGCATCTCCAAGCGCAGGCGTAAGCAGCTTCACAAGGTCCTCCCGGCTGATCGCCGGGTGCGCGCCCTCAATATCGACGAATTCGGCAAGCGCGTGTATTTCAACTGGGTGCTCAACAGTAATACGCCCGGCTCGCGCGGGAAGGGTAGCAGCAGCTTCGGTGGCACGCTGCTGCGTGTAGTCGTAAATCTTGTGCGTGCGTGAGGCGGATCCGTTGTAAGCGAGCACGCGGTCAACATGGTGCTGCAGCGGTGCGCTGAGCGGCTTGCGCCGAAGATGCGCGGGACTAGCGAGAACGTCGCCCACTCGAATAACAGTCTCGGCAAGTGCCTTGCGCGCTACGTTAAAGCTCTCTAATCCTAAGTATCTCATGGTAGCGGCAGCAGGATCATGGGGATTAAGGGCCGGGGCCATGGAAAAAACGGAAAGGCTACAAAAAGATTCGCTTGTTTTGTCAAAATTTGCATAGGGCCGGGTAAGAGACTCTCCACGTCATTGGAATTTCACGACTGGCTTCTGCACCTTTTGCCTTCTTTTCCCTCTTTTGCCATCAAGACAATTCACGCTCAATTCACGCCCAATGTCTACTGCCGTTCAGATAATTACCGCAGAAGAGCAGGCTCTCAAACTCGAGGAGTCACTTAGTGTGATTCGCCAGCAAGAGTCTGCCATGCGCAAGTGCTTGGAGTCCAAGGGCAAGCTCATGGACGCACTTAAGCACGCCGCTAACTTTCTCGCCGAGCTGCGTACATCGCTTCTGAGCCCGAAGCAGTATTACGAACTTTACATTGCCGTGTTTGATGCCCTTAGCTACCTCGGTGCCTTTCTTAAGGACAACCATAATACGTACCACCTCGCCGACTTGTATGAGTTGGTGCAGTACACGGGCAATATCGTGCCCCGCCTCTACCTTATGATTACCGTAGGCACTGTGTACATGTCTGTACCCGGTGCTCCCGTCAAGGAGATTATGAAGGATATGATGGAGATGTGCCGCGGTGTCCAGCACCCCATCCGGGGCCTCTTCCTACGCTATTACCTCTCGCAGGGCGCGCGCGACTATCTTCCTGTGGGAAATTCCGACGGAATTGAGGGTAACCTCGAAGACTCTGTCAAGTTTGTCATCACCAACTTCATTGAGATGAACAAGCTCTGGGTCCGCCTCCAGCACCAGGGTCATAGCCGCCAGCGCGAAAAGCGCATCAAGGAACGCAAGGAACTACAAATCCTCGTGGGCTCCAACCTCGTCCGTCTTTCTCAATTGGAGGGTATCGACAAGCACTACTACCGGGAGACTATTCTCCCCGCCATTTTGGAGCAAGTTGTTCAATGCCGCGATGTAATTGCGCAGGAATACTTACTGGATGTGATTTCTCAGGTGTTCCCGGACGAATTCCACTTGTTTACACTCGATCTTTTTCTCAATGCCACTGCGAATCTGAATCCTGACGCAAACGTGAAGAAGATTATTTTGACGCTTGTAAACAGATTAGCAGAGTTTTCCGCAAGGGAGGCAGAAAATGAAAAAGCTACCGCCGATAAGGCCACTAGCGACGAACAGGAGGTTACCGAGAAGCTTGAAAAATCCACTCTTGAAGATTACGACGAGAATGAAAAAGAGGAGAAGCTTGAGCCTAATGAGCCCGAAGTGGAGGTCAGGCGAGGCGTCCCAGTAAACATTGACTTATTTGAAATTTTTTGGAGCCTTGTGGCAAAGCTTTTGGAAGCTCGGCCGAACCTCACCATATCAGACATCACCGCGCTTTATGTGGGAATTGCACGTCTCTCCCTCAATTGCTATCCAGAGCGCACTGAGAACATTGATAAGATCTTGGAGCTAGTGCTGAACAAACTTGACGCTGTTAAGGATACCCCTGAGGCCCACAGCGAGGCCACTGTTGGTAATGTTCTAGAGTTACTGGAGCTGCTGATCAATAGTTTCTCCCGGTTGCTGACAGTGTTGGAACTTAAACATTTTCTGCCGCTGCTCAGCTCCCAGCCTGGAAAGAGCCAAAAAGTAGTGGCGGGGGCCGTTGTGGACTCAGTTTTACGTTCTAAGAACCACATTGAAACCGTTGAAGAAGCTGAGGGAGTGTTCAACCTGATCCACATTCTTATTGTCAACAGTGACGGAAACACTGGAACTAACGCTAAGGTATCCAGTGGCGTCAGTAATTTGATAGGTGACAGCGAGGGCGAAGAGGAACTAGACGAGACCAAGCTCAGTGCTGAAACGCTTGCGAACCAGAGCAAGCTAGCTAAAGTTGTGCACCTTTTGCGCAACCGTGACACGGAGGTACAAGCAAAGTTGTTGACCACGGCACGCAAGGCGCTGGCTGAGGGCAAGCAATTTGTGCAGTTCACGTACCCGGCGCTGGTATTTGCGGCCCTACGACTGGTACGCCGCGTGCCCAAGGACAGCGACCAGTTGGGTAGCTTGTTCAAATTTATCCAATACACTATTGGGGATATCAACCGCACCGGTAAATCCAACAAGGCACTGCGACTCTTTGTAGATGCGGGAGCGATTGCGGACCAGGTCGGGGCTGAAGAGGCCAGCTACGAATTGTACGCACAAGCGTTTTCAATTTATGAAGAGGGAATTTCAGACTCACGTGCGCAGTACCAGGCGATCTGCATTCTTGCTAGCAGTTTACAAAGTACTCGCCATTTTAGCGAGGAGAACTACGATACGCTTGTTTCCAAATGTGCATTGTATGGGTCCAAACTGCTGAAGAAGCCGGACCAGTGTCGTGCGGTTTACCTGGCGAGTCACTTGTGGTGGGGAGTGGAGATTCCAGCGCTGGGAGAACAAGAGGAAACAAGCGAATTTTTCCGTGATGGGAAACGAGTGTTTGAGTGCCTGCAGCGTGCCCTTCGGGTTGCTGATGGGTGCATGGATCTGGGCGTCAGCGTCGAGCTCTTTGTAGAGATTCTTAACCGAAGTCTCTACTATTTCGAGCGTGGCAATGAACAGGTCACGGCCAAGTTTATTGTTGGCCTGATTGAGCTGATTCAGCGCAACCTGGAAAATGTCAAGGGCGAGGCACAGAGTCAACACTTTGAGCGCACGCTTCAGTATATTGAAGAGCAGAAGGCAAGCGAGGATGAAGAGGAGAGTGCTCGGTACCAGACAATCGTTTACTAGAGAAGGATCGTCATGAGGGTTATCATGATAATTATGATGCCAGTTGACGAGCAACATTGGATATCGAGAGTAGAGTAGACATAGGTCAATATATCAGTTGTGTCAGTTAGTGCGTGGTAGTAACTCCAGTATCTTTCAGGTGTCAGATTTAACATTAGTTGCCATTGGTGATTTGTGATGATTTCTGTTGGGTACTGGTGGGCAAAATGCTGTAGAGGTTCTATTGTTGGTTCGTTCCGCAGGTTCTACAAACTTGATGGTTTCCTTTCCGTAGTACCTATTTGGTGAAATTTTTTATTATTATGATTATTTTTATTATTCTAATTATGGTTATTTTTTTTTTTTTTTTTTTTTTTTTTTTTTTTTTTTTTTTTTGTTTTTTTTTTTTTTTTTTTTTTTTTTTTTTTTTTTTTTTTTTTTTTTTTTTTTTTTTTTTTTTATTTTTTTTTTTTTTTTTTTTTTTTTTTTTTTTTTCTTTTAGTTTTGTATTGGGGTCACAAAAATCTCACGCCATCTGGATGAAATTCCAGCATGGCTTTTTTAATTCTTGTAAACTCAGAACGTCTGGGATTCAGTGGCCCTCGAGTACATTTAGAGACCCTCTTTAAGGAGAATTTTCGGAAGAGAGCACGAGTAAACGAGTTTCACATTCATTTTTTTTATTATTATCTGCTGCTACTAAATTTGACTCCTCTCTTGGGCCCCAGTATAGAGTACTATCAAGTTACCAACTGGGATATCAGGATAGCCAGAAGGAGCGGCATCGCCTGGTAGAATACTGGGCGACAGAGCCAAAACGGTTTTTTGTTGGCGCTATGCTTATAACAATTTTGTTTTTCTACAGTAACCGCTGAGATACTCTGCCCGTAGAAGAATAGTGTATATGCTTGTAGGACCAGTCTTTACGTAGGTGATCAAAAAGAAAACCAGCAGCAGCATGAAACCGTGCGAGGAATGGTTACGAAGAAGGGATGGGGAATAGCTACGAGGTCAACGGCGGCAGCAATTTAACAATGACGGAGAATCGTATCATGTTTTTTATTTTTATTATTACCAGATATATTTCTTTTTGGTGGTAACTCAGTATTGACTTTTTTTTTTGTTCTTCTTCGTATTCACTGCCATGGCGATGGTCAGAGGCATCTGCCACGGAATAATGTGTGCCTTCTGTGGGCTTTGCCCGGGGAGAGGAAGCCCTCGTGAGCTCCTTCCCCCGATCACGCACGGCGGAGGCGAGGTGTCGCTGGGACTGGCGGTCATCACCATGGCGAAACTGACACTGTGGCCATTCTACGTTGTCCGTTTATTTGTATTTTTTTTTTTTCATATGTATTTTCATTTCACCGATTTTCCCGTAAAATAAATGGATGGTGATCTGGCATGGAGCAGAGGCGCCAAAGGAAATAATCAGGTCCTCCGACGCGTCACGCGCGTGAGAAAGGCAGCGAAATATCGGGGGAGAAGGTTTTCTTTTCTCACAACGGTTTTTCACGGTCTCACAGATATACAGGTCACTTATCATTAAAGCCTGTGAGACCTCCCCTGATGAAGGGGATGACGACGACGGGATAATCACTGAAAATCAGCGGCGGCCCCCTCAAAGCAGCAATGACGGGACAAAAAGCTCATAATGAAGATGATGCGTTTTTTTTATTTTTTATTTTTTATATTATTTCTTTTTTATTATTTCTTTTTTTTTTTTTTTTTTTTTTTTTTTTTTTTTTTTTTTTTTTTATATTTTTTTTTTTTTTTTTTTTTTTTTTTTTTTTTTTTTTTTTTATATGGTTATAGTTTTAG
>Ga0160505_101457_pt1 | contig 11152 bp, 10 predicted proteins | sample DIDeMG_FD_108225 | JGI IMG/M metagenome (GOLD analysis project Ga0160505, IMG submission 108225) | Enriched chicken feces microbial communities from UW Madison campus, WI, USA - DID2874_E49_Stillage MG | ecosystem: Host-associated > Birds > Digestive system > Large intestine > Fecal ...
GTCGACTCAAGCTGATACGTACCCAGAGTCAATGTCCAACCAGCCCTGCACGAACGGCCCCTTCTCCCACTCTCCGGTTGCCTTGGAGCCAAGATCAGCCGCAAGACAGAACAGGACGCTGTCAGAGGACGGGTCGATGCCGAGCTCGTTGCAGAGCTCCATGGTGCCGTCGATGGTAATGAGCTTGGGGTTCGACGCGTCTAAGCGTTAGTACGGAGACGACACGCAAAGGAAATATCTCGTGGCACCACCGCTAGCGATAACGAGGCTAGACAGAGACTCACCCTTGTAACGCTCCCAGATCTCCCCAATCTTCTTCTGGTTCTCCGACTTGCTCGACCTACTGACGTCGCCGCCCTCGTTGTAGAACGCGTTCATCGCATTGTTGAGGTTGAACTTGTACTTCTTGAGCAGCTTGGTCGCGTCGGTGGCACTGGGGGTAAGCATTGAAGCGCGTAGGTGGTGACGAGGAGTGATTGATGGTGAATGAGGCAATGCTTCTCCCAAGGAAGACTCAACGACGGCTTCTGTTCACTCGTTCTAGCCGTGTCTGATGTCATGGAACCGATACTCACGACGCGCCAGTAATCTCGCGGAACTCGGCGACGAGCGCCTTCTCGCTGCTCTTGGTGAGAGGGCGCGACTGCAGCACGTCAGTGAATGATTTTATCTATAAATGGTGTCCCAGAGCCAAATACCTCAAGGCGACCGCGCGTCGTTGAGGTTCGCGGGGCCTGAGCGCCAGGTCAGGTCGCGCCGCACCTACCATCTTGTTGTTGTCAGACTGTGAGCGGGAACGCCAGAAGCAAAACACGACGAGGAGAACGGTAAATGTAGCAAGGAGGGCAGGAGTGGACGCTGAGCGTGATATCGTGGTATCGTTAGTCTGAATGTTGATGTTGTTGATGTTGTTGTTGCTGCTGCCTGCTGCCATGAGTGATGGTCAACTGTCATCATCGGTCGCCATTCCTCGCGTTGCTCGTTCCTCGGAAGACCTCCACCGCTGAGCTGGCTGAGCTGGCTGACGATTCCACCAGAGGGGCGATTATTTTCTCGTTATTTTTCGGATAAATTAATCCTAAAGGTAACATGTGTATACCACGTGTTGATTTTGATTCCGCTATCCCGCACGCATGGACCCCTTGCAGCTACCCTTTTAAGCTCGCAGGTGGACCCTGAATGTGGAAGTGTATCAGACCAAATGTGGGGTGGGAACGGGAGGGAAGACACCAGCCAGCGCAGCGAGTTGTCCCAGCCTGGCAGTGTTCCCAGCCCGCGTCAGCACTTCCCAGCCAGCGCAAGCAAGGGGGGCGTGTCAGGTCCCGACCACCCAGGAGCCCTTCCCTGGCACCTTCCCTTCCCTCGCCTGGGCTGCAAGGGCTGCTGGCACACGGCCCAGGTCGTGGATCGTGTCTCGTCTCGTCCTTTCAGTCTCGTCTCGTCTTGTCGTCGTTCGTTCTCAGCCTCAGCCTCGAACACTACACACACTTACTCTCCTTTATCCATCCAACTTTAGACATCCTAGAACACCCCCAATAATCACATCCACAATGGCCGCAGTCGCTGTTAACTCGCACCCCGACGACATCACCGCCGCGTCGTACGTCGGTTTCGACTGTGAGCATGCCCAACAACGCGGGACGGACGCGCGCGTGGAGGCCAAATCCGACAGCAACTCGGCCACCACACCTCCCACCGCCGCGTCCTCCCCATCTTTCCTCGCGGCGAGCAGCGCTGACATGCAGCCATCACGCGCCAGATCGAGCACAAGCTCCTCAAGCGCGGCTTCCAGTTCAACGTTATGGTTGTTGGTGCGTACATCTGAGCTCGAGGTCGACTGTGGTGAAGGTCCGAACAGTCGCGCTCGGACCCTCATCTTTTCCACCACCTGTGCTAACACTTGCAGGCCAGACTGGTCTCGGCAAGTCGACCCTCGTTAACACGCTTTTTGCCTCGCACCTCGTCGACTCGAAGGGCCGCACCGAGCCCGACATTGCCCCGCGCGCGACCACCGAGATCCACGCAAAGTCGCAGGGTGCGTTTTCAGTTGCTGCGATGAGACGAGGCGTGCATTGCGCGCGGACCGCCTGTTTCCGCCCCTTGCTGCTGCTCGCCTGCAGACCTGGATTGTGCTGACCTGCAGTCATTGTTGAGAACGGCGTCCGCCTCAAGCTCAACATTATTGACACGCCCGGCTACGGCGACCTCATCAATAACGAGGGCTGCTGGGACCCGATTGTCAAGCACGTGAGTTGCCGGGCACTGATTGCAACTGACCCTCAGATCAAGGACCAGCACTCGGCCTACCTCCGCAAGGAGCTGACCGCCATGCGTGAGCGCTTCATTCCCGACACCCGCATCCACTGCTGTGTCTTCTTCATCAACCCGACCGGCCACACCCTCAAGCCCATCGACATTACCGTGCTCAAGAAGCTTTCGGAGATTGTCAACGTTGTGCCCGTTATTGCCAAGGCCGACACTCTTACCCTCGAGGAGCGCGAGCTCTTCAAGCAGCGCATCATGGCCGAGCTCCAGTACCACCAGATTCGCCTGTACCCCTTCGACGGCGAGGAGCTTGACGCCGAGGAGCTCGAGCTCAACGAGCGCATCCGCAACATGCTTCCCTTCGCTGTTGTCGGTTCGGAGAACACTGTCGTCGTCGACGGCAAGCCCGTCCGCGGCCGCAAGCACCGCTGGGGTGTCGTCAACGTCGAGGACGAGAACCACTGCGAGTTTGTCTACCTCCGCAACTTCCTCACCCGCACCCACCTCCAGGACCTCATCGAGACCACCTCGCAGATCCACTACGAGACCTTCCGCTCAAAGCAGCTTCTCGCCCTCAAGGAGTCGTCCGCCAAGGCCTCGCAGCAGACCCCTACCACTGCATAAGCGCGCCGCTAGACCGTTGCGCGCGTGCGATCGCGACAGCATCGCAGGAGCTATCCCAAGTAAAGGTGTTCTTGAAAATTGTCTCGTTCTCCCTCTCTCTTCTTCCCGGTCTTGCCTCCCCCTACCGTCGTTCTCTTCATTCCTTTCGTAATAACTTTGCTGCTTTTGTTAAACACCCACAGTTTGGGGGATACCTGTCCGTGTGATATGCACTTATGACCTGATGCCAGTCAAGTGGCGACGAGGTTATGGCTGACGAGGATTGGGCCAGGGGGATGTGGCAGTGGAAGTGAGCGGCATTGTGGCGATAATTGCTTCTGCAGCTCTACCTGTCCATGCACTGTACGCCGGCTCTTGTCGATGTCCGCGCTGCTCTCCCTAGATTCGAGGGCCGAGACAGTGAATGACGGCAACCCGCCGGGCCGCGTGATCCGATAACACCTCTATGCAAGCTCCTCTCTAACACATCCTTTCTTTCTCCCCACGCCACAGTCCAAAGAACAACCCTGCATGACGAGACAACATTAAGCAACAACAGGCACGTCGGGCACGCTCTCGATCCTCTCCTCGCCGGCGAGCGCGCGGACGGTGACGGATCCGTCTTCGTTGCCAAAGTACGCGGCCTTGGCCATGTTGCAGAAGAGGCCGACCTCAACGACGCCCGTGATCATCTTGATCTTGACGTTGAGCTCGCCAGGCGCCTTCATCTCCGCCTCGGGGAAGTTGGCGTCAATGATAAAGTTGCCGTTGTCGCTGACCACGGGACCGGCCTTGGCCTTGCCCATGCGCAGAACGGGGACGCCGCCCATACGCTTCAGGCGGTCGAGGACCTGGGCGTACGCAAAGGGCGCGACCTCGATCGGGATGCCCTGCTTCCACTGCAGTGTTAGCGGAAGGGTTGACAATGTAGTCTCATTTAGACAGCCATGTCCACGCCCGGCTGTGAGGACTTGGCCGAAACCAACAGCCGGATCTCTCGCCACTCACGTTGGTGCCGAGAACAGTCGAGTTTTTGCGGTAGTCCGCGACCATGACCCAGGTCTCGGCCATGTCGGCGAGAACCTTCTCGCGGAGCTGACACGCGCCGCCGCCCTTGATGGCGTTGAGCGCCGAGTCGACCCTGTGTGTGAGCTGAGAACGAGGTTGAGGCGTGGGAAGGGCGACGTAGGTGGTGGCCCCGACGGCTCACGGCTGCGTCATACCGCCACCATAGCTGCTTTTCCGATCGACCCAGCTAAATGGTAACCCGGCCCCACCCCACGGAGCCACACTCACTCGTCGGCACCGTCAATGCAGACGTCGAGACGGGTGTACTGATCCACATCGCCGAGAGGGAGGCCCGCGTCGATGATGAGCTGCTTGGACTGGAAGCCTGCAAGTCAGTACGGAGTATTAGATGGTAAAGCAGACTCCGGCGATGAGTCGAGCTGATAGGGACGACGAGTACAGCTCAGACTCCACTGACAGGTGCTGCCCGACGCCCATGGCTCTCCCCGGCTCGTACTCTACTCACCAGTAGGAAGGAAGACACGGCCCTCGTTAGCCTTGGCGCCCTGCTGGACGATACGGTCGACCACGTAGGGCACAGTCGATCCCGATCCGATACCGATGAGCTGCGTGTCAGCAAAGTTGCCCGAGGGGTAAGTGCACGGATCCTCCAACAGGTGGAGGGCGCGGAATTTCCACAGTTTGTCCAGACCAGGAAGACAATTGGACTGTCCGAGGCAAACAGCTCGTTCCACACATCTCAGAGACACCACCATTCACATCGTTCCGCCCCGAACCCTCACGTCCCCATCGCCATCCTCCCCAGTACTCCATCCTCCAGTCCTGCACCTCCGCCTCACACCCCCACCTCCACCCACGTTCGTCCGCTCACCTTGTGCTCGAGACCAATGTGGCGGTCAACAGCAGCGTACGCGGCGAGACGCTTGGCCGCCTCGACGGGGGGCAGGGTGGCGAGGGGCATTTTGAGGCGGAGGAGGAGAGAGGGGCGAATGGTGGCTAGTTCCCGACGAGGAGGAAGAAAGAGAGATGTGGATGGAGGACAGGAGATCAATATCGAGATCGAGTTGGACCTAATGTTCCGAAGTTGGGTGGGAATTACGTGTTAATTGAAGAAGTGGAGGTGGGGTGATAGTGAGGTGGAGGTCATAGCGGGTCCCCCAGGATGTACCTATTGCAACTGCTGGGGGCGTTTGTGGCACTCTCATTGTACGTCGTCCCGCCCCTGTTTGCAGTACTTTTAAAGTAGGGTACCATGGTTACAGATGCTTGGCCTACAAACGCATGACATGTAGACAGCTGGTATTCACAGCCGGAAACTTTGATGACGCGGCTGTCGCAGATGCGTTCCACTTCTCGAAGACTCGCACATGCCCTTCTTGTTCCATCTTTGTGCCACACTGTTCTGCGAAAAATTACACCGCAAACCAGTCTCAGGCGTTCTCTGTTCCTTCCACAGTGTGGCCCCAGATTCCCGCCACTCCCGATCGCTGAGACCAGTCCGACAGCCGAAAAACAAATAACGACAGCATCATCAGGTGGCGAGAGGCGCGGAATGGTCTGGACAGAACGATGTTGTGAGAATGCCGCGGTCCCTAGCGTCGTTCAGCCGGACATGGCCCAGTCTCCCCGTACGCGCCCGCCAGTAGGTCGTAGAAATATTCTGCCACAGAGCTGTCACCTGGTCTCCCCGCAGATGGGAGACATAGCTCAGCTGGGAGAGCGAGCGACTGAAGTTCAGTTCTAATATCGCTAGGTCGGGTGTTCAATCCACCCTGGCTCCATCTACTGGAAACGCCTGGGATTCGAGGCATCCAGACCTTTTTAAAGGGGTTTTGGGTGTACCATAGTCGTTGACATGGAGGAGTGCAGAAAGAGGGAGTGATGCTGGCTGCTGTGCGGCTCCCCGTGCATTGGGCTGAAGAAGAACCGCGGCAGCGACGCGACAGTAGGTGCTGTCACCACGAAGTGAAAAAGCTGCCTGGTTGCAAGTGAGGAGCCATACGGGAAGGTAAGCGACCGAACAAGGGTGTGGGACACTTTGAGCACCTGGCCTCACTCAGCTCCCCATTAGCGACAATTCCTCTCTCGCACCATGTTCCTGGCGCACCAATCAGTCTTTCGTACTTGCGGCTGTGCGCGAGCCTCTGCGGACGGTCACTCGCGTAGATAAGAGCTGCTTCGTAGGTTCCCGGACAGGGCGTCGGAGAGGGTACGCTCGGTGCCGATCTGGGGTACACCGAGGTCGAGATGGCCCGAGCACCGGTGGGGTGTCCGAGCTCGGTTTGGGCTGCTCCGGCGGGGTCAGGTGGAACGGCGGGCACGATTCGTCCAGGAGGCAGGAGGAGGAATCACGCGTCAGTAGCCATGTCGCCACACGATATCAGAATCTTGGGGCACCGCTCCGGCCATGCACTAGACATAGCCTGCTCGTTGTGGGACCCGGCAGCGGCTGCACGGACACCCGCTCCTATCACGGAGAACACTAGGGATACATCTCGCCCGCCTTCCTAGGTGTACCCTACGGCAACTGGGGGCACGGGGCACCACAACGATCGCAACGCACGACGCACGAGCTGTCAGTACACCTGTCATCTCGTCAGCTCCGCACTGACTTTGCGAGCGATAACGATGACGATAACGAATGGCACGGTGTCGATTTGACATTTGGCCGTCTGTGCGCGCAATGTACGGCATGAGCCTGCGAGCGGAGCTGCCATCCGGACGACGTGTGTCAATGAAATGAAGAATGGACTGATCTGTAAAGTTGAAGCAACGCTGCACGAGAACGACCCCAACCTGCGCAGATAGGGGACTCGGGAAATACGGGAAATACGGTCTCAGCCCGGCCGAGTGCGGGTCGATCAGTATGTTACAGATGTTATTAGGCTCGACGCGTTCGAATATGCGGCAACCGGAGTTGGCGTACCGGCCCGCACGGTCTTTCCGAGATGCAGGATATTCGATAAAAAGTTAGTGGACTGGACGTGATGGCCAGCACGAGGGAATCCGGGCTGAATGAGACTCGGTTACATCCGTGGGAAGTAGTAAGGTTACAGGATTGATCTTTGTATTTAACGCAGCATCGGTCAAGAACGGACCGCCGTGCGGCCTCTGTATTTCGAAGCCTGCGGCCGCTGTTTTCGAATCTTCGCCATCTCATTGTCCCATTAGCAGCGAACTGAACTGTATTCCGCTGCAGCTCGACAAACATGTGGGGAGCTCGTGTCTCAATCTGGTCTCACAGCACAGCAGAAACCCTTTATGCCAGCCGCCTTTGACCCGCGTTTGAGTCCGGGTGTGTTCCAATGGTTGTACGGATAGACGAGGTTGCCGAATCGGATAGGCTGATTGCCGATCAACCGACAGACGTTCCGAGATGAAGTGATCCTGATGGTGTGTTCGGAGGTGGACGTAAAAGTTTATTCTGCACTCCATTTTTTTTTCTGATGTGCATGTGGGCGGCTGCAAGATCTAGAATCACAAAGCAATTCCTCGGATCGGAACGGTTTTGGCAGAATAAACATCATCAAACGCGGAAAAAATCACAGTCACAGTATAAGTTGACACACAGAATGAGCAAACCTTATGGCTGGACGTACGACCAACCGAGGTCTGCGCGAGGACGTGGCCTGACACACCGGCGTCTTTGTGAACCTGAGCTTCCGACATCCTCCACTTTTGCGTTCCTGCATTCCTTGATTTTGCTGCTCCGGCCGGCCATCCAGGTCCCAGCCACATGGCCGAACTGGAACTGATGGCCACGACCTCGTCATGCCGTCAGCCGCTCTACCGATTTCCCGCCTGTTCCAACAGTGATCATTTGACCGCAGCTGAAGGGACTGAGTTTCCAACCTGCCCGTGCAAGATGCTTTGTAATGCCAGGCCCAAGATGAACAGGTGTTGTTCTCATGTCAGTTGACTGCGGTGTCTATTAACCTTTCCGACAGTCACAGGTTTGAACATTGCAAGCGACCTTGGTGCCCCAGGACGCCCCAAATGTTACCCGACGACGTGTCTTGACCCCTGCGCCCTCCCTGTCTCCCCCGCATTCCTCACCCTCTCTCTCCTCCTTCCGAGGTCCATTGCTCCCTTGCCAAGTTTAGGCCCCAGTCGCGCGGCTTGCTGTTCGCTGATCATATGCGCCACCGGGGCCTGGCTTCGGGGGCGGAGGTGGGGGCAAACAATAAGTGTTTGCCACTTGTGTCTCACTCGGTTGCCTTGCGTCCCCACTGCGCTAGCTGGACCGTGGCGTATTCTGCGAAAACATCTCCCGAATGTGACAGGGTGGGCGTGCAGCTGCTCCCAACGCATCGGAACGAAGTTTCTGTCATGGACCACACGATGTTTGCTATATAAATGACCATGTTGAGGAGGGGCCGTCTGGATCCCCACACCGACCCCGTCCCCACTCCAGCTTGCGTCCTCACAGTGCTTCACTGAGCCCGTTCCAGTGCCAGCGACTTTTCTGCTTCTTCGACCAAAGTTTTACTGTATCCGTCCCCTAGTCCGCTTTTCCGCCACACCGCCTCGTCTCTCCCCAGACACTCGTTACCACCATGTCCGTCACCGATCTCAAGCACGAGGAGGAGCAGAGGACCCAGATGGGCTACTCCCCTCCCCAGCAGCCCATCCAGCTCGTTGCCCCTGCTCCTCCTGCCCCGACCCTCGGTAACCCCACTACTCTTGGTAGGTAACAAGTGTGGAAAGCCTTTGTACATCTGAAACTGACAGCCTAGGCTTCTTCTCTCTCGCTGTGACTACGCTCCAAGTCGGTCTCATGGTCATCGGTGCCCGCGGTGTCGGCTCGTACAGCATGCTCATCGGTCAAGTCAGCGCCGTCGGCGGCCTCGGCATGCTCATCTCGGGTCTCATGTGCTACCAGCAGGGCGCTACCTTTGCCACCACGGCCTTTGGAATGTAAGTGTGGCAACTCCCTGTTGTGATCCCGAAGTGGCATACGACTAACATGGCAGGTACGGTCTCTTCTACATCTCGTTCGGTATCACGCTCTACCCGCCTGCTGGTGCTTCGGCCGGATACACGACCGCGCAGGAGAACAACAACGCGCTGGGCCTGTACCTCATCACCTGGTTCGCGCTCTCCGTCGTCATGTTCCCCGTTACGTGGCGCCTCAACGTCGGTCTTGCCGTCCTGTGTAAGTGGAGCTAGTGTATCGTGTCACATCAGCTAACGCCCAGTCTTCCTCGTCGTCTTCTACTTCCTGTTCCTCTCGATCGGATTCATGTCTGGCAACACCACCATCCTCACTGTCGGCGGTAAGTTCTCCGCATATAATCTACGCCCCAGTTCACACACTGACACGCAGGCTACTTTGGCATCATCGTCGGCTGCTGGGGCTTCATCCTCGGCATGGAGTCGCTCTACGGCGCCGAGGACGGCATCATCAAGGTCCCCAACCCCATCCTTGCCCGCAAGAAGGACTAGGCGGAGGGCCGGCGCTGCGTTTCCGTTCCGGTGTCTGTGGGTTGTGAGGCAGTCTCAGTGTAGGTCGGAAGGTGTGAGAAAGTATAGCAGTAGTTCTAATTATGTACGTTGAGGGGGAAGCTGTCGGCTTGGGGCGCACGGTTCGGCGTGCCCTGCTGAACACCGATCCCTAATGAGTGTTGGATGATACAATTATCTCATTCACGTTGGCCAGTGCGCGGATTCTGACCCCAACAGCATTCCAGACTACCGTTTCAAGGACTGTGCTCACTTCCTCTCACCAGCTGCTTCTTGCGCCGCCCTAGCCGCACTCGACGCTGTGACCGCACAGTCCGAGCGCAACGATAATCGACTGCCTCTCCCACGGACCAATCGGCATCGGTCGACACCTGGGGCTCTCAGGCCGGCGGTCGGTGCGAGGACCTTCCAGTCCGTGCTATCACTACCAACGGCACTGTCGTATCGCGGGCTGACTCGTAAGCTTTGGCCGTCGACTTCTCATCTCGCTCCCTTGTGGGGTGATGTGACCTGCCCCAGGGCAAAACTCATAATGTCGCAGTCCCTCTTGCTGGCACTCGCTCAGCCATGTATTTATGGTCTGTTTTGTCATTGCTAATTTCAACTATCTTTGCGCGCCTCGGGCGTCACAGCAAGCGAAAGCGTGCGGCGGGCGGTCTCGGATGGTGGTATCGGTATCAGCGCACTCTGCTATCTGCCTCAGTATTCTCTATGTCTGCCAGGCAAGATGCTGTGAAAGTGGACCGTGGCCGCGAGCGATGTTCTGCACTCGAGTTTACAGCTTATGCTCAATGCTGATGCTCTGCCACACTGTTTCCTACCATTGTGGCGGCATTAATAGGATACCAGACGGCTCTCGGTCTACAAGTCAAGCGGTGACTGTAGGTACTGTACGTGCGGCCCACAACAATGGGTACCCACTACGTAATATAGTGTACCCAAAGGCTCGGATGCAGCGAACATGCGGGAAAATCTGTCCGTCGCGGTCAAGTGTACAGCGACGCCACATGCGCTCTCACTCCAACACACATACCCACCCCCGACCACAAGCAAAAAGATATCCGTCGTCCAGGAGCACTTCGCTTCACTTGTCATGCTCCGTGCACCCATCAGGAAACCCCAAGGGGACACTGGCAGGCCGCAGTCCGGAAACAAACCACCTCCATATCCCTGCCCTCTTGCCTGAGGCAGTGGATGTCCCCTTTCAGCAGCCGCGTCCGGCCACCGGTTGACAGTAGTGAAATGGCACTGTAGACATATAGACATGAAGTAAGAAACGCGCATTTTGTGTTCTGAGACTTTGGGCTGGTGGAGACGCGAGACGTGCGTGAGCTAGTGTGAGGCGTGCGAGAACGTGTGGAGTGTGGGACGTCGTGTGGAAGGGAGGTTGCATGGTGAGACTCCCGCGTGGTCTGTGAGATGCGCTGGTGGAGGTTGGCGAGAATTGTCCTGGTCAGGAGACGCTCGGAAGGCCGTTCGTCAGATCAGAACCGGTAGGTATGTGCTGCTGAAGACCGAGTAGCTGGGAGCCCACTGTTGACAGGCTCGCAAGATGTGGCCGCGTCGGGGTCAGAATCGGACTCTATCCCCAGGATCCTGGCTGAGCTGCTATCGGTGTTTTCCGTCAAATCCTCGCAAGAGCTAATATACGGCCTCCTACGGGTATCGTCTTGCCTAGGGATCCGCTGAAGCTGCTGGTAAACGGTCGCCACAAGTAGTGCACCTGTCGTGGACGAGAACCATCGCCGGTTAGGGACGTAGCCGCCATTGTCTGTCCCATTGACCTCACTGA
>Ga0160505_101458_pt1 | contig 11151 bp, 11 predicted proteins | sample DIDeMG_FD_108225 | JGI IMG/M metagenome (GOLD analysis project Ga0160505, IMG submission 108225) | Enriched chicken feces microbial communities from UW Madison campus, WI, USA - DID2874_E49_Stillage MG | ecosystem: Host-associated > Birds > Digestive system > Large intestine > Fecal ...
AATGCCTACCTGAGAGCCGTTGGTGTCGCGACCGGCGTTGGCCATCGCTGCGAGTTAGTCAAGGTCAAACATCGTCAACTCACAGAGAACACCGGGGCCAGTGTGCTTGAGCTTAAAGTTCTCGTCGGCAAAGCGCTCGCCGTAGATCGACTTGCCGCCGCGGCCGTCACCCGAGGTAAAGTCACCGCCCTGGATCCTGCATGTTAGTCGACCTGGTCTTCCATCTCGGCACACTCCATCCCGGTTGATCCACAGACAGGCCGCCGTTGCCGGACACTCACATAAAGTCCTTGATGACACGGTGGAAGCTCGAGCCCTGGTATCCAAAGCCGAGCTCGGTGCCGTCCTCGCGCTTGCCGGTGCAGAGCGCGCGGAAGTTCTCGACAGTCTTGGGGACGGTCCTGCATGTCAGCCACAATAGCTGTTTGTTTACTCACTTGCCGTAGAGACCCATGACGACACGGCCGAGGGGCTTTCCACCATGCTCAATGTCAAAGTAGACCTTGTTGGTGATGATGGGGCCCTTGGCGGCGTTGGCCGGGGTAGCGAAGAGGACGGCGAACGCGAGCACGAGGGCCGCGAGGAGGGGGAAGATCGAGAGGCGCGCCATGGTGTCTGGTTGGTGCGATGGACAAGAAGACAAAGTATGTTGTCCACGTTGACGTGTTGGGAGAGTGGCTGGCCGGGAGGACGGGAATGGTGAATCACTGGTTGATCCCGGAGTTTGCGACGTGGCAGGTCATCCAGCATGACGCGCGCCTACATAACAGGGACGGAATCAAATTGAGTCGCGCGTCGCGTCCATACATGACCCTTCCCTCATTAACAGGTTGATTTTGTTTTTGGCCACCATCCATTCACCCATTCCCCTTCTCTCAACCATCTCATAACTCACAATGTCCGAGGAAGCCGACCCCCTTCTTACCTTCTTCACCGAGAAGGAGTCCGAGAACCCGGACATTCTCTACGTCGCGCTCGGCGTCGAGCGCAGCGCGCCGATCGAGGACATTCGCAAGGCGTACCGCAAGGCCGCGCTTCGTTGCCACCCGGACAAGCACGCGGGGAAGAGCGAGGCCGAGGTGAAGAAGCTCAGCGCCGAGTTCCAAAAGGTCGGATTCGCCTGGGCCGTCCTGAGCGACGAGAAGCGCCGCAAGCGGTAAGCACCGCCTGTGGGAGACGCGCTGACGCCAGGTATGACGCGACGGGGCGCACCGACGAGCTCAAGTTTGCGGACGCGGAGGAGGCCGGCTGGGACGCGTACTTTGAGCAGCTGTTTGAGCGTGTCGACCGCAAGATGCTTGACGACGATAAGAACAAGTATCAGGGTGAGTGCTGCATGTATAGCACTTCTGACGCGTGCAGGCTCAGAGGAGGAGCTCGAGGACCTACGCGAGGCGTACGAGGCGACCAAGGGCGCGTTCCCCGGTATTCTCGAGCGTATCCCGCACAGCACAGTCGACGACGAGGCGCGTTTCGTGACCGCCATCGAGGCCGAGATCGAGGCTGGCCGCCTGAAGCGCACCAAGAAGTGGACCGCGACGTCGACCGATTCGGCGGCTGCGAAGAAGCGCAAGCGCGCGGCGGAGAAGGAGTCCAAGGCCGCCGAGGAGGCCGCCAAGGAGATGGGCGTCTGGGACGAGTTCTACGGCAGCGGCAAGAAGGGCCGCCGTGTCGGCGACGACGAGAAGGAGAACAAGAAGGGCAAGGGGAAGAAGGACGACGGCGAGGACGCGCTCGCCGCCCTCATCCTCCGCCGCCAGAAGGACCGCGCGAGCGCTGGCGCGGCTGCGCTCGATGCCATTGCGGAAAAGTATGCCAACATTGACAAGAAGAAGCGCAAGGGCAAGGCCACCGTCGAGCCCCACCCCGACGAGCTCGACGACGACGCGTTTGCCGCCCTCCAGGCCAAGATGTTCAGCAAGGACAAGGACGCGGGATCGAGCAAGAAGCGCAAGACCAAGGCTTGAGCGAGAGACGTCCGCTCCTGAGAACCATCAATAAATTCCCCTTCACACCTCCCCCGCATTCTGTTGTACTTTCTATTAGTTGCATGTATCCGCTCATGCTACATATCTAAAGCTAAGGAATTTTTGCGTTTAATCAAGCTCCTCGGCCTCGACGCTTTCCAATGCCTCAATCTTGGCCGCGGGCGCCTTCTCGGAGGGGACGGCCACTGGCACCGGTTCCGGACCTGCGGGCGCGGTGGCGCGGAAAGCCTTGACGTTCTGTTCGAGCGAGACGAGGACGCGCTTGCAGACGGTACCCCAGGCGGCGGACGAGACGGAGCCTGAGGGTGGTTAGTATCGTGCCTGTCATGTGAACAAGTCAGGGAACATGGGTAAACTGCCGAGTTCCTTACACCGTTCGTCCATCTCTAGACTCACCCCTGGGAGCGCTCGGGAAGCGGAGGATGTACGCCACGGGCCCGGGGACCCACTCGGCAGGGAGCCAGAAGACGGGCTGGCGGCGGTACCACCACACGAGGACGAGCTGGGCGCCGGTCGTCGCGATCCAGATGAGAGTTCCAAAGCGGAGGGTAAAGGTCGAGCGCGCGGACGAGAGAACGGCGTCTAAAAGTCAGTGTGAGTCCTTAGTACGGCAGATGGATATCATCTGTCACGGCTCCAGACTCACTCGTCTTCTCGAGATCAGCAAGCCCCTTGTCGACCTTGCGCCTGAGCTTGGCCCACTTGGCAAACTCGTCCTGCGACGACGTCTTGGCCAGGTCGGCCTTGTCCTCGAGCACCTGCTTGCGGAGCCGTTTCTGGTCGCGCTGCGCCTTGGCGAGGAAGACGGACGAGTAGAGCGAGAACGCGGCTTCTTGCAGCACGCTCTTTCCGATCCACGCGACGACTTGCGTCAACAGCACGATAAGGAAGATGAGCACGGCGAGGTTTGGGTCTGCCATGTTGGATGCTAGATGTGTGGAGACGGTGAGTAATGTCAACAGTTCTTGAGGGGTGTGGAACATTGGAGATGAACGACGTCAGGTGGAGGGTGTCATCATCGCGTTGTGGCGGACCACGTGCAATAATGTTGCTCGATTTCTTTTTGAATTTATCCCAAACAATTGTTTACGCCACCGTCTGTAGGTTTAAATAGCCCCACCTTTAACCTTTAAGGATGGCTGTCACGCGAGAAAGCCCCCGCCGCTCTCCCACGCCCATCCCACTCACACTGGTTGTTGAACATAAACATTCCCTCATCAGAACGCGTCCGATACTCTGCACCACCAACAACAATTCACGACAGCGACACCCCCAATCTCCATCCATCCGCCCCATCCACCCATCACCCCCATGCCTACCTCTTGCATTCTTGCATCCACACGATCACGCCTCTAAGCGACCACCCACCATGTCGCAGAGGACGGCACGACCCTCCGCCGCCTCTGCGAGCACGAGCACGAGCAGCCGGGTGGCCAACGCAAATGGCACCGAGCGGAAACGATCAGCCAAGGGCATAGCAACAGATGAGATGGGAGGACAGAGAAAGAAGGCGCGGACAGATGTGAGTGCATGTGCTGCATGCAGTGATGGACACATGGGGGCGGATGCTTTGGATCGGTAAATTGACATGCACAGAAACGACAACCACAACAACGTGAGTATGTAGGCGAGGCGACACGTACCGACACGTCCACAGTGTCCTTTAGACCGCGGCCCATTCGAGAGCAAGAGGAACCGCTAGACGAGCCGATAGACCTCCCGCCGCCGCCGTCGACAAGAAAGATTGCACGGGTACGAGAATCGGCGAGCGCGGAGCGAGGATGGGTCGAGACGCCGGCACCGCAGCGTTCGGGCAAGACGCTGCAGTATGGGTCTGGGTCAGAGGACGAGAGCGCCGACGATCCACATTCGACGCGAGCACAGAGCCTGTTCACGCCCAAGGTGCCGAAAGCGGTCCCGCATCTCCTCTTCAAACCGATAGGGCGACCAAGACCGAGTGCAGCGCCGCCGCCGTCGCCTGGACCGGTGTTACCTCTAGGCCCACCCCCGACAATACCGCGGCGAGCACGCAAGAGCCGGTTAGGCGAGGACATTTTCGACAGCGTCATGCCGCTCCCGATCACGGACACGCCGGTCATCAACAAGAACCGCGAGCTCCGAAGAGATGCCGAGCGGCGAAGCTCGTTAGGCATGCGTGGACAGCGCGCGTCTTCGAGTTTTGGGCGAGGAGACCCGAGTTATCCGCACTCGGGGGTATCGTTCACGTCTTTCTACAAGCACCTGCCCATCGACCAGCCCGAGCCGATAAAGGCCCGGTGGCTCATTTCTTGGTGTGCGAAACGCGCTTTGGACGAGCAGCTCGCAAATGCAAAGCGGAAAAAGCAGACCGAGCAGTCGGCCGAGATCGACAAGCTCCTCTCTGACATTGTGGACGACTTTGTCACAAAGGTCGCAAAGGGCAACGTTGACACGAACGTCTTTGGCGCACCGGTGAGCTTAGTCGTTGCCCGCGGAACTGACGCCAGGCCGCTGCTGCATCCACGACCATCTCCGTCAAGCCGCATCCCCGGAACGTCGAGAACCGCGCGACGATGGAGAAGGAGGAGGCGATCATCAAGCGGATGCGGGCAGAGGACCGCGACTGGAACCGGATAGCGGCCAAGACGAACGACCTACAGGCCTTGACGCTGGAGGCGACGAGTTCCAGACGAGACGCGTGCCCGCCGCCGGATATGACAGAGACGTCCGACTACTTTCGTCGCATGCTCAAGCTCTCAGACGACGCTCTTGCTGCCTCGGGCACCGATATCGGCGCTGCAGGCGACTTTGGCGAGGTCGAGTACGAGGTCGACATGCTGCACCAGACATCGCACCAGGCCAGCCAGTACATGCACCAGACCCAGCGGTTCCTGGACGGCATCTTCTCGTCCCTCACGGCGGACCTGCGCGCCCGCGACGGCCAGAGCGACAGCCTCCCGCCGCTCGATGACGATGCGGACAGCCCCGACACAACCGCCTTGCTCTGCTCTGCGGCTGGACCGTCGCGCCCCAGGACGGATCCCATGAACATGCTCCGCGCCCTCGCTGCAGCCGATAGCAAGCAACAAAATGCCGAGGCCATCGCCAAGGCGGCTGCTGTCCCCGCCGCCCCAGCCACCTCGTCCCGCGCACAGGCCGTCACACCCCGCCGTGCCGCCGCAGCCGCTACTCCCCGTCGACAAAGCGTCTATGGCCGAGGGACCGGCACGCCCGGTCGACGGTAACCCATGTATTACTCCCCCACTTTGTATTCTTTCGTATTTTCGCTCTTCTCGTTTTTCTATCCTTTGCGCAATGCATGATTCTTCTTGGGGCCATTGTTATTTTGGGATGATTTCTTCATGGGACCATTCTGGAGGGATGCAGCGGGACGTCAATATGAACTACTTACGTGTGGTGGGTGGCAACCACATGACACGGAATACTTCCGTCGCTCTGTTTGGACGTACCGCCGCACAACCGACGTCGTTTACATCGAACTGTGATCCATCAACCCTCCATCTCTCATCTACTCACCTTTATGACCATGGCGGGCCCTTGCCCGAGGATACGCCTATCGTGGTAACGAGCACGCCGACAGATCACTCTCTAGCGACAGGTCACTCTCTAGCGACACCAGCGGCGCCGGCACCACCCGGCTCGAGCTCGAGCGCCAATGTCGTCAAACTTCACAGAGCCGGCGGTGGGCGTTGCGATGGCCACCGACCCGTATCTCCAGTATCAACCTGCGTTCACGTACTCTCTCCCGATCCAGATTCTCGTCAGCGGCATCACGCTCACGCTGCTTGTTGTCCTCCTCATCCACCTCCTCTGTGAGTCGAATCATGTTCTATTCTCGGACCTGTACTAACTCGCAGTCACCGCACAGTATCACTACCCCCTCGCCCCCCTCAACTACTGCCTCCAGCTAGCATCCATTATAACGGTCCTATTAGGCGCGTGTGTCCGCGTCGGCGTCATCTTGCAACACTGCGGCGAGACGGCAGATCAGTGGCCGTACGATCTCGAATACGTTGCAGTCGCCGTCCCCAAAGTGTCGTGGACGACCGGAGAAGAGGCCGGGTGGTATCTCCTCCAGGCCATCTGCAACGGCCTTGCAAACGTGGGTCTCTAGTGGTAATCGTGCTGACACTCCAGCTCACTCATATCCAATTCCTCACGCTTCTCTACCCGTCCCGTATCGAGGCTCGCCTCATCTTCTTCATCCTCGGTAAGAATAGATCTAGTGCTCTGCTGACCACAGGCCCACTCGCTGTCGCGTCGTCGGCCCTCTTCTTCTGCGACATTTCGGACAACCAGACCCTGATTGATCTCGGCGATGCGATCCGCAACGTCTTCTCCTCGTGCCTCCTGCTCATCTTTACGCTCTCGCTCTGTATCTGGGGCTTCCTCGTGAACCGCAACCGCGCCTGGCGGCTGGATGGCGGTACGGGTGTGTTCGGCATGGGCGCGCTCGGCCTCGCGTTTGTGACGACCGCATCGTCATTCGTGGCCGTGAAGGAGGAGCACATTGACTGGCTGCAGCACCTCATCTGGGCGGCCGTGCTGTGGCAGACATGGCTCGGGTGGTGGTGGTGGGTCGGCGCCGGGATGGGTATCGGTGAAGTCGAGGACATTATGGAGCGCGCGATCCGCAAGCGGCGCAAAGCGGCCCGGCGCGCGCACCGCCGCAGCGTCATTGCTGCAAACGACACCAAGCGTGATGCCCATCCGACAATGGCCGGGCGCGTCAAGATGGGCGCCAACAACGCCGTCAACGGGTTCACGACGGGCCTGGCCAACATGTTCCCGAACGGCTCGCACCACTCGGCCTCGGGATCCGGCGACCACCAGGGCGGCAGCGGACACTTTATGCGCCGCGGCCCGCGCCGGCGTACGGCCCGCGTTGTGCCCCCACGCGACGAGGAGGAGGGGCTGCACGAGGAAATCGAGCTCGGATCTCTGCGCCTCGTCGAGCCGACGACAGCGGAGCGGCATCTGGGCACAGAAGACGGGTCGGGCGGCGGCAGGCAGCCCCCGAGCTCCAACTCGGAGACGTCGAGCACATCCCGCACGCCGTCCCTGCACGCTCCGCGGACAGCCGGCGAGTTCTTCGCCTTCCCCGCCACCTGGCTCCAGATCTACTTCCGGCGCCTGCGGCATGCGCACGAGGAGGCCGCGCGCAAGTCTGCGCTCGAGCAGGCCGAGCGGCGCAAGCGCGTGCCGACCATTGCGGGCAGCGGCGTCCCAGACGAAGGATGGGGGCTGGGCCAGTACGGCGTGCATGAGCATGCGCAGAGCTCGCGCCGGCTCGCTGAGGCCGGCCGCCGCCTGCGCTCGGAGCAGTTACTCGGCGACGACGACGATGTGCACGACTCGGACGCGGACGAGGATGTCGTCGACACGTTGGACCGGGACGCAGGAGAAGGGAGCGGTACCTCTGGACTCGCAGACGAGCCGAGCACGACCCTCGGCACCGACAGCCCAGGCCACAACGGCGGCTCGTCTCGCCGGCAATCGAACACGCACAGCCGGCGCAGCTCGCGCGCGCGCAGCAATAGAGAATGGGACGCTGATGGCGGCACGTCCTCGCGCCGCCCGTCGCGGCGCACCTCGCGCCCGGACGGATGCGCGCGTGAGATCGACCGCCAGCCGTCGTTGGCAGAGGACGGCGGCGGCGGCGGCGGACGAGGACGGCGCGCACGCCGCGCGGAAGACGAGTCCGACTGGGTCGACGTCTTCAGCTCGAGCGACGAGCCCGGACCGTCCCGGCACGCGCGGTCCCTCCAGTCACATCGGTCTCGGCCGCGTCGCTCGCAGTCTGAATCGCGGTCGCGAGAACGATCACAAGAACGGTCGCGATCTCGATCACGGCCGAGAACAGGCACAGCGACGCCGCGCCAGCCGCCAGATGAACAGCGACCGCCGCCGCGCACAGGCGCAGGGTGGAGCTGGTGGGGCCCGCTGCGCGAGTGGCGGCTCCAGGATAAGAGTACGTTTTAGCTTGGTGCGGTATCTTTGTATGCATAGGTCTGACTTTGTGATTGTTGGTGTTGATTACTGATTATCATGGAGCGTCGGCGCTGAGTTCTAATGATGCGGCGCTGAGGATCTGGCAAGGTCTTGGCCTAGAATGTGCACCCCGACGGCGACTATTGAACATCCAAAGAATCGTGCCTCCGGTCTGTTGGAAGGCTGATTGTGGTGGCTGGCTCGCTGACACTCTCTGGATGCAGCACTGACCAGGACTCGCGGAAGGACTCGCAGAATGAAGCTTATCTGGCTACAGAGTAACTATAATGGTACGTCGCGTAGCTCGTGTGGACGAATCTGCACCGGAGGGTCAGCGATAAGATGTTCTTGGAGACGGTAAGAGCCACCAACGTCTCTGAGTGACGATACCATCTTCGAACAGACAATGCATCACAGTTCTTCAGAAGTATCCTACATCAGTGATCGCCCTCAATCGCTCGGCATCTGACGTGCAGCCTCAGATCTAGCAGTCTAGTCTTATCGCGTCGCCATGACCAAATCCTTGCACTTTCGGTGCGGACCTAGGCCTCGTCGTTGCGCGCGCGCTTGCCAGGCTTCTCGGCCGACGCGGGCGCCGCCGCGCGCTTGGTGCCGTTGGCGGGCGTGGCGGGGACACTGTCGTTGGCGCTGCGGGGCTCAGTACGCGTTTGCGGGGGCGTGGAATGTGGATAGCACAAGGTCTGGTGTCTTCTGGAATCTGCGATAAGGAGGTCCGGGTCCCTCGGGCGATATCTGATACCATTGTGATGCAGATACCGCCATCCGTGCTGCGCATTGCGCACGACCACGCGAGCAGACCACGTCTGCACGGGCCGAGGGCAGCTGCAAGTCTCCATTCCCAGGACTTTGCAGAAACTGATGACGCTTGTCTTGTGCAGAGATCTGAAAGCACGACGCCACAACCTCGCAGTCCTCCTCTCCCAGGGTATCTCCCTCCTTCTGCTTTCGCGAGCAATTCACACTCGCTATATCACTACTGCAACGATTATGAACACGGATCCATCGGATGTGCTCTGAAAGAATGCAGGTGTTGTGTGCGACTTTTCACCCGAATCCAATGGTGTCTACTCTCTATGATGAAATGCGGGGAGTTTTAGGGTGGTGGGGACAACGGAACCGGAGGAGACGCTTACTGCTTGGAGAAGTAGGCCGTGGCGTCCTTGGTGTCGATCGTGTCCTTGCCCTCCTCCCAGCCGGCGGGGCAGACCTCGCCGTGCTCGTCGGTGAACTGGAAGGCCTTGATGACACGGATAGTCTCCTCGACCGAGCGGCCGACGGGGAGGTCGTGGATGTGCGAGGCGCGGAGGGTGCCGTTGGGGTCGATGAAGAAGGTGCCGCGGAGGTCAATGCCCTCCTCCTCGAGGAGAACGCCGTAGGCCTTGGAGATGGCGTGGTTGCGGTCAGCGAGGAGACCGACCTTGAGGTCGGGGCCGAGGCCGCCCTCCTTGCGGGGGGTGTTGGCCCAGGCGAGGTGGGTGTACTCCGAGTCGGTCGAGAAGAGAATGACCTCGGTGTTGATGGCCTTGAACTGCTCGAGGGCGTTGTTGAAGGCGAGGATCTCGGTGGGGCAGACGAACTGGCGGGTCAGTATGTGGTGCAGAGTACAGTCTGCTCGCGGAGGGAAGACACTGGAGACAACGAGGAAGGTGGAAGAATGCCACTGAAGGTGGCAACAAATTGTTTCCGGGACCTCCACCACCGTCTTTTTCCACCTTCCTCGCCATCAAAGGACCTTCCCTCGCCGTCGCGGGCATCCTCCAGCTCAGAGCACTCACAGTGAAGTCCATGGGGTACGAGGCAAGGACGACCCACTTGCCGGCGTAGTCGGCCTTCTTGATCTCCTTGAACTCGCCGTTCTGGACGAGGGTTCCGGCGAACTCGCTGATGGGTGTCAGCTCACGAACGTGGGTTGGGGAGCAATGGAGCAGGCGTGCATGTGTCTGAGGCATGCATGCTCACTGCCGACGTCGATGGATGAAGGTACTCACGGAGCGGGCTTCTGAATCTGGGCGACCATTGTGACTGTTGTTTGTTTTGTTGGTGTTGGGGGAGAAGGAAAGAGAAATTCAGACAATGGCGACTTTTTGGATATATACCTACTAGTCAGTGGGGTGAGGGAAGGCAGATGGGGGCCGACAGAGCCGGGATCGGACGAAACCCGGAAGCTGGCGGCCTGCAGAGTACAGTGGACGCGGACGCGTGGGCCAGAGTGACTGGCCCATTGTCCCATGTCCCACCGCACCAGACGCCGCACACATTGCGACGAAAAATAATAGTGCTCATCCCTAAGCTGGCCAACAGCCCGACTCGTCCAGCGCGCTGCTGCGGCGATACCCTGGACGCCTCTGGATCTAGTCACACTATGGAGCTGCTCGGTTGTGCACAGATTAGGATTGGACTCTTGTCTTCCACTGCATGTGTTCGATTTTCCACAAAGCCACCGAGATAACGTACAGTACACGGTCGCGGTGACTACTGGCGACGAGGGCAGAGCTCGCCGGCCGACAGCTCGTCGTCGCTGCGCATCCATGCTCAGACCACAGTACATCCATCCGCAGAGAAAACTGTACACGTCAACCTGACGCGTCCTCGACTAGCGCGCGCAGCACTGCAGCTGACTAAAGTGAATCCTCATGGTCACCATCGTCTCACCGGCACTCTTTTTTTCTTTCTCGTAACTTCTCCATTTTCCATTTTTCTTGAACCTTGAACCTTGCAGACTGGCATAATCGTGCGTCATAATGAGACGTTGCTGACCAAGCCCCCAGCCTGGCAAAAGTCTTGGCTAATTGGCTAATTGGATAACCCGACCGATCTAAACCGAATCTGTCGCCTACAGTGGACCTCTGCGGACATGACCCCTCGGAGACCGCAGGTGGGCTCGTGGATTTCCATAGGTCGAGGCTCGTAAAATTTCGGCCCCGGTATCTTGGTAACTATAATGGCATACGACGAGTGACGTTATCGCAGCTTCCATCCTCGCGACTGTTCGGACATCGATCATGGCGTTGCAGACACGCAACTGCAAACTATCCATGCTGTTCAACTCGATGTTCTTGGTATCTATTCTGGCAGATCACTCACAACGTCCTCGTCTCCATCCCTCACCTCGTCTCCAGCACCTCAAGCGACGGCAGCCCCACCAATCGTC
>Ga0160505_101459_pt1 | contig 11148 bp, 8 predicted proteins | sample DIDeMG_FD_108225 | JGI IMG/M metagenome (GOLD analysis project Ga0160505, IMG submission 108225) | Enriched chicken feces microbial communities from UW Madison campus, WI, USA - DID2874_E49_Stillage MG | ecosystem: Host-associated > Birds > Digestive system > Large intestine > Fecal ...
AAAAAAAAAAAAAAAAAAAAAAAATAATAATAATAATAATAATAATAATTTGGCTGCGTCATTTTCAACACGGCTGCTGCATCGTGATATTTTTTTTCTGACGAAAGATCATTTCAGAATTCGTGCTTATCAAAAGAATTTTTTGCAATTATATTAAAAAAATATTAAAAAAATTTTAAAAAAGTTTTGGAAAAAATTACAGAGATCTGATGAATCGCTAACTTTGTCGCTTTCCTTCTTTTATTGTTTGAGTGAATTAACATCTCAAACAACTGTCGCGGTGTGCCTTCCCCTTCTCTCTTAGACTAGCGTTCCTGAACAATGGCCTCTTCTAGCAGTTACTGGAGCCTTCCACGCAAGAATCAGATTGCACTACTTGTGCTCTGTAGGGTCACTGAGCCGCTTGCATTCACGTCTATCTCGCCCTACATTTACTTTATGGTTCGCGACTTTGGCTACAATGACCCATCCACTATCTCGGCGCTGGTGACGCTTGTCATGTCATCTTTTGCCTTTGGCCAAGCGCTCACAGGCATTTTCTGGGGCCGGTTCAGTGATCACCTTGGTCGCAAGCCAGCCCTGCTGCTCGGGCTTATCGGTACTTCCATCAGCATCTGCGTGTTTGGTCTTTCGCGTAATATTTACTGGGCCATCGCAGGCCGACTTTTGGCAGGCATGCTTAACGGCAACGTTGGCGTTATGCGCACTATTATTGCCGAGATCATTGGTGACCAAAAAGAACACCAGACGCGGGCTTTTGCCATCCTGCCCATGACTTTTAATATCGGCACTATCGTTGGACCCATGGTTGGCGGTCTGCTTGCCGATCCTGCCCATAATTACCCCCAATGGTTTGGCAACTCCAAGTTCTTGCTCAAATACCCCTACATCTTGCCAAACCTCTTCCCGATTCCACTCCTTTTGCTTGCATTTATTCTTGCGTTGCTTTTTATCGAGGAAACAACAGAAAATCACCACACTGCCCTGCTCCCCCTGCATCGTGACCCGGGGCTTAAACTTGGTGACTGGATCTTAAACAAGCTGAATCTGCCAGTTCCCCAGCGCCGCCACCATCTCGTCTATGATGTCCTTACTAATGAGGTCGAAGAGGAGTCTCTGCTCGAGTCGTCGGCATCTACTATTTCCACTTTAGGTACTGCCACACCCGTCCTGTCACCGCCCAAGCCAGTAAAGCCCTCCCTGCGCTCGATCCTAACCAAGCCCGTGCGTGTAACGCTTTTTTGCTTTGTCGCGCTTATGCTGCACTGCCCATCGTTCCTGCAGCTACTGCCACTTTTCTTGTCCACCCCACGCATGCCAGACGCGCCGCCGGCCCACGGCCTTGTATTTAACGGTGGCCTAGGCTGGTCAACTGCGCGTATTGGTTCACTCATGTCTATTCTTGGGTTTACTGGTATTCTCCTACAGTTGGTAGTTTATCCAACTGTAGCCAATATCTACGGCAACGCCAAAGTTCACAGGTTATCGCTGCTTGCTTTCCCCGTGGCCTATTTTGTAATCCCATTTTTATCGTTCACACCTGAATCGCCCGCGCTTATCAGCACCTTGCTGATCATTCCGGTTGGCATGCTTGTGGTCCTTGGTCGCACCTTTGCCATTCCACCAATGACCATTCTCATGACTAACGCAGCCCCTAGCCGTAACGTACTTGGAACTGTGCACGGGCTCACACATAGCGTGGTCAGCGTGGCGCGGTGCCTGGGCCCCTTTTTGCTGGGTAACCTTTATTCACTTGGTGTTCGTATCAACATCATTGGCCTGGCATTTTGGACCATGTCTGCTGTCGTGCTGGTCGAAATCTACGTTGCGCGCAACCTCAGGGAATGGGGATCAGACAAGGAACTCCCTGCTGGCCCGGACAACTCTGTCAGTGAGACAGAGGAATCCACGCCACTTGGAGTCGAGCAGCAGCGCGCATCCTACGAGACTTTTAAAAACCCAAACGACAAGTAAAATCTACAGCCGAGATTCTTTAAAAAAAAAACATTTACCACTGTATTTGAATCATCAGCAGTGTTACGACAACCAATGTAGTAGATTTAGACAATTAATTTAAATGTAACAAAAAAAAATTACAAAAAGGAACGTAGTGATTCTCTATGGGCTATTAGCCTGGTCAAGGATGCAACAACAGTGTTGAGTTTGGCCAATTACAATGGCATTTTCCAGTCATATTTCTTCTGATAATACTCACGCGCAATGCGATTACTACCGATATACGCCAAAACCTCCATTTCAGGCGGGGTATCAAGGACGAGGCGCGCCACGTCTGACACAATGTGGCCCGTGAGGCCCTGCAGAATGATAGTCGCAGCGCGGCTGCGCGTGCGCGTGGCGGCCGCGCCAGCAGGCACAGCCGCCCGGGCCACAACCACAACCTCGTTCACAGGGATGACATAGTCGTGGAAGATCCAACCGTGCCCGCGCACGGGCATGGGCGTGCCGCCGGCGTACCATCCGCCGGTCTCAAGCACGCGCTCAAGCGGCAGTAGAAAAACAAAGTTAACTTCGTCAGCCTGCACCGTTGGCGCCAGCAACGCGCCCAGACGCTGGGCTGCAAGCTCGTCTTCTGCGGCCGCGGCGGCAGCGGTGACGTTGGGTTGAAGAGCAGGGGTGGTGAGCCCATCAATGGCCGCAACACACGCCCGCACCGCAATGTCATTGTAGGAGAGATAGCAGGGCATGGTGCCCAGTTGCCGAAACCCCGGCGCTTTTGAAGGATCAAACCCAATCTCCTCGGCCGCCTCGCGCAGCGCACACTGCCACTCATCCTCGTCAAGGCTGTCCGCCTTGCCGCCGGGAAAGGCTGCGAGCCCCGGAGAGGTCTTTAGCGTGTGGGCGCGTGTTGTCAGCAGTGTGCTAAAGCCGCTGCCGCCGGAGTGTTTATTGCTGGATTCGTTGCCGGGTGAAGGGAGCACGAGTACCAACACCGCAGCACGTTTGTGTAACGGGAAGGAACGCCAAATGGCGCGCGATGTTTCCTCGGCCACGTCGAGTGGCGTGTTTTCCATGCCCACGCGGTCGTATTGTAATTCTAATGATGTCATGGTTAATGCCAAAGTAAAGTGTCCCTGCTGCTACTGTTGCTGTCGTTAGAAAGACCTCTGATGTTGGGTATGTGCTTTTATTTATTAAACGGTTCGTGCTCTCAAATTCTGGGCAGCATGGAGTTCTGGTAACCCCGCAAAAGGGTCCCAAGTAAATAAATACGATCCGAAATCCACCAAGGACTACAAAACCTTCTCTCTTCCAAACAGCTTCCCTGAATAATTGCTCTTGCAACCACCAACAATATCTATAGCCCACGATATCTATCACTAGATAGCTCAATCTCTTCTAACTTTAGTTTTACGTTTTCATTCACATCATGTCTGCTACCGCCGCCCTCCGCTTACGCCCTGCTATCTTTGTCTGCGATATCCAAGAGCGCTTCCGCAGCGTCATCTACTCATATCCCGAGGTCATCACAACATCTGCGCGTCTCCTCAAGGCAGCCTCTTTCTTGCAATTGCCTGTCTACGTAACGACCCAGAACCGCGCCAAACTTGGTGACACTGTCGCTGAACTTGATGTCTCCGGAGCCGTGGCCAATGTCGATAAAACTCGCTTCTCCATGTACGTCCCCGGGATTGCCGATAAGCTTCCCAAGGGCACCCCAGTGGGCATTGTTGGTATTGAGAGCCATATTTGTGTGCTGCAGACGACAATTGATCTTCTGAACGGTGAGTTTCATTCGTTTAATTATCTAGCCGTTCGGCTGCTAGTTTGACAGCAGGTTCCTGGTGGGCCACTGTCAATTGTTTCTTGTTTCAATGTTTTGCTAACTCCAGGTTTGTTTTAGCTGGTCATCCTGTCTATGTCATTGCTGATGCAGTATCCAGCTGCAACCCTCAGGAAAAGCCGCTTGCGCTCAAACGCCTGGCCCAGCACGGTGCTGTGATCACCACGTCTGAGAGCTTCCTTTATGAAGTTGTTGGTGACGCCTGTAAGTACCTTTCCAATTGTAGATTTTTTTATCATCCTTGTGTCAAAATACTAACGTCATGTCTAGCCCTGCCCATATTCAAGGAGGTCATCAAGCTTGTCAAGGCTGAGAGTGCAAACACCAAGCATGGCCTGCAAGTTCTTGCTTCCAACTTGTAGAAATGTAGCTACTGGTATCAAAATATAAACACCATCAATTCATTTACATTCATAGTAACACATATATATTATCCTAAGTCCTGACACGCGACTAGCTGCTGATTTAATACGGATAGTTCTTTTCCTCACTTTCTGGCAAGTAGCCCTGGGCCTCCTGCTCCTCAGCCTTTTGCTCTAGATACGGCAACAACACATCCTTGTACTTTTCCAAACCTTTGTAGACGGAGACTGGGTCATCCCATGCCTTAATTCCATTAAGCAGCCGGCGGGGCACGTACGGTTCCTTGGCAATCTGCGCCACTGGCAGAAAGTATGTGCGGATTGTAAAAAGGATAGCGCCCGAGCGCGGCAGCCGCCGCAGCGACTGGCGCTCCGACCGGAACATGAGTCGCTCTGGGTCGACTGCGTTGTCCGCCGTGTACCAACCAATGCGGTCCGAGTTCTCGGGGCCAATGGCATGAGACCAAGCCACATCGTCATCAGTCTGGATGAAATAGTTGTTGCGCACAACGCCCTTGTCTGGCAGCAGTTTTGTAAAGAATCGGTCCATGGGTGTTTGTAATTTCTCCTTGTAGTAGGGCACATCGCCCGACGTGTGGATTTGGTATAAGGGCATGTTAACCTTATCCTTTAATCGCCAGAACCCTGCGAGCAGGACGGCACCAGCTTTGAGATAGTAGAGTCCGTCGGTTCCCTCAATCATGATGGCAATATCGTCCTGGATAAGCTTTGCCGCGACAACAAGAGGATGTTCCTTATACGGTTTTGTCGTGGTATCAAACGACTCGCCAGTCACAATGTTATCGATGCCCACGGCAGTGCGCTTGAACAATGTTGGGTAGCGTGCGGGCAGGTAGTCTACCAGCAGCTCAAGCACTTCAAGCGTAGCATCTTCGGCAACGGGGTCCATGGCATAGAGCTCATCGGCATTTTCTTGTTCAAGGCGCTCAAGCTTACGGTTATGAAACTTGAGCCAGTCATTATCAAGCTGAATCCAATCATCATAATCAAGCGAACGGATGCCCATGGTAACAAAATAGTTGTGTTTAAAAGGGCGATAAGGCAATGGCTTGGTATCGGTCACTGACCAGTCTGTGAGTGGCTTTGGGGCCGGGAACTTGACGTCCATTGGCTTCCAGGTGCCGGGCTTGCGGTCCTTCATCGACGTCTTGGAAAACCCAATTCCCTTTTCCAGTGTCTGCGGTGAGTTGGGGCGCACCCTTGCTTGTGCGTCGAGGCTCTTCTTTTTCATAATGTAAACTATAGCTTGATATGCAGCAACGAGCACTGCCAACGATATGAGTCCAGCCGCAACGGCAGGGTTTGAGAGAAGTTCTGCTAATACCATAGTGAGAAATGCTGAAAGATACTTGTGGGTTGATTGTGAAGCTCAAAATTAAGAATCAAGCAATGCACTGTTTATATATATATATATACATATACATATACATATATGGTGTTTAACATCAAGAGCACATAGCTAGTGAGTTTACTATTACAACCGTGGAGAAGTTTCGTCTGATAGGACTTTCCTTAATCATAAGTTATTTAGCGCACTAGTGAGCAGGGACTTATTGACCGGATTGGGCAAGTGGGTGCTATTTGTACAAGAAGGTTATTAACGTTACTGGGCTTGTAAACGTAAAATTGATAGCAAAAGCCTCGGGACCAAGCAATGGTCTATTCAAATTTAAGTGTTTCTGATATGAAATGATGGGAGTACAACCAGCGTGTATTTTCTCTCTAAACACATGAGAGTGTTAGTACACTAGTGATATCACCAGTAATCTCAGCTTGGAGTTTCTTAAAAGAGGTTCTTGTTTTTTTTTTTTTTGCTCTGAATCTATCACTTCAGGTAATGTTTTCCCACCCACACCGTCAAATTATCGTATGAAATGATCTAAAAAAAAATGCACTATTACCTAAGGTAGAGAAGGGCTTTTATCGAAGCGCTAAATAACATTTATTTTCATGTTTCTTTTATTCCTCTTCTTCCTTGTTTTAGTCTGCTGGCATCTATGCGACTTATTCCTAATCGCGTCGTGATTGGCGATGGACGAATCACGACGCGTTGCTGACTGATAATATTCTTACTCCCAAACCCCAACGCATTTCTACTGGTGCCTGATTCAACCCCCCCACGACATGATGTTCCGACGATCCCCAGCGCTACTTCGCCAGCACCCTGTCAGGGGTCAACGGCTTTTCCCCACTAGGATATTGGCCCGGCGACTTCACTCGCAGCGCTGGCTCGACAACGTCACCACCGTTTTTCCTAACACTAGAGATCTTCATGCACGCGTTGCACTCGTCCTTGACGAATGCGACTACCGCGCTGGCAACAATAGCCCTGCTGTTCTACCAGGCAAAGGGGTTGTAAGAGTGGCATTTGTTCCATTCAATGTGCACCCTTCTGTTGTCAATAAGCTTGTCGATGTTGTGCTGGCTGACCCTCTTGCCAGCGACCTTGAGTGGTACCGTGCGCTACGCACGCGTCGGCCAGGCGCTGAAACCCTTATCAAGTACAACCGCACACTCACAAAAGTCGAAATTGCACCGTCTGAGGGCAACGCCGACCCCGATGACTCAACCCTAGAGTTTGGTGTACCGTTCACAGTCCCGCGTGTCAGTAGCGGCCAGTCTGACACCACCCGCATTGCAGACCCCCGCGAAATTGAGATTCACCAGCTGCGCACACCGACAGATCATTCTGGTCACTTTCATCGGTATATCTATGTCTGTGACGATCCCCATGTAGTCAAGACATATCGACTAGAGTCCAACTTTCCCCACCATTTATTTTTAGATATCAGCAAAGCCCAGCTGAAACGGAAAAGCAGCACTAGTAACGAAAGGGATGATGCCAGCTTGAATAAGGCAATAGAAGTTTCTAGTCAGGCTGCACTTGAAGCCAACGAGTCGCTCCGCCGCTCACCCACGCTCAACGGGTCGTACTTCTCAGAGCTTACACTGCAGTCTAACATAGCAGCCGTGAAGGATGCCACCTTTGGCCAAAACCTTGAAGCTTCGAAACAAACACTTGTAAAGGGCATCACTAGTACTTGTCGTGAAATTGTGGCACGCGACGAGCGCGTTGACGCTACCATAGACATCAAATCTCCCGAGATAGAACGCGTTACCACTGCGTGGACGTCGAAAGCGCACTACGAACTCCAAACCATATACGCCGATGCACTCGATGGGTTGTTCCGACACACTATTCGCTGGTGGAGTCTTTACTGGAAGGTAGACGATGTGTATTATCTTGTAGCCACGACGCTGTTGGCCCAGTATCTCCCACACTCACAGCAAGGCCATCAAGCTATTACAGATGACATGGATGCCTTTTGCGTTGCTCACTATTTTCCCGAGCTGGCAGAGATACCGGAGCAATTTCCTTCTCAGATCACTACCGCGCGCAATGCTCTAGTCAATACCGCTGCGGTCGACCTACACAACCAAGCACAACGTGAATTATTAAAGAATTTTGTCGGCATACAGCTACCATCGGTATTTTTCCCGCTGCTTGGTGCTTTTTTTTTCCAGCTGCCAATGGCAGCGTGCGCGGCGGCCATGGGTGTCGGCGTCACTCTAGGCGCCATACGGCTGCGCCGGGGCTGGGAGCGTGCGGCGCGCAGCTTTGTGGGGCGTGCTCTGGAAGACGCACGTGTGGCGATCCATGCGGAGCAGCAGGGCCTGCGGATGCGGTGGGCGTACTTAACGGTCCAGCAACGGGCCATTGCATCCCATAGACGTAGAATTCTGGACGATGCCAGCGGTGCCGCTGCCACCAATGGTGGTGGTACTGCGACATAGTCCAGTCTTGTATATAGTGAATAACCTTACGAAGTTTACGAAATGCACAAAGCTTTGCGAGGGCTCCGGGGCCCGCTAGTGTGTCTAACTCGGATGTAAATCCGCAGTATATAGTCCATTAGGTAGATATCACTGTAAATTATAATGATATCTGAGGCAGTTGGTGGATGGGTCGGGGTCTGGGAGGAACCAAAGAAACCCTTTTATAACGGGCCATAATGTGATGAGTTGGCCTTTGAGTTTTTATGCGAAGCGCATTTTGATTTGAAATTTTAGAAAATTTAGAAATCTTATGCCATGGACTATCTTTCATTTCTTCTTCTTCTTCTCCTTCCTGTTCACTACTATTCGTCTAACTGTCCACACCCAGGCCCTTTATCCTTCTGGCCGTCTTTCTGTTTCTGTCGGGTACCAGCACGCCGCGTAAACAAAACTAAATCCTTTACCAGAATTGATTTCTTGAACTGCCAGAGCACCAAATTCTAAATTAAAAAATCAATTCTCCTTCTCCCCCCGTCCATCTTTCACATTCTTTTCTTCTTTTGTCTCTTCGCTTACTGCCTTTCTTTCAGTCTTCAAGCCATCACCCACCCTCAAAATGGCGTCTTCAATTGACCCTCAGGACACTCAATCCCCTTTGTCGTCCCCTGAAATCTCGACCCCGGATATTTACAGACCCAATCCGATTCTCGCTCCCTCGTCAGTCGCCTCATCCAACGACACATCGGTGGCACCCCCCAGTACTGGAAAGCAGGCCTACAATGCCGACCGCACCGTTTATGTGTCTGAACTAGACAAGGCCACGACTGAGCACGATCTCTTCGACTTCTTTGCGCATATTGGCCCCGTACAATCTGTCAAAATCGTCAAGGATCAGCTCTCCAAGCGGCCCCTCGGTTATGCGTATGTTAACTTCCAGCAGCCTGATCACGCCAAGGCTGCCCTGGAAATGGACCTCAAGTCCATTAGAGGCAAGCCTTGTAGGGTCAAGCCGTTCCAGAAGGACCCCACCAGCACGCATCATGCAAAAACAAAGATATTTGTTTCTAACCTGTCGTCCTCGATAACCGAAAAAGAGTTGACCGACCTGTTTGCGCCCTACGGTACCATTGTATCATGCTTCATCCCTCTCGATACCATTAAAAACAAGCCTCGCGGATTTGCGCACATTCAGTATGACACTTCTGAAGCTGCTGAAAAAGCAATTAAAGCACTTAAGGGTTATGATTTTCAAGGTAGTAAGCTCTACGTCAAGCATCACTTTTCAAAGTATGATAAAGCCGCCAACATTGTCGAGCATAAGGCCAACTTTACCAACATTTATGTCAAGAACATTGATCGTCAAGTGACTGAGGATCAGTTTAGGCAATTGTTTGAAAAGTATGGCACTGTTGTTTCTCTATCGCTGCCCCTGGACGATGAAAATTTGTCTAGGGGATTTGGTTTTGTCAACTATGAAACACACGAGCAGGCGGTTGCTGCTGTCAATGCGCTTCACGACTCCGAGCTCAACGGCAAGCGTCTCTACGTTTGCCGCACTCAAAAGAAGTATGAGCGCGAGGAGGAGCTTCGACAGACTTATGAGACTGGCCGCAATCAGTATATTGCCAAGTATGCATCTACAAATCTGTACATCAAAAACCTTGACCAGGCTGTAGACCAAGATGTGCTGTATAAGGAGTTTTCGTCGTTTGGCCATATAACTTCTGCCAAGGTCATGACTGATGACAATGGTGTCTCCAAAGGGTTTGGCTTTGTATGCTATTCCAACTCGGACGAAGCGCAGCAGGCAATTAATGGCAAGAATGATACCGAGTTAATGGGTCAGACCATTTCGGTTAGTCTGGCAAAGCGCCGCCAATCCTCCACCAATGCGTCTCAAGCGCCGTCGTTGATTTCCATCAACCCGTACTTGCTTGGAAATAGCTTCTATCCCCCTCAGCCTGTGTTTAGTAGTGGAAGCAAATCGGAATCCCACTCGCCTTATGGAACCCCTAATTTACATCAGTCACCCATCTTTTCTGCGGACTACTCGTTCCAGCAATCTCGCAAAGACAGTACACGCGGATTCCAGTATTACATTCCCATGCAGCCGACGTTTCTTGTTGGCAATCCGGCTGCAGGCGGAGCGAATGGATACCGCCACGCCTCTGTATCCCCTGGGATGCCGGTTTTTGGGCCTAACGGCGAGCCACTGTTAATTTCAGCTGGGGCACCGGCAACGGTCCCGTTTGTGTACCCTGGCGGAAACGGCGGCTACCGCAAGCCGCGACACCACAGTCACCACCGTCACAACGGTGTCAACAGCCGCAGCCCCTCAAATAGCAGCAGCAGTCTCAGTCGCGACGAAGAGTACGCGGACGAGCGGTATCATGCGCATCACCACCTCGGCGGCGCGCGGGGCAAGGGGTCTACGACGTCGCTAGCGAAGCAGGCATTATCTAGTGTGACAGCAACGGCGCCAAGCGACGCAGCCGATGAGGAGGAGCTGAAACAAGTTGTGGGTAAGCAGCTGTATGACCAGATCCAAGTGCATCCTGCGGTTAAGGGTGATCTTGATCTCACGGCCAAACTTACTGGCATGATTCTGGGCCTCGGAAGCGCCGAGTATAGCAAGTGGATAGACGACAAGTCTGCGCTAACGGCGCATATTCAACAGGCGCATGATCAGTATATGCAGTTTCTGAAGGACACTGCGGCCGACGCCGCTGCTGGTACAGCCAGCAAAAGCTAGAGACTTTAGGTTTTCTGCGTTTTATTTTTAATGTTAATTTTAGTTGGTTTTGTGTTTTGTCAATTAGCTGGTGTAGTTTAACCCCCACTATAGCTACTATTAATATATACTGGTTTTTCCTATTTTAGTTGAAATCAGCACCACAGGAAGAGATCTGTAGTGCAATAGCTCATTAGTGCCTTGACGATCCCTGGGCCTGAAAGCCTTGGGACCTTCCTCCCTGTTTGCGGAAATATAAAAGAACCAGATAAATGGCATTCTTTTTTTAATTATTTCTAATCCTCCGTGTTTTAGAGATGGTGGACAGGAAAGAAAAAAAAAACCCACTACATACACACAAGTGTGGCCCAGCCAACAGGGTCCCCCCCACCCCACCCCCCTCTCCTCACATCAAACAAAAATTTTATGTTTTAATTAAAAAACATTATTTTTAT
>Ga0160505_101460_pt1 | contig 11134 bp, 12 predicted proteins | sample DIDeMG_FD_108225 | JGI IMG/M metagenome (GOLD analysis project Ga0160505, IMG submission 108225) | Enriched chicken feces microbial communities from UW Madison campus, WI, USA - DID2874_E49_Stillage MG | ecosystem: Host-associated > Birds > Digestive system > Large intestine > Fecal ...
AAGGGTGGTATGGCGTTTGCGATGACTGGGACCAGAATCCCTTCGTCACTGGTAAGAACGTCGTTTCGGGTTTGGTTCTGATCTCAGCTTGTTCATCTTCAATCTTGTCTGCGACCTAACGCCTAGCTGCTTAGCCCAGTGAGTACAGTGAGACGACACGGTGAGAGCTTATTCAGACATTCCGGTTACTCTCAATCTCAACGCTCTATCGTTTCTCTGTTCCCTTGTCTAGTACAAGAAAATCAGAAATACCCAGGAAATCTCTATACCGAGTCTTTTAATCACCGCTGTCTTCTCTCTTGACTGGTTCTTGTTAGCTGAGGACAATATCTAATGAAAGATGTTCCAGGTGCAGATCCGGTCATCGTCTATGCTAAATTCAGTGTTGCGCCATTGTCACTTGACGTCCCGAAGCTTGTTGACAGCCCTCACCTGGATACTGAAAGTCGCTGCGCTAAACAAGACCTGCGATCGACAGAATGGGAGGAGTCAAGGTTACTGAAAGAGCGGAGAACAGCTGCAACACCGTCGATCCAGCGGAAAAGAACGCCTAAAGCAACACTACTTGGTCGCTTAGGTCGACAAGCTCGAGCAAACTAAGATCGATCTCATCCGACCTCTTAACCTTCAGGCCACGTTGAGAGTTGGTGAGCCGCACCGCCTCGTTTCACCTCGTGGCCAACAATGCAGCATCCTCTGCTGGTTCACATGGGCGAAATGACAATGTCAGGCGCGGTGAGGCATCTCAGCCGCAGCGCCTACGGCATGATGGCAGTGTCGCGTGATGTCATCAGGCCGCCCTGCTGCTGCAATCTTGGGAATGCAGGAATGCCTACGTGCCACGTTTTGCAACCTTACACTGCTTTCCCCATGGTGCCAATATGACAATGGCGTGGCGATGAAACGCAGCCCTTGGTTATTTGGAAGTGAGCTTGTGCGTCGTCTCGTCCACGCTTGGTGTTGGCAGTGATCGCGTCAGGGTTTGCAGCGATCGAGAATAGCATCCGGACGATAGGTGCAGGTTCTTCTGACACGAAGATGAGCGTCAAACTGCGCACCATGGCTTTGTAAAAGCTGATGGATTTCTAATACCTGACTGTGCAACTCGGTCTCGGTCTCCGAGTTGTGTCTTCCTGTCAGCGGAACCAGTGCCATAGGATCGCTTCACAGCGCTGCTAGTAGTGCTGCAAATGACGTGGGGCGACGCGTCGATGGGAGACGTAGTGGGAGCAGGAAGCTGACTATGGCGAACACCGTGGTCGGACCGCGATCAAGTTCGGGTGTCACGGTATCAATGGACATGACCAAGCTTACCGAAGCTCCAGGATTAGAACAACCAAGTACATTCAGACATCGACAGTTGGAGTGCAATGTGGAGCTCGCCGTCATCGCGCTCATCGCTGTGGAGATCAGGCTGCACCGATGTTCCGCGTCCGGAGTGTGAGATCTCAGCTTTGGACATTGGTACAGCTGTTCTGGGTTGCGGTGAGATCTCGGCGAGTGCGTACGCGGTCGCCGGGCCGGACAGGTACTTGGGGACTTGAGACACTCCGAAGATCGTGAATCTGCACAGGAAACAGAGCTGGAGTAGACGACTCCGACTCCACCACCTCCTTCGGATACTTGTTTTCCATCTTTAGACTCGTCCATTTCACCTCTGCCAATGAGCACCACATTGTCTCACAGCCTCGCGTGACTGTGCTCCACGTCTCACTGTGCGACACCGACGGTTGTCGCTGTAAACAGTGACCGAGACATTGAAGTTGATTCGACCCTGCAGCAACGACTGCCAAATTCAGAGTTCCAGCTTCCCAAGCTACACCATAACCCCTTGCTTCCGAGGTTAATGAGAGGTACTGGACACCGCCGTGCGTATCTGGCAGAAGCACGGGCCGAGGCTTAAGAGCCGAGACCAGTGCCAGGAACACACATGCACACGGCCTTACGAAGGGGCGGAGGTATGCCAGAGCCAGAGCCAGAGCCTGTACTAGCCTGTACGTTCGCAGCTAGAGATTTCCGCGGTAGATCTCCAGTACCATGCAATTAAACTTGGGAGGTAGCGCTGTGACCGCTCCAAAGGGAGGCTGGTACCGCCATGGCTGCATTACAACTCTATTACTGCTCCGGGGCACGCGGAAGCGGATGAGCCTTGCTACGATACACGCTTTGGTGTTCCGCGGGTACGAACGAGTCTGGGAACGTAAACCTGGACCCGAGCTAGATCGAGAGGTACCGAGCAAAAAAGTTGGCGGCCCAGTTACAGAGGGAGGCACTGCTGCCGGCGTGCACTGTGTAAATGGAGGTACGGGACATTAGCGGACAGGTATCGCAAGGCGATGAAGGTCGGTTGCTTTTCTTTCGCATCGCAACGCTTCCACAAACCTGCATGCCGCGCGGTCTGGGAATGCGATACGGTGGTGTCAAGGCTGTATAAGAGTCTTTCGTCGCCACGTTCGCGGGCGCAAAGTCCCACCGTTATTGCTCGTCACTGACCACTTGTGCATCACCATCATTCCTGACTCGACGTTGAGCGAGCGCGCACGACCAAAACGGCAGCCAACCTTGATCGCCAGCAGCACCTCTCCGAACTCTTCCCTACGACAACCGCGCTCCTGTTCTCCTTCACGACATGGCGGTCACGCCTCCTTTGCTCCCCATGATTCGTCGGCAGACATTCGGTCACCTCGACATCGACATTGAAGGGTTCGTCCCCGACTCTCCCTCACCGCCACTGTCACCCTCGCCCTCGACACCTAGCGACTCGTCATGCGGACACGGACCGCTTCCGGAAAAGCTGGTTGGAGTGGTCACGGTGGGAAGCACAGGGAGCGTGCGAAGTGTGGGAAGCGAAGAGGGTCATGGAGTCGTTACGCACCATGTATATCGGCCTTCGCCCCAGCATGTGGTCCTTGCTGCCCCCCGTGGTCCCCGATCACAGACTGCTCCTTCATCGAATGCGGAGCCGAAATTCTTTGCACCGCCGACAAGGATCACGGCTCCCAAGTCGTCACCGTCACCCAGGAGCTCCTGCGCACCAGCCTTGCCGCCACCTTCAGGACCGCTTCCTCCTGTGCCAACACCAGCACCCAAGTCACAACCGCAGCCGCAGCCTCAACCTCAACCCAAGGAGCAGCCGCCCAACATTGACAACGTTCCTGTCCCAGAGTGTGTTGTTGCAGCAGCCTCGTCACCTGACTCCCTTCGTTCTTCACCGCTTTCTCCCTCGTCGCCCGCTGGTGCCGCCCTCGTTCGCGCCCGTGCCGGCAAACGCCAGGCTGCAGTCAAGCTCCAGAGGCAGAAGCTTCAAATTACGTCGACGGCTGAGAGCGAAGCCACAAACACAAACACGAGTGGCAATGGCGACCAGCTAGAAAAGCCCGACGACAATGTGCCCGATTCCCCACCGTCTCCAGAGACTGCTCTTGAGCGTCGCAAATCCGCGCCACTCCTTACTCCACACTCGGACTACCGTCTCTCTCCGGGCTCGTCTCGCGAGGCGTCGCCGACAATCCCTGAAGTACCACCGCTGCCGATCTTTCAAAACACCGCCACCCGACCGGAGGAGACCATGTTTACGAAGCCCGATGTCTTCGCGACCGACGTTCCCGATTCGGAGGTACTGGCGGACGACTCAATGACCGACACGACGGCCCACCAGGGGCCGCTCGGCTCGTGGAACAACGGCGGCCGTACGTGGGACGATTCATACTTCATGTCGCCGTTGGAGAGGATCGGAGCTGTTCAGCTTGATGCTAATGGTGCGGCGTCTCTCCCCGGGTCTCCGGCCATTGCCCAGATCCAGGCGACCGTCTTCGCGGATGCCCCACGGCGGCCATCAGTCTGGGATGAGAAGAAGAACCTGGCTGTTCTTCTCCCCGAGGCTGGTCCTACGCTTGTGACCCCTCGATCGTCCCAATACGACTCGGACCCAGTCGACCAGAGCGGCTACTCGCCAACCGCGCTGCACATCAACCCCGAGATTCCCAGCGCCGTCTCGTTCAGCCACAACTCGTTCGGATGCCATCTGGATGAGGAGGCGCGTTTCGCCAAGATGGTGTCGCCGTGCGATGACATCAAGCCGATGCGCCAGCCACACTCGCCGACCGTGTCCTCGCCTCTTGCGACGGCGGTCGAGAACAGCATGCCGACTACCCGCACTCACCGAATCGGAAGTGCGGGGCACCCGTTCCTTGTCAAGACGCCTCCGATGACCCGCGCCCAATCTCAATCTGCCCTCCCGGCGACGATGAAGTCGCTCCCCGCCACGCCTGTGTCCCCCGTTAACACGAAGGAAGCTCCTTCCCGGTCCAACTCCCACAGCTCTGCGCATGGCTCAGAAAGTGCTCGTAGCCAGAAGCTGCGGTGGACAAAGTCTTTTGTGAAGGTCCGCAACCCTCAAGCCGAGGAACGGGCCCTCCCCTTCGCCGAAGTGGACGAGATTCCCGATCTTCCTCGCTCCTCGAGCATCAAGACGGCCTCAAAGGACAAGAAGAAGAAGAAGCTCATCCGTAAAACGCTGCTCGACCCGCCCGAACCCGCCGAGGATGAAATCTTCTCCACCACACGCGTCCCGTCGAAGCGTCGCCTGTACGAGGCTGGCACCTGCTTTGTCCGCGACGAGAACGGCAAGCCCGTGTGCTTTGGCGATTTCTTCCCCGAGTGGCCGCAGGTTCCCGGCGAGTCGCGCCGGAACTCTACGCGGACGACGAGCTCCCAGCGACCAGCAGGCTATGACGGCCCTGTGCCCCGCACGCTGCTCTTCTTCCTGCGCAACTTCTGGTGCGGCATGTGCCAGGACTACACCGTCGCCTCCATCTCGCGCCTCGACCCCGTTATTTTGGCCAAGAACAACATTCGCGTCGTGGTCATCGGCTGCGGCGACTGGAAGATGATCAAGCCGTACAAGAAGCTCTTCAACCTCAAGTTTGAGTGCTACACCGACGGCCCGCGCCGCCTGTACGCCCTGATGGGCATGATCAAGGACGCGGCGTTCATCCAGCCGATGCACAACCGCCCAGCCTACAACCGCCCGTACTTCCAGCAGGTCTTCAGCGGCGTCAAGAACGGTATCGGACACATGGGCGGGCCCCTCGCTGATCCCGGATACTGGCGCCAGCTAGGCGGAGAGTTCGTCCTCGCCCCAGGGTACAAGTGCGAGTTTGCGCACCGCATGACCAACATGGCCAACCACACCGAGGCGCCCGATGTTCTTGCTGCGATCGGAATCGACCCCGCGCCAAAAAATTCTGCTGTCCGCAAGAGCGATGTGGAGGCGGGGTACATCTCTGCGAACATGAAGCCACGGGGAGAGTGGACTGCCGATGCAGACGACATTCAGCTTGATGCGTGAGTTCGACTCATCCTCACCGATACATTCATACATGCTGACTATTTCAGCCGTTTCCACCGTGTCCGCGATTCCGTCACTTCGTCGGCCGGTACCTCCATCACGGAGCGCCTTCTCATCGATCGCAGCCACCAGTTCATCTCACCTCCTCCAGAGCTCGTTCCTCCCGGCTCGGACTCGAGCTCCGACACACCGCTGAGCGAGGGCCCCCAAACAGAGGAAATGGACCCGCTCGAGATGCACCGCCGCTTCTACTCAGCTCTCGCACTCGACGAGCCCATCCGCATCAAGACCCCAGTTCCCAGTGGGAACGTTATTAGCGTTGACGCCAAACATGGCAAGACGCCCGGTCGCAAGGCCGTCGTCGTACCCGTCTAGCATGGGCGACCTTCAATTATCAATCACGTTGTACTCCATAGTGAGCCGGACACTTCCATACCGAGAGATGATTCTGTTTGTTTGTAAACCCCACACGATGCATTTACCATTCACACTTCCCAACATGCAATGGCCAGCAGGAGCACTGGGTCCCCGACATCGTGGTCATCTGCCGATGCTGTAGCTTATCGGGCTGTTCAGTGTCTGGGTTAGAGGACTCATCAGAGCATTCAGTCACAGTTGAGGTGTTTACTGCGATATGATCTGCTGTTCCTGTTCACGGGCGACAGTAAGAGGCACTCAATTGGTGATCAGAAACAGAACAAAATGGACGTTACCAGAGTGTTGTCAAGAGTGAGGTACAGGGTGAGACATCGTAAGAATTCATATGCGGTCGTAACGGAAGGCACAGCGGGTGGAGCCGGAGACGTCGGCTCGGCTCCGCATTCCGGTGCAATGGTCTGTTATTGCGAGCAATCCCGTACTTTAACAGCAGCAAGGAATGGGGATAATGCAGATATCGCAACTGTGTCGTTAGTTCTGTCAGACACAGCCGGCAGCTTCTGTGATCTATTACGATACCTACCGGCAGGGGAGGATTGGGAGTCCACACAGCTTGCCGGGACAGCCTCCGCGGAGACGGAGTGGCTCGTTCTGCGGCGACTCGGTCGTCGGGACGGTCGCGGAGCCTGTGTGAGACAGATGATTTGAGTCGGGAGCCGGTAAACGTTAGAAGAGTAATGGGGTTATGACGGGCGATAACGGAACAGACGTGTATTCGAGGGATCACCGTGGTACGATGCAATGTTACCAACCGCCGCGAACGCGAAGCCAGCGTCAGCGACGGAAGTGCACGAGACAGATTTATGCTCACTCATGCTTGTCTTTGCGGTAGGCTGGTGAGCGACGAAGAGCTGCTGGTCGCGCTGGGTGTTGATCTCGACGGGCATTGTGTAGTAGTCCAAGATCCGGATGATCGAACGAGCTGGGATCGCGGGCAGTTGTGTGTGTTAGAAGACGAGAATGTTGGGCACTCCGTTGAGCGTATATATCGTCTTTCAAGAGGTGGGTTTGAAGTTATTTAAAGATGAATGATGACAATACGAGCTGTGAAGAGCTCAAGTCGAGACTGCGGAGACCGTTTGAATGCAGTGTTACATTGAACGTGTATCTCGTCGTCGTTTTGTTGACTGAGACTGTGCATGGATCGTCTCCTGTTGTCGGGACTGCGATGCCTGACATCACTTTTGCCACCGCGCCACCTCCACTCCACCACATGGTACACTCAACAAGCCTGCCTATTGGGAAAGAATAGGCATGCAGCCCCAGCCAACTCTTGCTTTCAAGGTTAGGCACGCCTGGAGTTTTGGATACTTTCAGCGCTACCATTCACTGCATCCTCACCACCATCAGATCCGAGCTCGTCTTACATCACAAACCACCTTTGATTCTTGCACACCCATCATCAGTCGTACACGACCACATCCGCGTGATCTCCATCTCTGGTCCCGTGCTCAGCATCCATCGCTTCCTCACACCCGCATCGCTCGATCGCAAACAACAGACGAACCGAACGCTCGAACCCCTTCTTCCAAGCATTTTGTTTTTTTCAAGCGGTCGAACAAAAAAATCAACAACTCTTCAATAAAAAGGCGAGGCTCGCGATTGTGTCATTGACTCGCGACGCGTCATCTCTATCCATCGACTCGTCGGTCTCGGTTTTGCATCTTCATTGATCTCCCACTTGCCTCATCCGCCTGCATCTCCTCAACAACTCTCGCACTTCACACCGAAAAACCGACGCCCGTCATGACTGTTCCTACCCGCCGCACCACCTCTCTCTCGGGCACCTCGCGCCTTTCGCTCAGCGTGGGCAACAAGAAGCCTGCCCCCGTGGCTCCTGCCACCACGTCGGGCAGGCACCCTCTCCGTCACGAGTGAGTAAGACATCAACAATTGGAACACACCCATCCGGCCCACCCGCGAGCCACCGTGTGGTTCAATAACAATAATAAATTATTGTTTACATGGCACTTGGCTTCCGAGACGGGCATGTGGCGTCGCCTGATATTACGATGGCCGCAGACAAACTGACTCCCTCAGCTGGTCCATCTCGTACGTCCACCGCCCGCCGGGGACGAAGGTCGACTACGAGAAGGAGATCCACAAGGTCGCGACTTTTGGCTCGGTGAGTGCCTAAACGAGGATATGAGTCGTTGGCATTGTTCTGCTGCAGCTGAGTACTTGAGGCATTGCGTCCGCAGGGACTATGCTTCGCAGCACAGACTGCTGCTCGAGGCGATGCCAGGTTGCCTTCTATTGAGGACAACTGCGTGTGTGTGCGAAGGATCAGCAAGGGGTGACCACACCATCCGTTGATCGGCAACAGACGCGTGCTATGAGGCAATCCCGCCACTACACACGCTACATGTTGCTGGGGCGTGGATGGACCAGCCATTGCCATTCAGGAAGCTCAGTGTGCTAACGCCACAGATCGAGTCCTTCCTTCACCTCTACTCTCACCTGACTTCGCCGGCCGAGCTCGCACCAGTCACCGACATTCTGTGCTTTGCGAGCCGCATCCAGCGTCCGGGCATCTGGGAGGAGATGGTCAAGTGAGCACTATTGTGCAAGCATGTGCTGACTCGAAACAGCGGAGGAAAATTCACGATCCGGTTGCTGCATCCCGTCACTCCGGCGCTGTATGAGGCCCTCCTCTTCTCCCTAATTGGCGACCAGTTCGACGAGGCGGACAACGTTGTCGGTTGCGTTCTCAGCGTGCGCCAGACGGAGGACATTCTGAGCGTTTGGGTTGAGGAGGAGGGAGAGACTGTCCGCTCTGGAGCTTTGCGGTGAGTTGCAGCCCTGGTCTTCATAACTGACGCTTCAGAGAGAAGATCCTCACCCTCCTCGGCCTGCCGCCCACGACCTTGTGCGAGTACCGCTCGAACAAGGCCCTCCTTGATGCCGCCTCGTCGCTCAAGGAAAACGCCCAGAGCGGCGACGGCCAGCATGCCCACCAGCACCAGCACGGTCACCAGCACCACGGCCACCAGCAGCACCAGCACTCGCACCAGCACCACCACGGACAGAGGCACCAGCAGCACAGCGACCGAGGACACTTCCGGGACCCCCGGGGACCGCGTGAGGATGCTGGCGCACCCGGGGAGCAGAGGCGGACTGGATGGGGGAACGGATTCCGTAGGGAGCAGTAGGCTCCTTTTGGCGATGTGATATCGAGGCAACATCTCGGACCACCTTGTGTATAGTTGCATGTCACTCTGACATCCTGACATTGTTGATCTAATTGAGCCACAAAGGAGCACTGGTACTGACTGCTTCGAAGAAGGGATCTGGCTGTACTCAGAACAAGGACGGCTGTTGCCATCACTCTGCCATTCGTCGGAACAAACAACTGGGAGTTCGTGAACATACATGATATCTTATTCCTGATCCTCTTATGGACTTGGAGGGCGTACTATTTGACCCATTCCAGGCTGGGAGCGACTCCACGATCCAGGACATCTTTCGAAGGGCCGAGGGCGTGGCGATGCGGCATCCTTCGTCGTCTACTATGCCTCCCGCCTTCTCTTCCACTCCGTACTCACCATACTCACACCAGACCTCCTCTGTCCACCAAGAAAAAGGTATAGAGCCCGTTATCGGGATCACGTGACCACTGACAGGATCGAACTGCCGACCTCCGCATGGACTGATACGTCGCGCTCCTCGAGCCTGGGCTCGAGAGGCGGCTGCTGCGTATTAGTACGATGCTCTAACCAGCTGAGCTAAGCGGCCTTTTGTGCTTTCTGGCTGCTCTTTGGGACCTTGTTTGTCGAGTGTTTCTGATGGATCCCGGGCAAAAGTTGAAGAGAGGTCGATAGAACACATTGAGAGGTGGGGAGGACGGAACTGGCGAGTCCACGAACACAAACTGATAGACAGACGCTTTACACGTCACCTGCAGATATACTTGGTGATCCCAGCCTGTTTCCAGCCAGCTCATTCTCGGACTCACCTACTGATCAGTCTCGAGGCTTTACGTACTCGACTACTCTCCAACCACGAGACGCTGCTGATGTCGGCCATTTAGATCCTATCAAGAACTGAACAGAGACAGCGCGGCCTGGACCACAAGTCAACTGTGCGGGGGAACCACAACGTCAAGCCCAAGGTCTCTCCTCACCTTCCGCATGCGAAGTATCGCTGCCATCTCTCGATGCTGATCATCAAGTCGATTGTAGCACTCCTGGCCCACTCGAGAAGAGACCACACCCATCCAAAAAGGAACTGCCGACGCGAACGTCGACTATTGGAGCCAGGGTGGATTGAACACCCGACCTAGCGATATTTGAACTGAACTTCAGTCGCTCGCTCTCCCAGCTGAGCTATGTCTCCACGTGTTTCGTTCTCAGAGGTACCAATATGGCGAGGCATTGCAGCAACATGCGAAGGCGTTGAGCGATGTCACGGCCAACTTCGGAAGCAGCCACCCACGCCGTCAAGACTCGCCAGGTCCAGCCGTTTGCTGAGGTTTTGTTTGCCAACCCAAGACGGCGATGATCACGAGGGACATAGCAAGGGACAGGGCAAGACGAGGACGCCAAGACGGACGATGTCAAAGCTAGCGCCGTTCCAGAGAGCGGGATGCTGCAGCTGTTCCGACAGGACTCGGTGTCTTCCTCCCCACGGGGCCACAGTCGTTGACGTAGTGTGAAGTCACCTGACGGTGTGTTCAGTGCACGTCGCCATCGGATGCTTGCGGTCAATGTTCCAGTTGCCCCAGAATCCTACCCCGGTTTTGTTTCTCCGTGTGACGTTTGAGAAAGCGCTCCGAGACGGATCCGCTTCACAAGATACACGGAGCAAGTGTACGAGGATGCTACCGTGTCTGTGTTGGCTTCAGTACTAAGCAGCGAGCATTTAGGTCATTAACGATGAGATAGACAAAGGGACGAACGAAGCGTTGCAGAGCCAATCGTCTTCTGTATGTCGGCTATCAGAAACGAACCTCAACCAGTGTCAGACTAGAATGGACGCTGATGTGTCTGAATGCTATTTCGTGGCGGGCTCGTGACCGGCTCGTGAAGAGGCTTGTCCTTCTGGTCAGCGGCAATTCTTAGCCTGTATCGTGATATTGTCGCGATAATACTGGACAACAGCACCCTGGATGTAGGCCATCGCTGTGCTATATCCCGACTCTTCCGGACCGACAGCCGATGAACACCCACTCAATTTATCTAACCCATGGTTCGTCGTGACCATTGGTGGCAGTCCCTGCAGCCATCCAACCCTCTCCGGACCGAATACCGGTGGTTCTCGCCATAGGATTGCATGCGCTCACCGCAGCAGCCAGTGTTCCGCTTCCCACTCACGGACTGCCCTGACAGTGAGTGTCCTAACGGAGCG
>Ga0160505_101461_pt1 | contig 11133 bp, 5 predicted proteins | sample DIDeMG_FD_108225 | JGI IMG/M metagenome (GOLD analysis project Ga0160505, IMG submission 108225) | Enriched chicken feces microbial communities from UW Madison campus, WI, USA - DID2874_E49_Stillage MG | ecosystem: Host-associated > Birds > Digestive system > Large intestine > Fecal ...
AAAAGAAAAAAAAAAAAAAAAAAAAAAGGTAAAAAGGTTAATAAAAAAAAAAAAAAAGGACTTGTAGATGCAAAAGAGAGGGAAAAGAAAAAAAAGAAGAAAGGAATTTTCGGGCATTTGAAAAAAAAGCCTCTCGTGGCCATATTAACGTCAAACTAGAACATAGCAAAAAAAGCAACGCCATCATCGGCCCTAACCCATATACACACCAATAATCCAAGTTGATATAAAAAACGCTTGTCGTTAGAAACGCTGCTCTCAAGAGTTGCGCCCTCTTCTCTAATCATATCCGTAGATGAAAGATGGCTGACTCTGAACGATCGCATATTCATCTTTCGCAGTCCAGAATAAGTCTTTTTTTTGATGAATGGAACAAGTGTAAGCTAGAATTTGACGACATTCTCATCGCGCCAGAACACGAACCGATAAACCCGGAGGACAATGATGATATCATTCCTGACCAGCATGCTTCGTTTGGACTGGCAAAGTCTCACCAGAATAACAACCGATCCCATTGGAAGGATCTCCAAACAAAAGAGCTGCTTTTTCAGGGGCCGAACTCGGGCGTGAGCATTAATGAAGTGCTAGAATTTCCTAATTTTAAACCGCCACCCGCATCGTCACTCCCCTTGGCATCTTCGTCAGATCAGACCTCTCGCTTGCAACATGTATATAGAGGCGTGCGGACGGGAATCGATACACCTATTTTTGATAAAGCAGAGGATGGAGAAGCCGCACCCCCAACCGACCAACCTGGGATTTCCTTGCTGCTGCAAGATGATCGAGCCAACGCGAGAAGGGCCTCGTCTATGGTTACTCCTACGTATGACTCTCAGCATGTTACAACGAGAAGTCGAACCAACGCCTTAAGATCAAACCGACTAGCTACTAGTACTCAGAGACGACGAGTTCCGCGTTAGGATACAGCCTAAACTATTTATTAATGTTTTTCATACATAACCTCTATACACATGCGTAGACTGAAAATAAAAAAAATGGATCAATGTTTAGATTTGCCGTTAGTCTTGCTCTTTCTCTTGCGAGACTTGGACTTGACTGAAACGGGCTTTGCAACTTCCTCCTCCTCTTCTTCTTCTTCGTCTTCTTCGTCTTCTTCAGCCTCATTATCAATGAGCTGACCAACAGCATCAATATCATCCTCCTCTTCAAGATCGTCATCATCATCTTCCTCGTCTTCTTCATCTTCTGCCTCCTCCTCATTGTCGTCATCATCATCGAAATCTTCTTCACCGTTGACAATCAGAACAGCATCATCCTCTTGCTCTTCTTCTTCCTCGTTCTCCTGGGTGGGTTGAGGCTCAATCTTCTCAGCATCTTTCCGCAGACTCATCTGGGACTTGAGCATATCTAATCTACCTTGAAGGCCCAGCAACTTGGGGAGAACAGACATTTTGGATGTCAACAGATCTTTAAATAAAACCATTGACTGAGCCATTTCTGGAAGAGTAAGAAGATACCCACCATATGTAAGAAGGACCCATTTAATCCAAATTGTGAGTGAGAAAATGCGAGTGGGTTGTTGATTGATGCGGTCGGTGAGCTTGGAAACTAGGACAGCAGCAAGATCACGGTCGAGCTTGCGAACGGCAACTTGAACAAACTCCTCGGAAACTCTATGAGAAAGACATGTGTCGAGAAGACTATCGTCACCCGTTTTCAGGGCCTGAATAAGAGCAGAAGAATAGGTTTCAGGTGTACTGAGTATTGAAAGACTCTCAGAATCGACTTCTAACTTATCCTCATCCTCTTGACTCTGCTGGTCTTTGACATCTGCTGAAGGGTCGAGAGAAATTGTACCAGTAACAAAGTTGTTACTACTGTTCTTCAGTTTGATAGTCTCAAACTTGTTATCGGCAGAAAGATTCACCACAAGCTCTGAACTGCTGGTCAAATAAATATTGTTGATCTTCTTGGACTTGACGACCAAAAAGGGCTTGGTTTCTTCGTTGTCGGTATCCACAACATCCACTTCCGACACAGCAAGTTGGAAAAGCTCGACTGAGCCCGTAACTGAAAGAGCTGCTAACACGTCTTCATAGGTACTGATTTTAGAAATGGCCCCGGTGGTAGTAGTGTTGATTTTCTTGACAACTTCATTATCGCGTAGCACCAAAATGAACTTCTCACCAGCAACCAACAAAAGGTCGCCAGCTCTAACAAGAGCCTTCACATTGCTTTCAGTTGGAATAGTTGAAACAGAATCACCAGATTTAGGATCAACCTTGAGAACTCTACCTTCTGCATCGCCCACAGTCAGCAAACTATCACCTCCGAGCAATGCCACTCTAGCACCATCCACAGTGAAGCTCGTCAAGATCTTTTCCTTTGAGAGATCCCATTCCGCAATAAGACCGTCTTCCCTAACAGTCCAAATGATATTACCTCCCACAACGGAGATGTCTTTAATTCCCGCCGGGCTGCTGGCATCACTGTTATTGTTGCTGAGGGTGAAGAGAACGCTTGCCTTGCTTGGCGCAAAAATAATAACATCGCCGACGCTTGTTCCGATCGCCAAAACATCTAAAGAATCGTCTTGAGGTAGAGAATTTTTCTCGTTGACACCTATCGATGACCGTTTCCGCTTCTTCTTTTTATCGGATGAAGTGTTGAGGGCTTTCTTGAATCCTTCAATCCAAGCAAGAGAGTTGACGGTCACGCCTTCCTGGCTAAGCTTGTATTCCACAGGAGCAACCGAAGCATCTGAAGCATCTAAAACTTGAACTCGGTTATGAATACTCGTCGCGTAGTACTTTCCTGTACCGTCGAATGCTGACACTGTCATCTTTTTTGTGTTGTTTGATAATGTATGAAGTATATAGTATTGAAAGACTTCTTGAATGAAGAAAAAAATTTTATTGATTCCTCCCAAACAGAAAAATAAAACCCAAAAAAAAAAAAAAACTTTTCAGGGTAAGGTTTGTATCATGATGTATTAACTAGACTTGCAAAGAATAAGTAGTTTTGATTAAGGTCAATCAAAGAAAAAAAAAGGGTATAAAATGCGGTAGTGATAGATGATAAACAAGCAGTAGATATATAAAATGAAACACTAAATGACAAGTTGATCAATAGTCTTGATGTCATCTGGTGTATACTTCTCAATGAGAAGTTTGTATCTTTCTGGGTTATTCTTTTCCAACTCCATAAACGTATGCTTAACCACTGAATACGGGTTTACAGCATCAAGAACAGTCTCGGAATAAGAATCATCCAAAAAATACGAGTCATTGATATTATTTGCGGCCTCAAGAATAGCATTAACCCGCTGGGTATTATCAGTTGATTCAATAGCTTCTTCTCCTTCTTCATCTTCTTCATCAACGTCGTTCCAATTATTAATGATGGAGTTGTTGGTTACAGGGCGATCAAATGCGTTTTCTGCCTCTTCTCGACGCTTGGTAGCCGCAGGCAACGCACCAATCGCTCCTACAAGCCCCTTGGAAAGTTGACCGAGAATACATTGTATACTGGCAGGGATACTTTCATTAGGTAAAATGAAAATACTCAACAATGACAGAACAACGAGTTTCAGATCGTAGACATTTTGAAGTTTATCCATATTGTCAAACCAAAGAGTGAAAAATTGCTCGGTAAAACCCTCAGCATCGAGAATAGAAAGGGCTAGAGATGTGTTATTGCATATGGATGCCAGGGCAACCTCAATCAGTTTGATGAGGTATTGGTTGGATGGGGGTTTTCTCAAGATTGGAATCACTGTGCGCAACATAGTTGGAAGAAACTGATTAATGCAACCTCGAATAGTTATCAAGAATCGCTGGCCTATAGAACAGCCAATAATTCTGTCTTCCTCAGTAAATCTGGCATCATCAGAAAGAATGGTTTCAAAAATATTAAAAAAGATGTTAGCCAAATCTGGAGATTGTGAAATTTCTCTGGCTCCATAATGGATATAGTTATTGAGACAGGGCGAAAGTTCATTCAAATAGTCAATTGCTGAATCATTGAAAATTGCATGGATATCTGGCAATAGGCTCCAGGTGGTAGGTGAAATCGTTTTCAAACAGAAAGTAAAGCTTTCAATGAGCCCAAAAACTTCACTGTAAAACTCAGACATGTTTTCTCGAAAAATTATTCGCAAAGCAGGAGATATAATGGTTTCTAGTTCCAGAATAACAACACTAGCATTGTCTAAAGCCAACAAAATGGTGTTCATGGCAGTCAAGATACCCAGAGCAGTCATAGTCTTTTCTTCGTGAGCATTTCCATCATATTTAGATGAGTCGTACTCTGAGTTCTGGAGGTCCACGATTTCAGAAAGAAGCCGCATTAACTGATCAGTTAGCTTCTTTCCCAAGTCAACAGCAAAAGGAGCAAGCTGTACTGAAAATACATCAACAAACTCTTCTATCACACTGGCGATTGAGTCAACATCAATGCGATTGGCAAGATCTAAAAGCCGTGTCATAATTTCAGGGACTCGGCTAGAAAGGGCATCTTGTATAGAATCGTGTCGAATCAACGGCTGGAGTGCTAGTGTAGCTTCAATTTGAACAGGAAGGTTCGCATCCTCTAAACATTTCAAAACATAAGAGCAGGTAACATCATCAAGGTCAGAAACGTTAAGATCTGCATAAATATTTAGAAAATGGCATGCTTGAGCTCTCAAAAAGCCGTGGGTAGAAGAAAAATCGGGAAAAACATATTCAACAAGAAATTGCTCCATATTAATAGAAATTTCAGTCTTAGCTAGGAAAAGGGGCGCTAAGGCACCCATAATTTTAAGAGCAGCTTCATGTTGGCATGCAAAGGTAAGGTCTTGGGGATTTTGGACGTGATTTTGGACGACCTTTTGAACGTGGTTTAGAAGAAAACTCAAGCTTGATTTGGATTTTTTTCGAATAAGCGTCACTAAAAAGTTGATAGCAGCAGTATCAGGCGTTGGTCTTTCTTCAAAAACATCGAGGCGTTGGTGAATGTATTCCTCGGGATCTGTCTCAAACGTTTCGATATCATCTTCGGTCGTACAAAGCAATGGAAATACCACATGAGAAATCATTATTTCAACATGTGGTTTGATCAAAAGCCAGGATGATTTACTGTAGATACACTCTTCAAGAAAGGCGAGAATGTTGTAGAGTGAAGCTTTACTGAGCCAAATCTTTTGTTGAACCCAGAACTCAATCTGTTGAAAATAAACTTTAATAATTTCAGGGACATAGTTGACAATGAAATTAGATGAAAATTCGGAATGCTGTTTGTTATGCGAAAGTCTTGGTGCTGCATAGCGATATAAAAGTCGGTATAGATTTGCAAATGACCATTTTTTGCATTTCACCCAAGTGTTGATTTCCCGTTCAGGCTCAGGTAACTTTAACGTTTCCTCTGGAAGATCCTTTTTAATAACGTTGAGCATCAAAGTAGCCCAATCAGCTAAATTATTTGTATCCTGAAGATAAACAGGGAGCTCTTGAAAAGTGGAAAACTTGTAGATTTTTAAAATATCTCTAAGCATATCCGCTGCCGTGATGCTGGTTTCATTTAATAAAGAATTGGCAATGTTAAGGATTCCAGGAAACGAGGACGCCACAATATCATCTAAGGGGGCCCTATTTTGACCAGTTGTCCACCGATAATGCTTTGAAATTTCTAAAAGACAGGTGATTGCAGTGCGAATTGAATCAATGTCTGATGTCTGGAAGAGAGCCAATGTGATATTCATCAGATCCGACCACTTTTCAGGAAAATCGCGAACAACTATTATGCTCAACGTTTTTACCAGAAGCTGCCGACAATGGGGCGACACCTTTGTGATGGCGGGAATCAATCGTTCTCTAAAAACAGGCTTCTCACTCTCTAAAATGGGGTTATCGACTGGAGTGAGAGGATCCCAGTACCGATCGATCTTATTTTTAAGATAAATTGCGGAAGCTGTTTTGACATTGGCAGAGACCTGGGGCTCGACTACAATATCCAAACATGATGAAATAAAGCCAGGGGTCGATTCAGCAGCCTTCAGCTGCAATTCGGCTTGTATGCGAGTATTTTCATCGGCTTTAAGTGTTGCTTCAAAGCAGGAGTGTAAGGCGTGTGTATCCATATTATAGAAACACTGTAGTTTTTAGAGAGAAATGAGAATTAAAGAATTCGTTGAAAAAGAATGAAGGAAAGGGAAATGAAATATTTGGTCAATATCAATTGGAATCTAGATTTTCAATCATCATGTGGGTTAGGGCTCTAATCACATGATTAACGGATTGTGTAGACGGTGGATATCATACTCGATATAAAATCAGTACCTTCCATTATAACTGTTATTTACCTAAATATGCCCAGTGTATTAATCCTTTTCTGGCAAGTTCAATTATAAATATATATATATGTAAAATAAAGGATCTAAAAACATTGAAAAAAACATACCTTATTTTAATAAGACGGGTGACAAAGGGTTCTCAAAATAGAAATAGAAGTTCTAGAAGTCCATGGCGCATATTCCTCATAATGGATGTTCTGAATGAGCTATTACACATATACCAAATGCTTAATGGATAAAAAAAAAAAAAAAACCAAAAAAACCATTGTTAATGTTGTAAGCCAAGAAAATTTCAATTAGGGGCTAGCTAGAAATCTTGAATAATGAGGACCTTAAAGACATTATCACGTCACATTCATCACATTGATATATGTGGCCGTCACTCTCCAGTAAGATAATAGGATATTTGGTTTTTGATACTGTTACAGAATATTAATTTGTTATACTATACAAGGATTTTTCAATCTGTATATATGACAAGTTAGAAGATTAAAAAATGTCTTTTTTATAATCTCCTGAGGGATCATGCTCTCTGTAAGTCTGGGCGTCGTTACATGCGGGAAACCCCTTGGAGCTTGATATAAGTGCTCTCCTGGATAGTAAAAAGAACATTGATGCGGATGCCAAGATTATTCATTAACCATCGCACCTACTCAACTGACGGTTAGCTTAACAGCACAGCTTATTGAGGATTTACAAACTGGCTTTCCCACTGAGGCATCGGACTGCGGTGGTGATCTCAAAGGATTTTCGTTAACATAAGGACTGAGTCCATGAAGAGTCCGGCACCATCAAATTTCGAAACCCCAAATACTGGTTAGGACAATTACTTGATCAACCTTGCTGAGAAAAAGTGTTCCAGAATGAAATGTTTTTATTATTACTACATATTCTTGCTATCTTATTTAGTTTTATTTTATTATGCTTTATCAAAGCATCATAGGGTATTTCAAGATCAGCAATCAAAAAGCAGCGCAAAATGTAAATTTTGAATCATCAAGCCACGATTTTAAACCAACCTTGAGAAACGCATACTAAATTACAGAAAGACAAAAAAAGATTACATGAAATTACAGTTACAATGAAAATTTAGATGGCTGCCTTTGGTGTTAAGCGAATGCAAATTTTTCCCAAACTTCATAAGTCATAATTTTATTAAAATGTGCAAAATATGGACTATAAAGCAAGTGGTAATCAATTATGTCAACGCAATAAGCTAGGAGTTGTATACAACTGTGATTTTACCTGTCTTCCGGTATACACCGATCTTGTATCAAAAAAAAGGCATGTATTGGGAATAACTATATAAATGCCAGATGACCATATGGGCTCGTATCTTCAGGGGACACCTTCCAGTTCTAATTTCCTGTTGGAGTTTGTGGCTTGTTTTACGTTGTGGTCAGCAGTACTGATTTGTATGGGCCCTGAGGTTAGAGTCTCAATGAAGCCACAGAATGTGGAAACGTTAAATTCAGCCACAAAACCTGGCAACGTCATGAAGAAAAAAAACTACGAAAAGACAGCAACGTTGCTGTCACCAAAGAGAACAATTATAGCTGAGCTTGGATAAGGCTTATGAGCGCAGTGAATTTCTTTAAGTTCAGGATAATGGCGTCGATGCGTGTTCTTTTTTGTTTTTGGCTGACAATTTATGACAATTTACCTTGCTCAAGCCACAATAATTACACGTGACTTGTTGCCATATCAAAGAAGAATTCCATGATTTACACGACAGTTTGACCTCAAAATTAAGTTCGATTTAAGCTATCTAGTAACCTTTTCAACGTGCGGAGTGAAATCAAAAGTAACAGCTTGTGTACTTATGCCGCATTGTAAGAACGTTCACAACAACGTCAATGACACTCCTTTTTTAAACAATTAGAGCTGACCTGATGTTTTTTTTTTAATCCTCCATGCTGCTTTTCGTTGGGTTTGGCCTTCCGAAGGGGCTTTTGTGAAAACAAATGTAAACTCTTTTTAAGCATCCATAAACTAATCTTTAGACAAAATAGAGCATATCCGCAGTAAATTGACGACTTTCAAATTTTTTTCAGAAAGCTTGGAAGGAAAAATCTTCAATCTTGCAGGAGTTTCTTTTTTTTATTATTATTTTTATCATTATTGTATAGATAGATTTGCCATTTAGGCCCAATCCGCTATATTTACAACTATACCAAGCTTCGAAAAACTTTGATTAGATTTTTTGATTAATATATAACCTACACTGCCCGTTCATCTTTTAATCTTTTTTTTCTCTCTCCTTTTATCAATATCTTTTATTACCATTGAACCTGTTTTCTTTTTAATCTAACACAGCTCACAATGTCTTCATCTGGATTTCGCGTGGAAGCCTTTAATGAGCCCAAGGCAACTCCTCAAGCGTGGGTCAGGCAGCACACCGACCAGCCACTACACCGTTTCAAGGCGTATCTCTTTTCTTTATTCCCCATTGCACATTGGATCTACCGTTACAACTTAACGTGGCTTTACGGTGACCTTATTGCTGGTCTTACTGTAGGCGCTGTCGTTGTTCCCCAAGGCATGTCTTATGCCAAGATCGCCACATTAGCCCCAGAGTACGGCCTTTACTCTTCGTTTGTCGGAGTTTTCATCTACTGTTTTTTCGCAACTTCCAAGGATGTCTCCATTGGGCCTGTGGCTGTCATGTCACTTCAAGTTGGTAGAACTATCCAAAAAGTCATTGAGCATCATCCTGAATTTACTGGCCAAGGCCCCCTAATTGCAGCTGCATTGACACTTCTTTGTGGTGGTATTTCTCTTGGTATTGGCTTGCTGAGACTTGGATTTATTCTCGAGTTTATTCCCATACCCGCTGTCATGGGCTTTATGACTGGCTCTGCCTTCTCTATTATTGTAGGCCAGGTTCCTGGCCTCTTTGGTGTCGCCAAAAGACTTGATACTAGAGCTGCCACTTATCAGGTTGTTATCAATTTTTTCAAGCAGATCAAATACACAAACATTGATGCCGCTTTTGGTATTCCCCCTTTGGCAATTCTTTTTTTCCTCAAGTTCATTTCAGAATACGGTGCAAAGAGGTGGCCCAAACAAAAACCTTGGTTCTTTTATCTGGGTGTCCTGAGAAATGCCTTAGTCATTATTTTTACTACGCTGATCTCTTATCTTGTTTTCAAGGGTAACAAAGAAAATCCTTCTGCCACCCTGATTAAAACTGTTCCCTCTGGTCTAAGACACCTGGGAGCTCCTAAGATTACAACTGAGGTTGTTAATGCTCTTATTTCCGAACTTCCCGTTTCCGTCATTGTGCTGCTTTTAGAGCACATTGCTATTTCCAAGTCTTTTGGCCGTATCAACGATTACAAGATTGTACCTGATCAGGAGCTGATTGCCATTGGTGTTACAAATGTAATTGGTATTTTCTTTGGTGCTTACCCTGCTACTGGATCTTTCTCTCGTTCTGCTTTGAAAGCAAAATGTGGTGTTCGCACTCCTCTCGCTGGTATCTACACTGGTGCTGTTGTTCTGCTTGCCTTGTATGCGCTCACTGAGGCTTTCTATTGGATTCCAAACGCATCACTTTGTGCCGTTATTATCCACGCAGTGTGTGATCTTATGTCTCATCCTAAGACCACTTACAAGCTTTATCTGACCTCACCCGTTGAATCTGTCATCTTCCTTGCTTCAGTCTTGATTACTGTTTTTGTTACCATTGAGGCTGGTATCTACTTTTCTATGGCTGCTTCTTTGGCATTTTTGCTTCTCAGAATTGCCAAGGCTAAAGGCCAGTTTCTTGGCCGTATCGAGTACTTTGAGGTTATCAACCCTGTCATCATTGGCGTTCCCGAATTTGATTCAGAGTCTATTAAATCTTCAAGTTCTGAAAAGTTGCCATCTAAAACATATGAGATTACTGAGAATGTTTCCACTACTGGACAGTTGTCTATCAACTCTCAAGTTACTCGCAAATACCGATGGGTCCCATTTGACCTTAAGTCGTATAACCCAGACCTAAAAGTTTTGCCTCCTCCTCCCGGTGTAATTGTGTTCAGACCCAATGAATCTTTCACCTACCCTAATTGCTCTAGACAAGTTGATTATCTTTTGGATGAAGTCAAGCGTGTCACTAGAACTGGCCGGTCCAGACATGGTATCAAATTAGGTGATAGGCCCTGGAATGACCATGGTCCTAGACATCCCGTGGACACTGGCGAGGTTGACAACCGACCTTTGCTTCGTGCTATTGTTCTTGACTTTACCTCTGTCCCTTATCTCGATGCCACCGGTGTTCAAAATTTAGTTGACATTAAAAATGCTATCCAGCGTTACGCAGCCAATGATGACATTGAATGGCATTTTGTTGGCATTATCTCACCCTGGACTAAACGTGCTCTACTTGTTGACGGATTTGGAATTGGGACCGATGGCGGCCAAAAGGTTCCGAAACATTACGCCATTGATGTTTCTCAGAAAGCAACAGGAGAAAATGAATACCTTCTTCAGGAAGATCCATTTGACAAAGATCCTGCCAAGCACAGAACCAAGAGAAAAGCAAAGGTTGATGAAGAAGCAGAAATTGGTGTTGTTGACTCCTCCGAGAAAAAGAGTTTTGCATCTGAGACATATGTGCCTGTTCTAAGCACCAACATGCCTTTCTTCCACTCTGAGATTCCTGATTTCGACTAGATTAATTTCCAATTGTTTTCGTGTATAGTTATTTTTGTTATGTAACCTGTTTTCCTTTTCTTTCTAAAAAAAATAATAATATTTTTCGATAGTTCTACTTTTAATTTCTGCTCAAAGAATTGAAATGTTGTTACCTGTTGGTGGGGCAGGCACCAAAAAAAAAAAAAAAAAAAAAAAAA
>Ga0160505_101463_pt1 | contig 11127 bp, 4 predicted proteins | sample DIDeMG_FD_108225 | JGI IMG/M metagenome (GOLD analysis project Ga0160505, IMG submission 108225) | Enriched chicken feces microbial communities from UW Madison campus, WI, USA - DID2874_E49_Stillage MG | ecosystem: Host-associated > Birds > Digestive system > Large intestine > Fecal ...
ATTTAGAGAAAAATTAAAAAAAAAAAACGTTTTTTTAATAAAAAAAAGGAAATTTTAAAAAAGGCTTTTAAAAAAATTTAAAAGGGGGAAAAATTTGAAAGGGGGGAGATTTTTTTTTTGTTTTTTTTTTTTTTTTTTTTTTTTACGTGGCTTCGCTTCAATTACTTAGTCCCAACAAAAACCAAGGGGGAAAAGAGCGTGCTACGAGATTACCCACCATGAGAACCGGCAGGCTGGGCCCGAGAAATCATTGCTTCGCTACATATAGGCTAATTGTACATTCCTGTTGTCCTGTCAAGCCGTGTGACCCGAAATCTGAGGCAAAGAAATCAGCTTTTAAGAAATGTACATGTATAAAGCATACAACTGAGACGGAATAAGTGATAAGTAGTAACTACTCTTTTTTTCACGCCGTTGAAAACTTTGAATCAATGAAGTGGCGTATCCCTGGGTATGGCGGCTTCTATAGTAAATTAACCTACACAAACCATCATTATTCAGTACCAAACTTTTCACTGCTTCAACTACAGCATCAGTTCTAACTTTTATAGAGATTTCTTCCGAAAAAAAAAAATTAAAAAATCTGCAAGTCATATCGGCTATAATCTAGATCTAACATTTGATTAATTGGATTGCCAGCTAAGATATTCCTGACTCCCAAATCAAAAGATGATTGATTTCTTATAATTTCTATTATTGTAAAATCACAAAAGAACAAGTCCATCCACGTATAATATCTTGGAACCATACTACCACCAGAAATATTACACGAGGCCAACAACTCCTGTTTATAGCGTTTTTATGACGCACATGTCTTACAATTTCATGTATGCTGGCACTGTGCGCACAAAAATCTAGGTCTGGCTCCTGCAACTAGGTCCAGTAAACCATGAGACTAGGATTTAGAAGCAGACGTCTTGTTGACTTCCATTTATTTTTGTTTTCAAAGAAAAAAATATAAAAGTCAATGTGTGCAGTCAATAATATTCGATTAATCAACATATACACCAGGTATTATGCCTTTCGCGTGATACGAACTAGTAAATTTACTTCTGGACCGTGAAGACATCAGGCGGCAGATATTTATCACTTGATATTATAATATTTGTAACCAGGAGCAATTAATCACTGTTGTGTGCATGCTTTTAGATTTGATGAAAGCAGATAGCATGAAAAGGGAATACTCTTTTCCTTTAGTTTATTGGTTTGATCCAGCCAAACTCCACCCCTCTCTCTCTCTAAATCTATCATCCTAGACCATTAGGTTTCAACCTTGTGCATATTTCAGAGTAAGAAACTTATTGTGGATAGCTTAGAATTTCATACATTGACAATTTGCTTTGTATATCTACATTAAACAACCAGTGGATTTGAGTTATATAGTTAAACCGTTCCTCTAACATGTTAATCATAATAATTAATCGAATTCTATCGTAACTATATACCATAAAAAGAAAAAAAAAGAAAAAAAAAATAGAGAGAGAGAAGGGCTATAACATTTGGGCAAGTTACTTGTGCAGGGGACTATGTGAGCCGCTTGTATCTCTTCTAAATAACCTTCCAAACGACGTTTTGATGTTTTCATTAAGCTTGATAACGGGCGCTTCGGTGTTTTGAGCAATTCTTTCAAAGCTCTTTTCAATGCTATCTTTAGCTAAAAGATCCAACCTTGTTGTACTCAGGCTGGGGTTTGGTGATGGCAGTGGGGTGTTATGAACGTTACTGATGTTTAACGACTGAAGGTAAGGTGATTCGTCAACCAGGTTGTCGTGCGCCGTCATGTGTGATTTAAACAGCTCCAGGAATTGGGTTTGAGCTGATTTATTCAGTCCCTTGAGCTCAAGGATCTTGGCAAAATTATCGGGAGACTTATCGCCAATGAGGAAAAAGTAGTTTTGGACGAGGCCCTCAGCCGGATCTGTCTGAGTTAAAATGACCTTCAAAATGGTTTCAACACGTGCTAGCGATTTCGATACATGGCGGCCAAATTTGTCTAACGCTGACTGACTGGGGACTGCACCTTCTTTTAGCTTGGGCAGGCTTAAAAAGGTAGACTTCAAAACGTACAAATCAAGAAGCATCTGTTCGGAGGAGACCTCCGAGATGGGCCGGCACCGAATCACGTTGGTGAGGAAGGAGCTTGTAATTGATTCAACGATTTTATCACAAATCATTCTTGAGTAAAGATCCTTGGTAATATGCTTAAGGATAAGGCTGGCTTCTGATGTGATATTCCTTTGTAGTTCTGACACGTAGCTGCTCTGATCACCAACCGTTTTCAGCTTACTCCAATTGGTGTTGGTCATTTCACGCCAGGCCATTTCACAAGAACTTTCAATCTTTATAACAAACTTTTTAATGCACAAGTTGACAATATCTAAAAATGAAGATTTCTCATTTTCTAGATTAACCTGGCTTTCAATATCTTTGTCAACCTGAGATTGGATTTTTTCTTCAAGCTGGGTTGTAGTGTTGAAACAGTAATCAGCAGTGTTAAGCACCAAAGCAATTGTACGAATGTCATCCTCAGAAACAGTCCGCTCGGGCAGCGTTCCCTTCAGAATCTGACCAGAGTAAATGTTCAGATACTTAGCAAACAGCTTTGAGAGATCGACAAGGGCGGTACCCGAGGACAATTTTGCGGTTTGTGCAAGCATTTGACGATACACAATAAATAAATCTGCAGAGGATGGCAAGACAGTAGGCGCCTCTGCTTCTGCCTCCTCATCAGTCGGAACTGGTGGCATCTTGTATTGTGCAAATTTGCTTGCAAGCTGCTTGCTTTGGTAGTCAATCCAGATACTGAGGTGGGGTTGAAATGCAATGGATATAGTTTTATCAAATTTAGACTTCTCTTCATTGTTGAGCGACTTTTTGGACTCTGTGACAAACCTCTTTTCAAGGTATTGCTCAAACTCAAGAGTCTCTTGTAACGCCTTCAAGAGCAGCTGCACGTCTGTATTCCGCCCTGACTGGGATAAAAGAATCTTAATATCATCTCTAGTTGTCGTACAGAATCCCTTGCATAGTTCATCAGTGACTTGCCACGAGGGAGCAAAGTATTTTGAATTTGATTCAAGGTGTGTTTTCAATATCCGTTTAAAATATGCATAACGTCTTGACACATTCTCCAGTGATCCAGCTTCGTCCGTGCTCTTGAAAATAGTTCTGTACTCTCGAAGCATGCTGTTGCAGTACCAGTTGATGATTTTTGTTCTGTTGATTTCGCCAATATAGTCTAGCACTAAACAAGCGCTAGAAAGCCCACTGGCATATTCCTGCTGATTTTTCTCGATTACTGCTTCAAAAGTTTCAAATATCTGATTAGAAATGGTAACTTGTATATCACCAATTTGACGACTTAGTGCTGCCACTTGTGTGATGCTTCTGTATGGCTTAAAATATGTCATCAACTCCTGAACAGCTGGTAGCGTTTGAACCATTTCGCTGTACTGTCTATTCTTTACTAGCAATGCTAGCTGATCGTACGCTGTAGTCAGCATTTGAAGTCGTTTGAGGATGGTAATTGAATGTATCAGGTTGGACTTCGCGCTGTCTAAGGAGCTGATATGCAGGGTCATGCTGGTGATTACATTTTCGGTGGTTTCAGCTTGATTTTTTAGTTTATCAAACTCCTCAATCAAAGAGTTAAGTTCTGCAGGGGCATTGGCCTCCCTTTTCAACAATTCTGAGTCTAAAGGCTTTGATGCAAATGCGAGTTTGGTATTGAGTGCAGTTTTGTGTTGTTCGACTGTGTCTTTCACCTGTTTTAGTTTCGCAAGGTTCGAAGGTACCGAGAACAATTGCTTCAAATGAACCACTGGGTTATAATCCTGCTGATCCAAAGGGTCCTGCGACTGATTTAAACTAGCCCCAAGGCTTTCTGAGGAGCTCATACTCTATTATGGGTCTGTGCGGGTTTATGAATATCTAAGGGGAAGGGAGCGATGCGTTGGCCATCTGGAAGGTTGAAAAATCAAAAAGAACTAGTCCATACTATAGAAATTACCCTGCGTAAATTTTGGTATAGAGAACATCATGGAATGATCCGTAAAAAATTAAGGAACCTCCGAATCTTCTACCAAATCTGAATTTTTTTTTTTTGTCAACACTTGTTCACATTAACAACACTTAGCGCCACTAAACTAGAAAGATGTCATTAAAATTGCCTAGTGCCCCTAATTCCGGCTTGTTCAAGCAAGGATACCAGACCTACGCCAGCGAAGATGGTGCTGTGAGCAGAAACATTCAAGCTGTTAGAGAGATCACCTCAATGATCCGAACTTCAGTCGGACCCTGTGGTAGAAACAAGATCGTTGTCAATCACTTATCTAAGATCTTTATTACAAGCGACGCTGCGACAATTTTACGTGAATTAGAGATTGTTCATCCTGCCGCCAAGCTTGTTGTGATGGCGAGTCAGCAACAGGAGAACGAGATGGGAGATGCTACTAATCTGGTTTTGATCCTGGCCGGTGAATTACTAAACCAGGCTGACAACTTGATTAGACTTGGCTTACATCCCTCTGAAATCATTCAGGGCTACGAATTGGCTCAAAAGTTTGCTGTTGACGCTATTAACGACCTTATTATTGATGAGATTACTGATTTAACTGACGCTACTCAGGTCTCTAAAGCCGTCAAGACCACCCTTGCCTCTAAGCAATTCGGTAACGAAGATATTCTTTCAAAGTTAGTCACTGAGGCTATCATTCATGTCATGCCCAAGAAAAACCCCAAGCAATTCAATGTCGACAACATCAGAGTGGTTAAGATCATGGGTAGCAGCATCGATGCCAGCACAGTGATCAAGGGTATGGTCTTTGGCAGAGAGCCTGAAGGAAGCATTAAAAAGGTTAGCAAAACCAAGGTTGGTGTTTTCACCTGCCCCATCGACATTTCTGCCACTGAGACCAAGGGCACTGTTTTGCTGCACAATGCCCAGGAGATGCTGGATTTCACAAAGGGAGAGGAGAAGCAAGTTGAGGCAATTGCCAAGGAGCTGGCAGACACTGGTCTTCGTGTGGTAATTGCTGGTGCTGGTGTTGGTGAGCTTGCTCTCCATTACCTCAACCTTCACGGTATTCTTGTCTTTAAGGTTCCCAGCAAGTTTGATCTGCGCCGTCTGTGCAGAGTTGTTGGTGCTACCCCCTTGCCTCGTTTGGGTGCCCCTATGCCTGAGGAGCTTGGTGTCATTGACACTGTTGAGACTATCGAGATTGGTGGTGACAGAGTCACTGTCTTCCGCCAAGAGAAGGAGATTTCCAGAACCGCCACCATCATTCTTCGTGGCGCCACTCAGAACAGTTTAGACGACGTTGAGAGAGCTATCGACGATGGTGTTAATGTGGTCAAGGCGCTTACTAGAGACGGTAAGTTGGTTGCTGGTGCTGGTGCGATTGAAACCGAGCTGGCTGAAAAAATTGTGCAGTATGGTGAGAGAACCCCCGGTCTGTTACAACATGCCATCAAGAAGTACGGTGAGGCATTTGAAGTGATTCCCAGAACTATTGCTGAGAACTCTGGCTTTGATGCCACTGAGCTTATGTCCCGCCTGTACGCTGCGCACAGCAAGAACGATGAGACTAGCAAGAACTTTGGTATCGATGTTGAGGACAGTACCGAGAACGGTCTTGTGGATGCTAAGGCCGCGGGCATCTTTGACCTGGCTGGAGCTAAGAAGTCTGCCATTGAGCTTGCGACAGAAGCCACCAACACGATTCTTTCGGTTGACCAGATCATTATGGCCAAGAGAGCTGGTGGTCCCGTCATGCCCCAGCAGGGAGGCACCTCTGGTAACTGGGATCAGGACGATTAAGCAATTCCTACGTGTAATTTAATTTGATTGAGAGCTGTAAAAAAACAAAATAATATGTAAAAAAGATTTAAAAAGAATCTAATCCCGTTTTTTGTGCTCCAATAGGTGATGAAACAGAGTCTTTCAGTTGATTCGATGCAAGCTGCGTAGCCCCTTAAGGTGGATATATATAGTGAGGCTGTCTACATCTCTGGTAGAGGCGTTTGTATGTAAAACTATACTAGTCTGAATTCAGTCTCATGAGCGATGGGCTTAAAGAGAATGTCCACCCATCACGCACTATAACGTGAAATATTGAGGGAAAAAACAACAACAGTATTTTAAAGCAGAAAAGTCAAATGCTCAATTAGAATAAGCATCAGTGCACACAGATTATACGGACTGGCCGTATCAGCAAACAATAGTAATAATAATCCCATGGGTAGAGGGCAAAAAAGATTGCAAACACATAAATAACGGTCAGTTCAAAGTGTCAAGAGCAGCCATTAACTGGACATGTGCTTGCTGCCGCCACTATTAGATATAATCAGTTTAGCTGCCATTGATAGTACTAGTACTACTACGAAAGTTTGCAAAAAAAAAAAAGGATAACACCAACTGATGTTAAGGTCTTGAATGGGCCGATCCCATGGAACCAAGAATGAAGAGTGAATGATAAAACTCTGGATGGCTGTTGGCTTAAAAATTGAGCAAACTGATGGAAGAGCAGGTTTTAGGTGCTGCTGCAGACCCAACCAGTAACGGAAAAAAAAACAAAAAAAAGAAAAAAAAAAAAAAAATAATAATAATAATTTAGATTAGAAACATTTTTTTTTTCCCGATTATATTTGAAAAACTTGACCGCAATCTCTCCATCCACAGTGCAATTTTGTTTCTCCAGATTTTATCAATATCAACAGGCCCTTTGGTTTGACTGGACGATCTTTCTTGCAAGTCTTCTTCTGATGAATTGCATTAAAAACTCTCTTAAAACTCTTTTTAAATCACCAAATGTAAATAAATACAGTAATAAAAATATTATTTCACCGGGCTTTCTCTCTCTTCCTCTTGTAATTTTTTTTTTTTTTTAATTCCTTCCATTCTTCCCTTTTCTTCACCCGGTTCTTGCCTTCTTATTTTTCTTTAATATCAATTCGAGTTTACCCTTAATTTAACATAACTTTAAGAGCACCATCTCTGTTTTCATAGTTAATCTGTTAAGGCCTTATTGTTGTTGTCATCTTGGCAATTGACCTCTGGACCTTTATCTTCCCTGTACTTTAAAAGTACTTGCTCTCCCTCAATTTTTTTTTTTAAATTTTTTTTTTCTTTCAATTTCTATAACAATCTTTTTTTCCCCTTTCAATTCACCTTCCGCCCACTGCCTGCATCTACGATTTCAAGCATCCCATTTGGCACAATGACCACCTCTGCGACGCTGAATTCGACCTCTCAACCTGGTACTTATTCTGACCAGGGGGATGCCGCAATTTCTTCGAATCATGGTTCCTCCGCAGGCCTAGAGATTGTCTCTGAGGAACACGAACCACATGACGAGGATAATCTACCAAAATCTTATTCTTCGGACAGATCTTCCACTGCTGCCAACAATTCCGACTATTCAGATGCCGGTCCTCAGCAGTCTCATCTCCATCACTACCAGCAATCACTGTCTGAGTCTGCTCATAATGCCAAGTCTGCAATCAAGTCCACTTTTAGAAAATTCCAGCACAGTTCCCAGTCTTCTCCCCAGGAACTACCACCATCCCCCTCATCGGGACAGAGTACTAACCTGCCGGAAAAGTCCCAACAGCAGCCTCCCCCTCCGAAGAAAACTAGTCACAATTTCTCACTCCATCGAAGGAGAACCGTTGGATCCCATGAAACTACACCATCCGCCCAGGCTCAAGCCAGAAAACAGGCAGCTACCTCCAATAATGCTGCTGAAAACATCCCATTTTCTTTTGGTCAGGGTTCGGCGGTTAACAAGATTGGAACTACCAGCGATTTAAGTTTTGCTTCAAATATTTCCACTTATCAGAGTTCCCAGCGGCCCGTTCCTCAGCCTGGATCCGGATTTGCCAAAAGATCCTTCTCCTTCTCCAAGCTCAGTACCAAATTAAAAACAAACAATGAAAGAAATAGCACACCTTCAACTCCGACGAAAGACAGTGTACTCCCGCGCCGCCATTCCGGCTTTTTTAGCAATGGTCTCTCTTCCCGCAACTCCACTGTCGACAGCATTATAACTGACACGGCCCAGGTCAGTATCACAGGCAAGGAGAAGATTCTGCCAACCGATTTCCTGCCTGCAGAGCTGCAGGTTAACAACTGGTCGCTTTCAACTAATTATTCCAGTTCCAAACTTCCCAGCATTAGCAGCAAAAACAGCAAAGTTTTGGGCAAAGGTGCGACTGCAGTAGTCAAGATAGTACAAGCTAATCATAAAGATTCCGACGGGAAAAAAAAACTTTTTGCTGCCAAAGTCTATAAGAAATGCTGCGAAGGCGAGAACCTTTATGACCACTACTCGAAAATTGCTAACGAATACATTATCACCCACAGACTGAGCAACAAGAACGTGGTACATATCTACAATCTTTGTATGGACTCAACCAATAACTGGGTTGCCGTGATGGATTTGTGCGACATGGGTGATCTCTTCTCGCTCTTGGAGGCTTATAAGGAAGCACATCGAAAGTTGCCCAAGGAAGAACGCAATTGCTTTTTAAAGCAGCTGTTTAATGGTGTCAACTACATACACTCCCAGGGCATTGCACACCGAGATATAAAGCCGGAGAATTTGCTGCTCAACTCGCTCGGCGAACTTAAAATTTCAGACTTTGGTGTAAGTTGCATTGTTTTTGATGTTGCTAAACATGAAACAAGTGCAGATGCCAGAAAAATTGGCGGCTTTGCTGGCTCTGTGCCATACTTGCCGCCAGAAGTCTTTGCTTCTCGCCGTGATCCTCAGCACGTAAAGTATGACCCACGTTTGGTGGATATCTGGTCCTGTGCTTGTACCTACATTAATATGGTTATTGGTGGTGGGTTTTTCAACAAGGCTGAACTTGAGGAGGACTTGTGGTACCGCCGGTTTGTGAGGGAGCTCAATCGCTACTGGATCTATGAAAAGGGTCTCAAGGACTTTCTCAAAAAGGAGGGTGAGGCCAATATTGATGAAGAGGAGTATGAAATGATTGTCAAGAATGCTGAGGCCACAACCAGAATTGCTGCTCAGGCTGACGAGATTGCTGAGCGTCTCCAGCGTGAAAAGGAAGAGAAAGAGGCTGCCAAAAAGGAGAGGAAGAAGAGCAAGGGCGATATTTCTGAAGAGGCTAATGCCGCTTCCTCCAACTCTAACGGCAGTAAGACTGGTTTTGAAGCCAATAATCCCAAAGCTTCGGCATCTGAGACCAGTCTTGTCGACGCCAAATGTGTTCAGGATTTGGAGCGTTCTTCCACTGCTGCCTCCGAGGCCAGCTTTGTTTCTGCCAGTGAATCCGAGCCTGATAGCAACGACGACAAGTTTACGCGTTCATATATCATGAATATGAAAGAGGAGGAGCAACCACTCTTCTTTTTCAACGAGTTTGGAGATGCTGGCAAGCGACTTTTGGCACGCATGCTTCTTCCGGATCCCGACTTGCGGCCCCAAATCACCGATATTATGAAGACCTCGGTGGTTAGACGACTACAAACGTGTATCCCCGAGGATTCTGTGGGTGGCGTGGGACTGCCAGCTAATGCCGCTGAGTTCAAAAAGTTTAAGGAAATGCAATCAAAGGTGCTTAAACACAAGCATCGTATGCCACACAACGGGCCCTCGTTGCTTGGCCTTGGGTTTAAGGATCCTTACAAGGACATGTATTATTAGGGATATATAAGTAAACAAGTTTATAATGAATATTTACAGTTCTAAATGACTTGTCTTTTTTTTTGGTTCTCTTTCTGGGTGCCAAAAAAAAAGTAGCTATTACCTTGTTGTTCACGGCTTGTGTTGATCATGACAGCTTGGCTTAACAGATCCTCCTAGGATCAAAGGTGCCGTGGTATTGCGCGCCACTAGCCCACCATCCATAGCTCATAACAAATTCTCAAAGAAAGGGAAAAAAAAAAATTCATTGCTCATAAAAGATGAACTATAAAGGGCAAATTTAGATTTGAAGGTTGCAATACCTTAGGGCTCTGCTAGGCAGATTGTCTTCTTTTTTCATCCAGAGCTGGGCTATTCGTTTGAGGGGATGGGACTTGGCAGTACCAAAGTTCATGGCTATGCTTTTACAAAGACTGCTGCAAAAGTAAAAAAAAAATAAATAATAATAAAATAAAAATAAATAAAAATAAATAAAACCCCAGATTCATGGTCACGTCAGAACAGGTTAAATAATGCCAATAACTGCATCTACACCAGCACCCATTGACCGTGTATAGCTGGTTCCACAGCTCTGAAAGTGAAAAGAATTTATTTTTTTTTTGGCTGGTGTGCAGCTCGGCGTTTTTAAAACCCGGTTTGTCAAATTTTCTATGCACCAAGTTGCCGACTCCTGTAAACAAAGATTTTCATGGAAAAAAATTTTTTTTTTGCAGTTCGCTGATCAGCAAGCATGGTCAGAGTTGGCTATGTTTGCCTAGCACTTGTTAATGATCAATCCGTTTCTCTCACGGACCACTACCGAAATATCCTTTTTTTTTTTTGCAATTGGCATCAACCAATTTTACAAACGTTTCAACCACAACCCCTGCTCCATGACGAACAGTACACGGACGTAGCTATTATTTATAATTAGCACCAATATAAACCCGTCCTTTTTAGTTCGACCCAAAAAAAGGGGAGGGAAAGATGGGGGATATTATCATTGATATACCAAGACACATTTACCAAGGAGAGCAGCACCCAAGCTTTTTGCAGCGGGGAAAGTCTCTCACAAAAAAAAAAATTCTACTTCATGTTACTTGGGAAATATACTTATGCAAAGGACACAAGGTCTCAGCTCTTATAAAAACGAATAAAAAAAAAACAAGTTTCAAAGTGGTGCTCAAAAACTAGAATATGTATATCAACCTTAGGTTGTCGGAGAGCTCTTGCTCCTGGTTTTTCTAGGTATAAACGTTCATGGCAACGTCGCTAATGATACGGGTAGTACCAAGTCTAAAAACTAGTTGAAGTAAATGTCAACTTATTATTTGTTCCTTGTTTGTTGGTAATTTATTATCAAAATATATAAGACTTGGAAATAGTTTCTTCTTGTTCTTGATTTGTGGTTACAAAAACAAAAAAAAAAAAAAAAAAAAAAAAAAAAAAATTATTAAAATAAAAAAAAAAAAAA
>Ga0160505_101464_pt1 | contig 11126 bp, 10 predicted proteins | sample DIDeMG_FD_108225 | JGI IMG/M metagenome (GOLD analysis project Ga0160505, IMG submission 108225) | Enriched chicken feces microbial communities from UW Madison campus, WI, USA - DID2874_E49_Stillage MG | ecosystem: Host-associated > Birds > Digestive system > Large intestine > Fecal ...
AAAAAAAAATATAATATATAAAAAAAAAAAAAAAAAAAAAATTTTTTTTTTTTTTTAAAATATTATATCTTTTTTTTTTTTTTTATTTTTTTGTTGGTGTTTATAATTGTTTTTTTTTTTTTTTTTTTTTTTTTTTTTTTTTTTTGGTGGTTTTTAGATGCCCAGTCCTGCTGCTACTACTTTACTGATGTTATTGTAACTACTATCATTACAAGTACTAAACAATAGATAATCACGATTATCTATCAATTCATGCATGTTTTTAAATATATATAATCATTCATTTTCTTTTTATTATATTCAATTATGTACAAGTGTTTATAAGGGATCTTATCTCCCTCCTCCTTTATTAAGGAACACATAGCTAACAGTCTTGGGTCTGTACCCAGAATTCTTTTTTTTTTTTTGGCCATAAAATTTACAAGTTTTGTTTGGGCCGTTGCTCTTTTTTTTCTTTCTTTTTTTTAGGCAATAGCGCCAAGACTGAGTAACAAGATTTGGGCCGCTAGTTGCAATGACCAAAAGCCAACTTTACGCATGCGTAGGGCGCGTGCTTCATCATCAACAATATTCGCTGCAAAGGCATCATACACACCTGTGGAAAGATCGTCCATTAGCCGTGAATCGTACATTGTCCATGAGCCTTCAAAATCAGCAAAACTCTTGACAATTTGACAACTAATGGGAATATAAGTATCGCGTGAATTGATATAAGCAACAATAGGCCGGATAAGGGCATTGTTGATGTAGGTCAAGTCCTTATTGAAAAGTGGTACGGCGGCCTTGCAATTATTGAGCTGGACGCGAAAGTCTAGTACCACGTAGGATGAGGTACCACTGCTGTTGTTGGAGTTAGCGCCTGGGGCACCGAAAAGTCGTTCCTCCAGTTGCGAAGTAAGGCCCTGCGGCTTGCCTTCCACGATGACATCGTGGGCAGACATGGTTGTTGCTGCCGGGGCATTTTTTCCCTTGCGCCGTATGGCCCGGCTATTGTTTTCATCAGCGTTGTTGCACTCGCGCCCAGAATTAAATGTCCTGGCAGACTCCTTCCAGCTGTCCTTGATCTCACGGATGACCTGCACCAGATTCATATTCTGCTTGTCATTTGGCAGCATCACATCAGCCGTCATGTCCACCGTGCCTGATTCAATCCATCCTAGAGGGCCCTCAATTCCTGTGTTGAGGTGATCAATATTAACGCCATCACAGCGCAGCCGGTTCACTTTTTTCCACGGAGTCTGGTTTGCCGCCTCAAACGCAGCGCTACTCACGTCCTCGAGCTGGCGCGGGTGGATGGTGAAAAGAGCATTGTCATAAGTGCCTGACATGTTGGTTGCTGAGAGCAGATCGTAAAATAGCCAGTGCTTGCGCAATCGGGGAAGCTCACAGTTGAAAATGCTCACTTTAAACGGCCGGAATCCCGCTGGCTGGTAAAGCGTGATCAGGACATCCTCCATTTTAAAGTTTTCAATCTCAAAATCGCCCGTTTGGTGCACGTTTTTGTATTTTGTGGCATCCTCACCGGGCTCCCAGTAGACATGTGTACGGTCAACAACTCCGCGCATGCCATGCACATCAACGTCCTTGACAATGCCGCTGCCGCTCATCCACTTGGAGAGTGAGAGCGTCACCGAGACAGTGTCGATGGTAAGATCAAACTGTGTGTAGTTGCCGTCGTCATGGGGTACGGCTGCTGCCGCCGCACCAGCCGCATCGTTGCGCTCGGCATCAGCAACAGCAGCTGCCTGCGAACCCTTTTGCACGCGGTGGTTACCGCGCCACGGGCGCCGCGAGACAAAGACCTTGTTGAAAGAGATCATTCCGTTATTCCAGTGCGGCACAATTGCGTTTTCAAACACCACCGTGAGCCCCGTCTCCTTTGTAATAAGATTGCCCACCATTTGCGCAATATACTCCTGAGCAAAGACGGTGTTCATGGTGAAGAGCACAATACTGAAAAAGGTGGTCGTTCCAAGCAAAATCCAAATAATGTTGCCCAGCAGGAACCACGAAAACACGGCACTGACGTCGTCAAGTGTGATGGGCCGGACCTGCTTGAGGAAAAGCAGCTTGAATCGAATCCAAAACCGCCCAATGAACGTGCGCGACTGCGCAAGCAGCTCCTCGCGTGCATGATGGCGCCTCAGGGTCTGTCCAATCTTGGCACTTGTGGCTGGAAGCGTAATGGTACCGGAGCTCGGCGTTGTGATTTTGATTGTTGGCTTGTCCTTGTTCAAAGCCGGCTGCGATGAGGCAGTCTCGTTAATGCTATCATTATTATTTGTAGTATCTTTGTTACTATTGCTGTCACTATTACTCGTGTTTTTGTTGATTTCATTAGACTTGCCGAAGAAGAAGGATCCCAGCGATGCCGCTGGCGATGAGGTTGAAAAGGAGCGCTGATTCCGCGATGATAAAAGACTCATCTTATGATAAGCGGTGCCACCAATGATTATGGTGGTGAGAGGCGTTCTTGCTGCAACGGCTGCAGCCACGGCGGCTTGTACAAGCGGTTGCCGCGTTTTGACAAGGGGCTCCGACGCCTCTGAGAGGTTGTAGGCGAGCAAAGTTGCAAAGCCGCTTTTGCGGACGTCACGGCGCGAGGGCACATAGGGCGCGGCCGCGGCGGCACAGTGGCCAACGTGACCGCGGATGCCAGAGCGTGCGCGTGCCCAGCACCCTTTTATCAGCGGGATCTGGTGTTGTGGCCAGCGGCCAACAACAGACCCCATAAACGACCATACCGACAAGTGTGATTTCATTTAGTGTCTCATTGAGCTAAGCGTGTGTGGTTTCGCGTGGAGAGATTTAGTTGGTTATAGAGAGGAGCAAGAGTAGGGATTTTTTTGGTTGTTGGGGTTTTACTTATTTTTATTATTTTTACTTTTCTATTACTTTTGATACGGTGAGTATGTGTAGAAATGTAGTTGGTGATGATATTGTGAAAGAAAGAGAATAAAGAAGATGGGGGAGAGAAGATGGCGTTGACGATTGGCTGTGCTGCGTTTGTTTTGGGAGAAAAAAAAAAAAAAAAAATCACAAAGAGCCAAGATAGGAAAACCCAACGGAAAAATAAAAAAAAAGAAGGGGAAAAAAAAATGACTTAGCAAAAGGGTTGTGCTTTTTAGTTTTGGGAAAAAAAAAAAAAAAAAAAATTCACAAAGAGCCAGGATAGGGAAACCCACGGCAAAAATCAGACATCTGAATCAGGACATACGCCCATAAACGGAATTAAAATGGGCGGCATCATAACTATATTACAATTAATTATATTATAATTATATACGCAGTGGGAAAGGACCCAAAGTTACGCTGGCAAAAACAAAAAACAAAAATTGATTGGTGGTAATCGGTATAGGGTCCGAACCGCTTTAGGACTTTTTTAACTCATGTTTGTTACCTTTACTGCCATTGTTTATTTTTTGTTATTTTGGCGTGATTGGAAGCTGGCACTAAAACCGAAGCAGCAATTGCGACATGTTGCAACCCTGAATAAAAATTTACACTCAGCCATAAATAGCTTGTTTATATTACTATATAATATTTATACATTTCCATGTACTATTAATATACGGCTAGATGCTATTCATATATTGTTACATACTAGTAATATATTTCTATATACTATTAATATACTGCTACTCCTACCAAACCGAGGAAGCTTCCCTTGCCAAAACTTCCAAATTCAAGGCCCGACAGGGCACCACCACCAAAAAAGGCTAATCTTGGGTTTATTTTCATACAAAACCTTTTGAATTTTGAAAAGATAATATACATTCCTTTTTATTCATTTATTATTTAAATTGAATTCTTTCCCATTGTAATATCATTGTTGCCAACAGGTTTAGCATCTCAACAACAAAACTAAGAAACAAGAAGAAAAAATGCCACACAAGAAACAGCTTTCATCAAGCATGATCCACGGCTATCATCATCTCCTTGTGCCCGGGTCCTCTGACCCTAACAAAAACGGCAGCAGTAGTAGTCTCAATGCTGCCACCACAAGCCCTCGGCAACGTACAGAGTCCTCACGGAGTCAAATCCCCACCGACATATCAATAATGAAGAATAACGATAAATTAGACATTAGGTACGTGCATCCTTTTTATCTTCCCCCAGTCAATTTTGTTTTTATTTTCATTATCATTATAATTTTATGAACATAGTATGCTAATGCTGAGTCTGAGGATCTATCTAGAGGTATTCTTTTTTTTTTTTTTTTTTTTTTTTTTTTTTTTGTTTTGACTGATTATTATCATCAGAAATTTGTTTTTATGCAAACATGAGCATAGTTAACATCAGTTTTTACTTTAGCCCAGCAGCGAACGTTTGAAGGTGCCTATGTGCGCACTGCGCTCGGCCAACTCTCCTTTGGTAAGTACTCCATGCTTCTTCCCTCATGTGCGATTCCTAGATTAATTATTACTCTATTTTATTTTTTTATTTTTTTTTATTTATTTTCTCAATCACTGACCTCTTGATTAAATAGCTCTTGTTATTCTCAAAATCTTTTCTCGCGAGTTCATTCCCATTGGCACTGTTTTCACGGGGTACGGAGTTTTGGTACTTTTGATTGCTTGGTATCGACGGAGTGAAGCAACCCGGCTGTTTTTAATTAACCACCCGCATCACCCGCGTAATAACCCAGACGAGAGCATTGTGGCGGAAACAGAGGAAAGGTCGCCCCAGGATGATACGGACCCGGATGACCTCGTGTTTGTGACAAGCGGAATGACAGTTGCTTTGCTTACCATTGCGAGCGTCTTGAGTTATATTGCCTTGCTTGTTTTGCTCTATCTCATGTAAAGCCAAGTCAAGCTTTGCACATATACACCATATGTTAATGAATTTATGAATCTCGTTTTGTTGTTATTGTTGTTATTTTACCTATATGGACTGTGTACTAATAAAGTCAATAATACAACTATGCTTCAGAAAAAAAATATTAACCCATTTAAACTATAAAGCTAAGTAAAACATAAAAAAAAAATTAAAAAAAAAAAAGACAAGCAGGAAATTCAGAAAAGTAAAACAAGCGAATCAGAGAATTAAACCAACTAGTTTACTAGTAGTGGTTCTGGTACTGGTTCGGATATTGGTTTTGATATTGGTTCTGGTACTGGTTCTGGTACTGGTTCTGGTTTTGATTCTGGTTTTGATTCTGGTTGTACTGATTCTGATATTCCTGTCGCACTAGTCATTTCTCATCCTGAGTGTCATAGCTGGGATCAATGGCACCGAGCAGCATCTTGACCACCCAGGTCGAGGGATCAAGGTTAACGCCCAACTTTGCCATTTCGTCCTGCTCAACCTCAAAGTTACTTGTGCAATCAACCATCTTGCCAACGTTGCGATCCGTATCCAGCTTGGCCAAAAATTCGCGAGCCTTGAGATCATTACCAACCTGAGCAAACTGGAAAGCACAGCCGCCAGGAGTGTAAGGGCTCTTGGACAAGAATTGCTTGGTCTCCTTGATGACAGAAAAGATGGTGGATTCCTTCTCACCTGCAGGCTGGCCATCAGTGATCGTGATGACAAGCACCGGCTTGCGCAGACGGTTCTGCTGTGCAGGAGCATGCACCAACGGGTCAAGCACCTTGCTCTTGAGGCTGGTGCCCAGAGGCGTCAAGCCGCGGAACTGTACGCGTCCAACCAGCTGCTGGATGTCCACATCAGTCTTGAGGTTGTTGCCCTCAAGGTTGCTGTTCATGAAGCGGACAGAGAGTCCATCATCGTCCATGATCGCAGCAATGAATGCCGCACGAGTGAGAACCAGCTTGAGATCTTCAATACGCTCACCATTCTCCTCAAACGCCATAGAGCCAGAGTCATCAACAAAGACCACAATGTCATAAAGCGCAAGACGCACAAGATCAACGGCAATCTCAAATGGAATGTGCCAATTGCTGGAGATACTTTGAATCTGAGGAGCCACGCGGTTGGCAATAGGACCAAGCGATTGAGGAGGGTAGAAAGCCTGAAGAGAGTTCTCTTGGACGGCCTTTTGAAGCAGATTGAGAACGTTGTTGACATTGGAACCGCCTGGACCAGCAGGAGAAGGCTGCTGGCCGTAGCCGCCCTGACCACCGTACTGTTGTTGCTGGGGAGGTTGGCCATACTGCTGCTGCTGAGGAGGCTTTTGGCCATATTGCGGCTGGGGAGGCTGGCCATACTGCTGCTGCTGGGGAGGTTGGCCATACTGCTGCTGCTGCTGGGGAGGTCTTTGGCCGTACTGCTGCTGCTGAGGAGGTTGACCGTACTGCTGCTGCTGAGGAGGTTGACCATACTGCTGCTGTTGAGGAGGTCTCTGTCCATATTGTGCCTGGGGAGGCTGGCCATACTGCTGTTGACCTGGGTAACCGCCAGGCTGCTGGCCTTGCTGGCCAGGGTAGCCACTGGCAGGTCTAGCAGCTTGCTGACCTTGCGGGGGTTGCTGGGTAGGGTAGCCTGGTTGCTGGCCCTGGGGGGGCTGAGGTGGGTACGCTCCGTAGGAGCCCTGGTTAGCCTGAGCGGCTGCTAATTTGCTTGCGAGACCCATTGCTGATGATTTGTTTTATAATTGGAGGGTTAGTGGTGGTTCAATTGGTTGTTTGTTATTTTTATTAAGAAGAAGAAAAAAGAAGAAAAAAGAAAATGGGTGCGGGAAATGTAAAGAGGACAAAATGGCCAATTTAAAGTGAAAGCGTATTTTATTGTTAAATCTTTTTAACACCAAAATAATGAAATTAAATTACGCTCTGACCATGCCACTACTTAATCAAAGTCACCCCAATCAACCCTGATGCCACCTTTGTTCTTTTGTTTGTCATAAATCTCAATTGTAACAAACTGATGGCAGTGTTTTTGAAACAAAGTCCTGGAGTTTGACATTATTGTTGACACAGCCTCAGTAATCCACAGAACGTAAATAAAATATTTGAATAAACACTCAGTGTTCTCATGTGACTTAGGCGCAATCACCAATAAAATGCGACGGATCCCACTCAGAGTCCAGCTGCCAAAATGTCGCAGCTGTACTGCCTTCGCTAAGCTCAGCCTGACTTAGCTGCAAGGAGTTTTCTACATCTGTAAGCACCTGCTCAATGGCAGCCTTATCCACGGTTGCGCCTTCCCATGCCTGCGCTGCTGCACGCACTTTTGCAAGGTGCCGCGGGAGTATAAATCTATTGGCCTCTACAAGCGACGTGATGAGCACACGGAGATGCTTTAGGCTCATTGCATGAATTTGCTCAAGAACAAGACTCAGCACAAATTCAGGGTCCTGGAACCACTCACTCTGGCTAAAAAGGACTACAGCCCAAGCGTCAAGAGCATCGTATATCACCTTGGTAGCTTCAATTTCAAGCTTACCCTCCAGGCTGACTAAATACCCCATCAGAGCTTCAACTACTCGATCTACAAACCCGTTGCCCGCCAAGACTTTCAGCAACGGGCCGTAAAGCTTGATTCTCGAGGTCACGGACTTACCATCCGTTGGCACCAGGATATTATCAGTCAAGAAGACTCTAATCATGTCGCTCTCGTCCCCCGCCTGGTGCTGCACAAATAGATTGACCAAGTTCCAGTACTGCTGGCCGTAGACACTGATATCGTTCCGTCGCACTTCTTTAGCTAGCGAATCGCGGCGCAAACGCCGCCATTCCCGCGTCAGCGTTTTAACATCGGTCTCAAGCTCAGCGCCAAACACACCTGGCGCAAATGGCTTCTCAATCTTGACCCAGTAGTTATCCCACAGCCAGGTGCGGGCGCGCACACCTACCTGCCGCAGGAGCTCCAACGACGGTAGCTCATCATGCGTTGCCGTGTGCCGGATCTCAACAAAGTAAAGCGGAATACCCAGCATTTTTGCTAGGTGGTAAACAGGCAGGGCCACATCAAGAGCATCAACCAGCTCGTTCACAAACCGCACGATCGCCATCGAATATGCCAGTCGTGTTGCGAGTGTGTCAGCCTCGGGAGCCTCATCATTGAGGATAGCCGAGGTTATCAGCGAGGTCATTTCAACAATATGCGGCAGTGGACATTTCGTCTGATACGCTTTGATCTAGCATAACCGCACGTTAGATTTTTTTTTTTTTTTAAATTTTTTCCAGTATTATTATTATTATTCATGGTAGCACTTTGTAACTTACTTTGGACAAGGCCCGCCTACGTAGATCAGGCGACCCAGTACGGTCCGGATAAAACCAGCGTTTGAGGTCATAGAGGGCCTGCTTTTCATTTGTCCACGGAACAAGTTTCAACTGAGGTGGGTAGTGGCTCATGATAAAGAGTATTGTATAAGCACGACTTTCGATTATTGCTGGAGGTATGTTGGTTATGAATGCGCTTCTGAGGACCGCTGTCGCCGTTGCTTCTGGCGAAGTTTTTTGGATGCGGCAAAAAAGATAGTCAACATATAATCACGTGATTTATGGTTCACAAAGACATCCGTAAACCTGAGCTGATGCCAAATAACCATTTCAGTTACAAAACTTTCTCTTCTCTTGCCCCGTCTTTTCAATTAACGTTCAATTGGTTTTATTTTTGTTTATAATCTCAGTTCATTACGGTTATCTAGGTGGTAAACAATGAGTTTTCACAATGAGTCAAAAAGAAGCCCGAGCCCGTTTACAATGGGTGATTCCAGCGATGATGAGAAACAACAGTCGCAGGGTCAGCAACAAAAGCCCCCCGCCTCAAGTCTGCTATCACCAAACCCCATCCAAGCAGCCAATGAAATTTCCAGTCTCCGGCACCCGCAATTAAATGTTCCCGCTACTGCCAATTTTAAAGAGCGCCGTAGTTCCGGACGACGGGACAGCTACTTAGTTGTACATGATAACCTGCTCATGCAACAGCCACAGGCTCCGTTTCCAGTGTCCGCTGAAACTAGTGAAGAGAACGAGAAGTACTCCAGCGAAATTGAGGAGATTCGGTCGGCTATTGAGACTCCAATCCAACGGTTAAACAATAGTAAGAGTCTGCAGCTCGACAGCGATGCGCTAGCGGAACTAGTCGTCAGTGTTCGTGATCTGAGCAAGAGTTTAAGTACGTATCTGTGTTTTTCTTACAACTGATTGCTTTACCGCTTTTATGATTGAGGGCTAACTGGAAATGGCAATCTTTTGCAGTGGGGTTCTCAATGAAACTAAAAATGAAAAACATTATGGTAATTTCAAAATTAATGGACCCAGAGGTTGTTGACAACACCCGCGATCTGGCTCTCTGGCTAATAAAACATGACAAGCTTAACGTGTAAGTTCTGGGTAACTATGGAGCTTTTAGTATCAATTCTGACCTTTAAATAGATATGTGGAGGATACCCTTGCGAAACATCCAAATTTTGGTTACGACTCCCTCTCGTCGGTGGACGGTTTAGACAGACTAAAGTTCTGGAGCAGCAAAGCCTGTGCATCCCACCCAAACAAGTTTGATTTTGTGATAACGGTAAGTGCCCTTTTTTTTTATATATACATGCTAGTTGTGTTAGAATCACTCCACAAGCTGAATCAAAAACTAACAGCTTTCTGCAATATATAAATTAGCTCGGTGGAGACGGAACAGTACTTTACACTAGTTGGTTGTTTCAAAAGGTTGTTCCGCCGGTATTATGTTTTTCCATGGGCAGTCTCGGTTTTTTAACGTAAGTACAATTGCAACTTTCTGTTGGCAACCTCTGACTAATACTGTTGATAGCGATTTTGACTACAAGCTTAAAGAAGATATTCTTGAGGATGTTATTAAAAATGGTGTCATGTGCTCGTTGCGTATGCGCTTTGAGTGTACCATCATGAAATCAAAGAGTCACCACAAAAAGGGACAGTTTGATCTCGCTGAGGAGATTCTCGATGCAGAACAGGATGGTTTGTTTAAAAACCACTATGAAGGCGAGTCGTACTGCATTCTTAACGACGTTGTTGTTGTAAGTATTTACTTCCTGTCTACGCCTAGAATTTCTACTAACATATTTTTTTTTGAGGACCGTGGTCCAAACCCCACAATGACAACCACCGAGTTATACGGTAATTTTTCGCTGCTCACGTCAATTGAAGCTGATGGCTGTGTGATTTCCACTCCCAGTGGATCAACCGCTTATTCTCTCAGTGCTGGTGGCTCGCTTGTGCACCCGGACATCCCCGGAATTCTAGTCTCACCGGTCTGTCCACACACACTTTCGTTCAGACCACTTGTGGTACCCGACTCCGTGATTGTGCGAATCGGTGTACCTTATGATGCCCGTGTCTCCGCTTGGTGCTCTTTCGATGGCCGCGCCCGCGTCGAGCTCCAGCGTGGCGACTTTTTGACGGTGGTTGCCAGTCGCTATCCTTTCCCCAAGGTCCAGCACAGTAAGTTGGCAACTGAGCAGTGGTTCCATCGTCTTAGCAAGACCCTCCATTGGAACCAGCGCAGCCGCCAAAAGGCCATTCCTAAACTATCACAGTAGTAGCGCTAGCGGTGGGTGAGTCTTTGGAATAATATCTGACATATATATATATATGCTTTATCAAAGCCAAGGTTTTGGTAAGGCTTCGGTAGGCCCGACATAGCTACTTGTATATTAAAGGAGAAACAGCAACTTCCAAAAGGGAATCAAGTACATATAGTGTAAGCATTTTATAGCTCAAGTTATACATGAACAATTTTTTTTTAAAACAAATGCATACCAGTTATAAAGCAGTAAACAAAAATGAAGAAAGAAAGAAAAGGAAGGAAGGAAATGAAGAAAGGATCCTTTTAACTTGGTCATGAACCATGTATACAATTATACACCTTCGATACAAGTATTATTGATATTATCAAAACCATTCATGTATAGGAGCAAGTCTAGGTAGTTGACAAGAAAAAGAAAAAAAAGCTATTCTATTGTATATATTTCTTGTTGTGTGTTTACATGTTTACACAATTAGTTATGGAAAGTTTTGTCCCACCCCCAGCATCTACACCCATTAAATGTACAATAATCCTCAATGCTTCACTGTATATCTTCCAGACGTTAAAATCCATATGCTTTTGGTACCAAAATAAGCAGAAACCGACAGAGAAACAAATATACACTCTTAAGAGGCACGGGTAGCTATTTTTTTTGAAAGAGTAACAGATGAAGAAAAAAAAAAAAAAAAAAAAAAAAAAAAAAAAAAAAAAAA
>Ga0160505_101465_pt1 | contig 11124 bp, 7 predicted proteins | sample DIDeMG_FD_108225 | JGI IMG/M metagenome (GOLD analysis project Ga0160505, IMG submission 108225) | Enriched chicken feces microbial communities from UW Madison campus, WI, USA - DID2874_E49_Stillage MG | ecosystem: Host-associated > Birds > Digestive system > Large intestine > Fecal ...
TGCCAGTCTCATAGAGACAAATGTTTTTGAAATCTCATGTCTTCTTTGTATATCGTTTTGTTTTGTAAATTTTATGTAACTATTTGATGTAAGGACAATAAACTGATTATCTATCTATCTATCACCGCTAGGGAATATGATGGAAGTACGCTATCAACTGACAGCTCAGGTCAGATATTACTGACTTGGCACTTACGGAAAACAACGACTGGATCTGATGTGTTTCAGGTTTCCCTGGTTCGCTTGAGACCAGCTGCCCAGGCCCTTTCTCTCATGAAGTTGCAGTTTATAGGACTCGTTTTGGGCTTTGCGAGCCTCTATGTCTACTGGTATAGGTGTGCTACAAATGGCACTAAACCCAGGTAGGCCTAGTGACATCGTATACAAAACTACACACAAGGTACCTAAATAGACAGGCTTGTTCATCTCAATGCCACTCTAGCTGGCCCAAAATTCCTATTTCCTATAATCTTTTTTTTTTTTTTTGGTTCTGGGTAAAGGTTATTCTCTCGCAAACTTGTCAATTAGTTTTTTAATGCTTGCTACGCTTTGTCTCATTTCTTCTCCTCTTAGTGCCTTTATTACTACCTACTTTTTTTTTTTTGTGTGTGTGTGTGTGTTGATAGCGCGGTCTGATATCTAACCAGTTTGCACTGTTTTACTTAGCTTAGAGCTTTTTTTTTTTAGGTTAGTACCATTTATCAGTCTTTGTCAAGGTATTTTTATTACAGGTAGGCCCTTCTCCCTTTCCTCTCTCAGAGAGTCTATTTTTGTGTTACAGATTTGGTCATCTCAAAACACTTTAGCGCGCTTTGAGAATGCATACTTAAAACTGATGGGCTCTGTTTGTAGGAAGCTATTGGTGGCAACGGCAATTATAATGTTGATATTGTTACTCAATAGTAGATGACTCGGGCAACATTACTCGCAAGTAGATCTACTTTGGCTGGTCGGCCGTTTACTCTAGAAACTAAATCAAAGTATTTGAACGCTGTCTTCATCTGTTCGCAGTGCCTTCTCTTACACACTATTCAAATTCAGTTTGAAAGTTTTCAAAAACAGTTTCAAAATAATAAAATTCATTCACTTGCATTTACAACGTTATCAATAGAGAGGCTTTACTTGGAGAAAGCGTAGTCACCAGCGACCCAAGAGTTGATCATACTCAACGAGTTTTCGGGCTGGTTGTAAGGAACCATGTGGCCGGCCTCAAACACTCTCAAGAAGGTAAACTTCTCGTAGTTAAACTTAGTACCAGCCTTCTCGCCATCGACAGTCCAGGGGAGGACCTTGGCGTCGACAATACCCTGTTTGCCAGACCACTCAAGGTTTCTGACCCAGTTCTCATTTCCAAGCCAGTTGCAAATGAAGTCCTTGTCACCAGCATAAATCAGAACAGGGAGATCCTTCTCCAAAATATCGACAACGGCCTTGTAGTAAGGCTTCATCCAATCACCGTGAGTCAAGAAGTTTCTGTTGACATCAAAGTTGCAGCCAGAGTACTCCTCGATATCAGCACCAAGAGCCTTCTTAACAAAGTCCTGGTTCAAGTACTTATCAACATACTCGAGGTCGTCGTAGCAGAGCGATGACTCGCCACATTCAGATCTGATATCGTAAACATTCTTACCAGTGCGCTGGTATGGGCCCATCATGGCATTGTTGCAGTAGATAGCAGCAGGAAGACATGTCCAGGTGGACTCAGTGTTGTAGCATGAGTTAATAAGACTGTTGCAGCGAGATTGAGAGTCAAGCATGCCCTGGCACTCATCCTCAGAAAGGACAGAGTCAGCGCCACCAAGACCACAAGCCATGGGCTCGTAGAAGTCGTATTGACGCAAAGGATCAGTCAGACCATTGCCAATGGCAACAGAAGTCAGGTTAAAGTTCTTGTCATCATGAGACAGAATCTCAGAGGCAAAGACAGGAATGTAATGGCCAGCATAAGACTCACCGGCAATATGGAAGTCTTGTTCACTGTACTCAGGGAACTGCTTGAAAAAGAGCTTGAGGAAAGCGTAGGTATCCTTACCAGCGGTCACAGTGTCAGAGACACCCTCGCCGTTAGTGTAAGAGAAACCAGTATCAGCAGGCTGGTCGAGGAAAATAACAGTGGCATTGTTGTTCCACGAATAAGGGTTCTTGATGGGCTTCAGGTCTTGGCCAATGCTAGCGGGACCAAGCTCAAAGAAAAGACCAGTCAGGGAAGAGCAGCCAGGGCCACCATTAAGCCAAAGAATAACGGGGTCATTCTTGGGATCGTTTCTAGATTCAAAAGACCAGAAGAAAAGATGTCTTTCGTGGCCGACATCAAGATAACCAGAGTACTGCTTGACATCATCAATTTCGAGAGACTCGGGAGACTTGATTCTCAGGGTGTGGTTGGGGAGGTCGTCGGACTGGACCTTGAAAAGCCAATTGGTAATGTCGTTGGCATTCTTGATGGAGCCAGCCTTCTTCAGCTGCTTCTGGGTGCCGACCTTTAACTCAGCCACGGCATTGGGGAAGGCCTGAATGGCTTCAGCCCAGGCGCCAATGGCCTCCTTAGGAATATCTTTCCAGGACTGGCCAACAGAGTCGGCGACATTGCTGATAAGATCAGAGGCAGTCTTCATAAACTTGGGAGGGATCAAGGGAGCCTTATCTTGGACATTGTTGATGCTGGGAGCGACAAAGACCTGCTGAAGGCTGTCAAAGTTAAATGAGACGGCGTTGGCAGAAGTGGCCAAAGCGGCAGAGGTGGCCACGAGGTTCGTTAACTTCATGGTAAAGAGTGTAAAAAAAAATTGAGTGTTTAGAGCAATAGAGTATCTTTAATTTTATCAAAAGAAGGCGATAAAATCAAGCGATAAGGAGGGAGGGAAGAAGAAAGAGGGAAAAAGAAGAGGGAAATGGTTGTGAATTTATACAAAAAATGGTCCATTAAGGCGATTTAGGTAAACATAGTAGCATAGTAAACCTAATCAGCACTCTCTAATCGGAACAAAAAAAACAAAAAAAAAACACAAGACAAGCAAAATGAGCACAACAACGACAAGAATAAACAGATTTGGATATAAGAGGTATTCTTACAAATAATCAAAAAAGTCTCGCACATGTAGAAATTCCCTAAAAGAATGTAAAGAGTGCGTCTTGCTTCATCTCAAATGGAGGCCAAAGAGTCCTGCTTGAGCCTTAAGTTATTACAATGGTTCAACAGAGTTGCCTAAATCTCTAGTATGGATGGTTGCTCTCGTTTATTTGATCGAGGACAACAGTGGGAACTGAAACTTTCATCTGCTTATATCTTTTTTGCAGTTCTAGCCTCTTAGGATACCTCTTAACGCTTAAGAGGAAGAATATGAAGGTATCAGCAATACTGGCGCTGAGATAAACATGCATCCGTTGGAGCGGTATTCAATCGCGAATATTGAACTGTCAAGAAACGGATTGATGGTTTATGGGTACTTCAAACGCACTCGGCAGCTCCATAAATCGCCATCATTTACTGACTTTTAAATTCCTCCCAAGTTACGAAGGTGACAAAGATTTCTCCTATAAGGCGCAGTAGCAAATAAAGAAGAATTAGAGACAGAACTACTGTAGTTATAACTGGAGTCTTTTAATCATTGTTATTGCCGTGGTTCAAGTGTTGAGTCTGGTCTGCGCGATAACGGCAGCATAGCCATATGAATACACGGCTCCAGTTCTGCAAGGCTGACGAAGCCACAGCCAGAAGCTTCCAACGTCGTCATGTTGCAACATTCTTTTTCGAAAATAAAAATTCTTCGCGTCCTACTGTGTCTGTAAATGATGGTCTATATATCTGTTATGAGCTGTATACAAGTATAGTTTTATTAGACAAAGTCAACAATTCTACCCATTGTCTGGGTTTCTACCCTGGGGTACCTCCCCATACAAGGATGTAAATAATTGTTATCTACTTGGACTGTTTACGGCTTACCACCGTACCAATGTGGCATTTGGGTATACACACTGACCCCATCTTTTTGTCGGGTATTTTACGTTTCTTTTCGGCGTATCAGCAAACTGCCAAACTCCCATCGGCCGTCGTCCACGTCACCGTCGTTGAACAGGCAGCCTAACATCTGTGCCACTCACATGATACGAACCAAAATGATGCCAGAATTTACCCTTACCCATATTTCCCAAAACGGTCTTCTCCAACCCTATTGTGTGACTGAACCTCAAATAGCAGTTACCCGCTCGACACAAAAACACGACGCGTAGATCGTCTCTATTAATCTGGTTTCCTAATGCAGAACAATTAAAAACGCGTGTATCAAGAAAAACGCCGACGCGAAACTATGTTTTATTTTTTTTTTTTTCATCTCCTAGGGTTCCTTATTTGTCCCTTTTTTTTATTACGCATTTCTTCCCTTTTTTTCTCCTTCCCTTCAGCAGATCACAATCTTTCTCCCGCTCTTCACCAATACCTTCTACCTTTTTGTCACGTTTCTCATCGCTCTCCACGTTTTGGAATCATGAGCGAGGGGTTGGATAGAAAGAAAAGGCTTGCGCAATTAGCGGCCCTAAAGCGCTCCAATAAGAAATCGCGTGTTGAGTCTTACGAAGAAGAGACCCCCCTGTACGATATTGTTGATGAGGACCAGTACAGACGCGACCTCGCCGACGACGATTTTGTCGAAATCAACGATGGTGACCACGGCTACGCATATGATGACGGCACCAACGATCTAGGCGATTCGAAGCACAATTACTACTCGGACGATGATATAGTTGATGTTGAAAAAGACAGATCGCGCACTAAATCAAAGAAAAGAAAGCCCAATGCAAAACAGGAGCTTGCACCACCGCCCAAAAAGCCTCTGAACAAAAGCATCAAGTCATTTATGGCTCCAGTTCTGAAAGAGCAGCCAGTATGTCCTTTATTTATTCATTAATTTTACGAGTACCGAGTGCTAACTTGTTTAGAAACAAATCTCAAAACAGGATGAAGCCGATCTAGAATCCATTCTTTCAGGGATTAATACCAAAAGACCGGTCAAAAAACCAGTTGAAAAGAAACCCAAGTCTGTTCCAGCACGCCACTTGGGAACTGATCTTCGAGGCTCACCTGCTATCAAGTCTTCATTTACCAAAGAGAACCGTCAGCATCTTCCTGCCATTAAGAAAGAAATCACTTCTTCGCCACCACCCCTTTCTGACAACTTTAATGACGATATGGATTTTGATATCGACGCCATTGATGACGAGCCAGATCAAAAGTCGGCATTGCCGTCGTCCCCAACAAACTTCAAGTCAAATCAGATCAGCGATGAAGATGATGATGAGCTTGTACCGACAGCACTCAATGCGGGAAAGCGCACGGCTCTTTTTAATAAAAGATCTATAGAAGTCAAGACTGAAATCAAGAAAGAAATCAAGCAAGAAATCAAGCAAGAGATAAAGAGCCCAATCAAGCCATCGCCGCAACTACAAGTCCCAGCCCCCGTGGAGGAAGTACCAGACGCGTCAGAGTGGCTTGACATCAACAGCGCCCTTCCTTATGAAGCTGCCGCCGATTTCCAGAACATTAAGCGCGTTTCTTTAGATGATGCAACAGATGACGAGGGCAACATGCTCTTTTTCTGGACGGACTTTAAGGAGATTGGCGACTCTCTTGCACTTTTTGGCAAGGTCAAAGCGCCTTCCGGTCAATACGTTAGTGCATTCTTATTCATTCGATCCTCAAAACGCGAGCTTTACTTTTTGCCGAGAAAAAATAAAGTTGTTAATGGTGTTGAGACTGATGAACCCGTTGAAATCAGTGACGTTTATGAGGAGGTCGACAAGCTCATGTCCAGTCGTGGCGTCAAGGAATTTGCATCCAAGCCTGAGGAGCGCAAATACTGCTTTGAGATTGCTGATGTCCCACGCGAGGCAACTTATCTCAAGGTTCTTTACAATTACGACAGAAAAGCTGCATTCCCCATGGATCTCCAGGGCATGACATTTTCACACGTTTTTGGTACTAACACTAATATTTTTGAGAATTTCGTGCTTTCGCGTGAGGTTATGGGTCCTTGTTGGCTCAAGGTCTCTAATGTTTCACCAATAAACAACGTCTCTTGGTGTAACTTGGAGGCTGAGGTTCCGTCCCCCGCCAGCATCACAGTTGTGCCTGAGTCCGAGGCGCCACCACCACCACCCATGAACTTTTTGACGTTCTCAATCCGCACTATCATGAACAGAAAGCTCAACCGCCAGGAGATTGTTGCTATTAGTGGCAGAGTTCACAACAATCTCGATCATGATACAACTATCCCACCCGAAAAGCTTAGCTCAATTTTGTTTACACTTGTGCGTCCTGTGAACAATAGTGTGTTCCCACTTGGATTTGAACGTGAAATCGAACACCAAAGGAAGGGAAAGCAAACTATAACTACTTTTAAGAGCGAGGAAGCGCTACTTTCTGAGTTCCTGAATCGCGTGCAAAAGTTTGATCCCGACGTGTTGGTTGGTCACTCGCTCGAAAACATTCACTTCAATATTTTAGCGCATCGTCTAAAAGAGAAGAATATTCAAGGCTGGTCGCGCCTGGGTAGAATTAGACAGTCGCACTGGCCCGGCAGTTTTTCCAAGGCTGGCTCCATGTACTGGCAGCGTAACATTGTTGCTGGCCGTCTGATGTGCGATATTTCCAATACATTTGGTAAGTCGCTTACACTCAAGTGTAACTCGTGGACGCTCACAGAGATGTGCGATGTCTATCTTAGCCAAGCCCGATTTGACCAGCCTATAGACTGTAGTCTGTCCAAATGGATCCAAGATGCCCCCGGCTTGTTTCAATTTATTTCCCACAACGAAGCCGATACTTATTTCATTTCCTCAATTGCTCTCAAACTACAGATGATGGCACTGTCCAAGCAGCTCACCAATCTGGCTGGTAACTCGTGGGCCCGTACGCTCTCTGGTACCAGAGCGGAACGTAACGAATACATTTTGCTGCATCAGTTTTACAAGCAGGGCTACATTGTGCCTGATAAGGGTGGAAATCAGATTAAGGCCAAGAGTGGAAACAAGCATGATGACATTGATGAGGAGCTTGACAATGATAACTCGGTTGGCACAAAGAAAAAGGACAAGTATAAAGGTGGTCTTGTCTTTGAGCCTGAAAAGGGTCTTTACGACCATATTATTCTGGTCATGGACTTTAACAGTTTGTATCCTAGTATTATCCAGGAGTACAACATTTGCTTCACTACTGTTGAGCGTCAGCTGAGTAACGAGCAACACAGGGGTGATGAAGAGGAGCAGGTGCCGGAGGTTCCAGACGGCAGCGTGCCGCTGGGTATCTTCCCGCGTCTGGTCCAGAATCTTGTTCAGCGCCGTCGCGCCGTTAAGAGCAACATGAAGGACCCTAAGGCCACCCCTGTGCAGCTTGCGCAGTGGGATATCAAGCAGCAGGCCCTCAAGCTTACAGCCAATTCCATGTACGGTTGTCTTGGTTTTACAAAGTCGCGTTTTTACGCTAGACCTCTTGCTGTCCTGACTACGTTCAAAGGTCGTGAGATTCTGACCAACACGAAGGAGTTGGCAGAGGCCAACGGCCTCAAGGTCATTTACGGTGATACTGACTCGGTCATGATCAACACCAATGTGGATGTCTATGACGAAGCTATAAAGACTGGTAACGACTTTAAGCGTCAGGTCAACGAACGCTACAGACTGTTAGAAATTGATATTGATAATGTTTTCCGCCGCATGCTGTTGCACGCCAAGAAGAAGTACGCAGCAGTAAACATGTCAGTTTCGAAAGATGGACAGATCAAGACTAGCATTGAAGTGAAGGGTCTCGATATGAAGCGTCGTGAGTATTGTGATTTGTCAAAGGAGGCGTCACAATACGCGCTCAACCAGATTCTTGGAGATATGCCATCGGAAGAAGCTCTTGAGCACATTCACGAATATCTGCGCGAGCTTTCAACGCGCCTTCGAGAAAACCAAGTGCCACTGGTCAAGCTTATCATTCGAAACAAGCTGGGCAAACACCCCAAGGACTACCCGCAAGGTCACACCATGCCTCATGTTCAGGTTGCAAAGCGACGCATTGAAAAGGGTGAGATTGTCAAGATTGATGATGTCATTGCATATATTATTGCAGCGGATTCTATTCCTGAGGATGATACTGAGGGTGGCTCAGCTCCTGCGAGCAAGCATGTTGCCGACCGCGCATACACACTGGCTGAGTTTAAGGCCGCCCCCGGTGGACCTATGAAGCCAGATGTTGAGTATTATCTAACGCGCCAGATCCTACCGCCGCTAGAGCGTCTGTGTGCTCCCATCGAAGGCACCGACGCGATCCGCTTGGCAGACTGCTTGGGCCTCGATACAGAAAAGTACAAGCAGTCCCACATTTCACGTGAAAACGTCAGTAATTCAAGCGGGCTAGAACTGTCTACATTCCAGACTACCATTGATGACGCAGAAAGATTCAGGTACGCAGCCCAGCTACGGCTGCGCTGTGCCCTGTGCGAATGCGTTTTCTCATATACAGGGCTTACGACTATGGGCGAGAACCATACCACGGCGGAGGGCATTCGTTGTGACCAGTGCCGACGCACGCTGCCCATGACCATGGTCAACGCACAGCTGGAGGCGCAGATCCGCCAGCAAATTGCAAGTTACTACGCTGCGCGCGTTGTATGTGCCGAGTGTCGGGTGGTGACGAGGCAAGTAGGCGTGTACGGCCGCAAGTGTGTGTCACCAACGTGTCATGGCGGCCTGGTGTCGTACGAATACAGCGACTTGCGTATGTACAATCAGCTGCTCTATTACGACAGTCTTTTTGACGTGGACCGTGCCAAGCGGCTGGCGGCAGCGACTAGCGGCAGCAATGCCCCAGGTATCAAGACCGAAGTGGCTGATGACGACCACGATAAGAGGCTGACCGCTCTGGAGGTGGATGTGCTCGCAGAGCAGAACCGGCTGCGGTTCCAGGTGCCGCGGCGCGTGGTGGACAAGTATCTGAGCCGGTGTGGCCGGCGCTATGTTGACATGAAGAACATTTTTGGATTTATGTAAAAAAAGTGCGAGTATATTATTGTAACTGAGTAATTATTAGTTTTTATTGTTGACGTTGTTGGTGATGGCACCTAACCGTTGTGGTGCCGAGTCCGGGCGGTGCAGCCTGGTGACCTGGGCTGAGCCAGTACGCGTCAGCCTTGCGAGCTGAGCCTTTTGCGCTTTAATAAACAAAAGGCCTGCGCTTTGCGACTTGCGCCTCCTTTTCCAAAAACAAAAACGAAAAACCCAAAAACCTCTGTGTTTGGGCGTACGCTGCTTGTTCAGATCTTGCAGGACCTTAAACAAGCAGAAGCAGGTATACGTTTGACTTGCGTGCCCCCTTCCTTTAAAACTTTTTTTTTTTTGGTATTTTTGGTATTTTTGGTATTTTATTGTTATTTTTGGTATTTTACTTTGATTTTTATTTTTTCAATTTGAAACAATAAAACCGCCTGGCCTTGTCCTTATTCAGGAACCTGTAGACTTGTTTATTTTATTTTTTTTTTCCCTTCACTGATCTTCTGGCTGCCCGCCGTCAATACTAAAACTACATCGCCAGCATATAACACTCACTCGCTATGATTATTCCTACTCAATACCTGTCCTCGGTGCTCAGTGCCCACCCAGCACTCACGGCACCCGTGTGCCGCCTCACATCCACCTTCACAACGTCAGGTAGCGCAGGCTTACTTGGCCGCCGTGACCTTGAACAAACTGCCACTGACCTCAAGTCTAACTGGGACTCGTGTATGGACAAAACCGTCTGCAAATGGGTTGCTATTATTGGTATTATCCTTGCCTGTCTTGTGCTGTTTTGGCTTATCACCTCCATTATCCGCTGCCTTTGCCTTGGCGTCCAGTGCCTTGAAGCCCTCTTCTGCTGCTGCCGAAGCTGCTGCACCTGCTGTAACTGCTGTGGTAACAATGGTCGCCGTAGCGGCAACGAGTCATACGTGGTTCAGCACCAGAACCCGGCGCCAGTCATCAATAACCACTACTACGATGCCAACAACCGCGCTGAGCCCGAGTATCTCACGATCCAGGAGACAGCTCCTCCTGCCAACGCGCCACCAGGCTACAGCTGGAACGGCCAGCACTCTGGCGGCTACCAGAAACTCAACGAGAATACGTCGGTCGTCGAAATGAACACGCTCAACAACGGCGGTCTTGGTAACCCGCATGCCAGCAGCGCTCTCTACAGCGACACGGCATACAAGCCCAACCAGACCACGTCCTATGACAACACGTACAATAGCGACTACGCTAACATGCAAGGCGCAAGTCACGGCAGCAATGCGGGCTACTACAACAACCGTTTCAACTAAGCTTAGAATCATGATACCCACTCTCTCTGCTTACTGCTACAAATCATTATCATATTCGTTATTATCATTTTCATTGGTCTCATTGCCCTCAAACCCTCCATCTTGTTGGCGTGGTGGCCAGGGCTGGTTTTTTTTTCTCTCTCTCTCTCCCTTCATGTATATGACGTTGTTGTTTTGCTTTTTTTTCTTTTCATTTTTTAACTGGAAGGGGTCAGCGCACCCGCTTTCTACCTGGTCGGTATACACTGTTTTTATTTCTATATATGGTCATTAGCTATTTTTTTTTACCTTGTATTTGTACTCTATTTTTGTTTACTCTGTCAATCGGATCGTGTACTGGATACGCGGGTTTACTTGTAACTATCATTTAGCTTTAATCGTTGATACTTGTAAGACATTAGGACTCCTCAGAGCTCTTTTTGTAGATCCCTCTAAACCAAGCGAGCCGTTTTTTATTTTTTATTTTTTTTATTTTTTTTGGTTTTTTTCTATTATTCTGAAGGGCTCAATGGCGGTTAAGAAAGTTTAGTTCAAGGCACTTGAGCAACTCTGGACAAGGAGTGCTAACCTGGTTTGGCGGTGCGGTTGGTCTTGGATTACTGGTCATTGGCAGAGAAATCAAAACTATTGCTGCCTAAATTGAATTTTTTTTTTTTTTTTTTTATTGGGAAAAAAACAAAAAAAACCTTTTTTTTTATTTTGGTGTCTTGATTAACAAAAATATATAGGGGAGGGAAAAAAAATAAAAAATAGTGGCAATAGCAATTTTTTATTAACCTGAGGGGGAAAA
>Ga0160505_101466_pt1 | contig 11120 bp, 6 predicted proteins | sample DIDeMG_FD_108225 | JGI IMG/M metagenome (GOLD analysis project Ga0160505, IMG submission 108225) | Enriched chicken feces microbial communities from UW Madison campus, WI, USA - DID2874_E49_Stillage MG | ecosystem: Host-associated > Birds > Digestive system > Large intestine > Fecal ...
GGAGGTTCGATTAGAAGGTAGCTTGATCCGGTTGCAAGTCCGGGTGTACCGGTTTCGTCGGTTTTGTTGTTGTTGTCCGTGTTTTGAGGCATTTTTTTGTCCTTACATCAAATAGTTGTCCTTCCTGCTGCCTAATAACCAAGAAGTATATTGATTATTAAAGGGGACCTTGACAAGCTATTTGCTAGAGTTAACCAAATCAATTTGCATGTTGCTTCGCGTAACGAATGGCAATCAGATTATGACACACCAGGTGAAACCAGCCACTACTACTCTATCGTCAAGAAAGAGTTGTATGGACGAAAGTACCCTAATCCACTGAAATCTTTCATGAGTAGCGTGTCTCGTCATACCTTTAGCAAGTTGTTCCAACTTCGCACAGGCCATGGCGTCCTGGGAAAGTATTTCCGGACTAAATGCATAGATGAGCGAGATCATAACTGCAAGTGTGGTCATCTGGAAACAGTTGAGCATGTCCTCAAAGAGTGTCCTCTGCATCCTGCAGAGAGAAACTTTTTGAAGAAAGTTTCCCCGGTGCTTGATCCTAAGATTCTTCTTAATATCAAGAAGGGCCTTGAAGTGGTATTCAAGTTCTTAGATTCATTACTGCAACTTCTTTGCTAATAGTTTGCTTGATTAAGCAGCTTGTCAATGCTTTACTGAGTGCTAACCTCAGGTATTGATCTACTTGGTGATGTGTATTACAAGTTTCCCTTGACTCATGAAATTCTTCCTGAATAATTCGGCACCATCAAATGTCTGAACTTATAACATGCACTGACACCTCTACTTTGCCAGTCTCATAGAGACAAATGTTTTTGAAATTTATGTCTTCTTTGTATGTTATTTTGTTTCATACCTTTGTAGCTACTTGATGTAAAGACAATAAAGTGATTTTCTATCTATCTGCTTTGTGTAAAAAAATAGGGCGATTGAGCCAGAAGTAACTAAGACGATGGAACATGTTGATAATATCTTCTCTCTGTATGTTAGAAGTCAACCACAAGCAGTTATTTATCAAAGGCCAAACTGAAAGAAGGCATTTCGCTGTAGTATTTACAAAGGAAAATGACCAACTTGAAAGCAGTTAAGTTAGATAGATAGATAATCAGTTTATTGTCCTTACATCAAATAGTTACATAAAATTTACAAAACAAAACGATATACAAAGAAGACATGAAATTTCAAAGCAGTTAAGTTATGATTTTAATTATGAAACTACACAGCAATGCAAGGAACAAAAAAAAGCAGTGCCAAATATATCAAGAAAAGAATCATTCAAGGATTACAAAAGTATAGGTCAACTTTCACACTACTTTCTTTCTACTCGGTGGAAACTTTACGGTAAAAACTATTCAAATCCACAGAAATCCTTAATAACAACTAGATTTTGCTAAATCCTAAGAAAACTCGTCAAGGTTTGAAAAAATCGTAATTCTCTTGAGAACTAGCAAGAAGTTTATCATCGAGTAAAATCGTTACGTGAGTGTGGCCAACTAGAAGCAGTTGATCTCACTGAATATGAAGTATATAGTCTTCACTGAATCCTACAGGGTGCAGCGGCTATATAAAAAAATGATTGCTCAAAACTTGATCTCCAGCTTACTAGAAAAAGAAATTAAAAATAGTTGGTGTTGGGTTTACGATAATGAAATTAAGATACTGGGTTCTATCGGTAAATAAATCCTGTATTGAATAGTAAAAAAAGAAGAAAAACGCTTTGGGCTAGATAACTACACATAAGCAAGATAAATAGTTTCGTTTGATTTAAGTCGTATCCATAGGGTCAATGGCGCCATTACCAGACCCATTTGATAAAACCCTAGGGTCTGTAGAATCTGCAAGCTCGGCACTTTCATATATACCATCCACATCGTCGTCATCATCGTCGTCATCATCGTCGTCATCATCGTCATCATCATAGTCGTCATCATCTTCTTGCGAGGTGCTCGCAGCTGCCAACGGGTCAAGTACACGTTTAGTACTATTGCCATCAATGCGGAAGTTACTACGGACAGGGCCGATTACAGGTGATTGTGAAATAGTATCAAGTATCTCCCGTGGTGGGCTAAAACTAGTGAGTTCCATGTGGATGCGATTGTTGCGAGAAGCCAGAATAGCAACCTTTTCATCTTTGAATGCCACCCGCCAGACACTATCAAACGGGCTCGATAAATCGCGAATGTGAAGACCAGTCTGCAGGTCCCACACGCGGACCTTTCCATCAGAGCCACCAGACACAATGCGGTTCTCATCAAATTGTAGTGAAGTGACTGAGTTGTCATGCGCTGCTAGGCGGTGCACACACTTGTATTCCTTCAAATCCCACACCCGCAGCGCGCCGTCAGAGCCACCACTCACAAGAATATCGTCCTTCATTTGCAATTGACCGACAAGCGACGTATGACCCTGCAGCACACTCAGACACGCTCCTGTTTCGACGTCCCAGATCCGAATCGATGCATCCAGTGACCCTGTCGCAATACGCTTTCCATCAAATGCAAGAGAGTATATTTGCGAAAAATGGCCATTTAATGTATGCAAGAGAGTGCCATCAGATATTCTCCAAACTTTGGCGGTAAAGTCGTAACTACCGCTTACACAAATGTCACCCTTCACTTCAATGCATCTTACAGATGATCGATGACCTTGAAGCACTGCGCGACAGGTACCCCTTGTGATATCCCAAACACGGATTGTATTGTCTCGAGACCCTGATATGGCGGTAGTAGGATTCGCCATTTGCAAGCAACGCACAGTCGAGGAATGTCCTCGAAGAATTTGCAAACACTCCCCAGTTTTTAAGTTCCAAACACGCACATCGCGATCGCAACCGCCACTGACAAGGGTGTCACCCCACAAAGTTAGGGCCCAAACCCCCATGACGTGACCAAAAAGGGAGCGCAGTAATTTGCCATCCTCTCGGAAGACAAAAATTTTAGAGTTATCTAACGCAAATACAATGTAGCCACCAGTCATCAGCAGCGATGTCACCACGCCAGAGTTGGAGATGACATATTTCGCTGCTAGACGGCCACCAGAATTCCACGCTGTATTTAACATGTACTGGTGTTTAAAATGCGAGCGATAAGATGTGGGAATAGGGCCTTTGGTAACGTCCGGGTTATATATTGCTTCAGCCAAGTCTTCCATTCCACCGCCAGCGGCAAGGAATCCCGCAAGGCTGTCGGAGCCAATGCTATGAGAACGATTTGGTGCAAGCGAGACCGCGGCTGAAAGGCGTCGGTAATGGTGTGACTTGCAAAGTTCCTTCCAGGTGAGGTCATCGCTAAGCAGCAGATACCACAAGCGAGAAACCTGAGATGCCCGCGCAAGAGTCTGAGGATCGTCAATAAAAGAAATGATGCGTAATGAAATTTCGTTTGGAAGAATAGTAAAGGGGTCCTTTTTGAGTAGGGGCGAAATGTAGCGGTTAACTTCAGAAAGCACAGCACGAGATGAAACGCCAAGAAGGGCTTGGACGATGGCTATGCGGTCATCGTCAGTGCACTGAAGATACTGATCCATAATAGAGTCGAGGAAACGGCTGGTGGATAGTTTATTGTGGGCCGGAGTCAAAGGAGGATCGGCGGGGGGTATTAGTGAAGAGTTGTCGAGCTTCATGTCGTCGTTGGGGGTCATAGTATGGTCTCCATTTTTGTACATTTCGTCAAAATGTGTAGCATTAGGTGTAGCAGGAGATGAAGGTGCAGATGGGTAACGAAAGGACTGGGGAGGGGTGGTTTCCCTGATAGTTGAGATTGGTTCGTATGAGTTGAATGCCGTGGAGACAATGGGGAGTTTGAAGTGAGAGTTGGGAGAGCGGTCAACCTTTGTCTTGACAAATTGGCTAGAAAAGGCGGCGGACGAAGAGGGAGCGGTGGATGAAGAAGATGAGGGCAGCTGTTCTTCTTGCCGCACCTGGTGGCCTTGCTTCTGCTGTTGTTGAGGGAGGGGCTGTTTTGACGAGTTGTCGTCGTTGCCACTGCTATTCCTTATGGTGTCGCCGTGGGTGTCACCAGCGTTGCTATTTTCAGACATTTCTATGTCCACGGAAGTGATGAGTTCAGAGTGAAAGAACAATAAAGACTAACAAAGAAAAAAAGTAATACAATCAAAAAGCAAATGAGTATCGGAAGCTTTGAATAGATTTACTTTTTTTCGTCTAAGGGGTTCAAGTAGAATTAGTAGCGGCTTTTCTGTATTGTCCGTGGAGGTTGCTTTGGGCATGGAGGGGACGATGTTTTGCAAGGGAACAAAAAAAGAAACTGCGGCAGAGAATAGAATTATACGACATGTGACTTGGTTAATAGACCTAACCAGGAAGTTAAACAGACTTAATACTTGAACAGTAAAGCTAAAAGTTTTATAGTTCAGATTTTAAATCATAAGTGCTAATAGTACAATTTATACAAGTTGAAAATTAAACCTAGTCTCTACAAAAAAGCCAACTGAAATTTTAAAGCCAACTGAGATTTATAGCCAGGAAGCAGATCCCGAAGAAAATGATTCATTAAACTGCTTCACAACCTCTTTATACTTCTTGCAAAAAGCGCCATTTTTTCCATTTTGGCTACTTTTGATCATACTGCTTCTATTTCTGAAACGGTGAAGCTTTGAATTGTTTTGGTTTACAACCTGGCAGAAGTGCCCATTTCAGTTGTTTTTTCCAGTTTCAGTTGACACAATATGACTAGAAAATGGCAAATAGTTTCAGACTCATCAACATCTTCACCAACACCAGTAACAGTAAAACTTCCGTAAAGTTATGATGGATATCATTTGTCACTGCTAAAATGGTTCTTTTCTTATATATATATATATATATATATATATATATATATATACTTGGTTTCTGGGCTTCTGTGATATCCATGCAGTTCCAGCTTAGTCATTCTTACAAGGCTTGAAATTTTACACTGTGAAGAAATTTTTAAACTCATCATTGTGTACTCTTTTTTTTTTTTCTTTTAATTGATTAAATGATATTATTTGGTTCCTTTTTTTTCCGGTTGCTTTGAAATCGTTCTTTCAACACTTTTTTCTACTACTTCTGTGCCACGCCGGAATACCTTCTGCACTATCTCCTAGCCTTCAACAACAATGCCCAGTCTCATTCTTTACACAGGCAACACTCTTCACACCTCCCTCCTGCGTCCTAGCACAACTCTGTCGCAGTACCTTGTCAATGTCCTTGATAAGGCACCTGAATCCACCGATTCGCTTCTCACTCTCGAGACCCCGACTGGTTCGCATCTGATTTTGCCGACTCCCTCATCGTTAAACCAATCTAGCACTAGCAACTCCATTAACGATGAGATAACAGCGAAATTGTTTTTGCCGAGCGGCATTTCGGTTGAACAGGCCATCAAAAACGTACAGACCGCGATCCAGGTCTTCAAGGATGTCTTTTACAAGGGCACCCAGATCAAGTATTTCATTCTTTCTTTTGGTGGTCTGGTGTTTTCTGACGATGAGGAAGATGACGACGAGCATAGCCAGATTCTCACTGATGAGGGCCTTTTCAAAGTCTGGAGCGCTGCAGTTGAAGCTGGTAGCACTTCTTTTATCGACGAAAACAAGGTCTCAAAGACGCTTATTGAGCAGTTTGGTGTGTCCGAGTTTTCTACCCAGCGGCTATCGACCCTGCTTGAAAAAATCAACAGTTCGGCCAAGTCTAGCCCTGCTATCATCCCCACCATCAATCATATCAACGCTGCTGACTGCTGTGCTCTTCCTGAGAGTCTCATCAACCTGTCCAAAAAGGTTGGCATCAAGCTGCTTGCACACCACGACCCAGAAAATTTGCTCCCGCAGCCCGACGTTGATTTGATCGCGGTAGACATTGTCAACAAATTTGAACAAGTCAAGAAGTGCTCAACTGAGCCTAACTCGCATCAATGGAACTGGATCCTAAAGATGACTCGTTTTGCCCCGGACCGCCAGGTATTGACCAGTAATGAGTCGCTGGTAAGCATTGGTCTGCGGGCATAGGTTGTTAGAAGATGACGAATAGGTAATAACTATATATGGTATATAATTACAATGTATAAATGATAGACGTCTAAACGCGCACTGAAGGTATGACATTGCACTGACTCGGAAACTGAAAAAGCAGTACAGTACATGTTGAGATAATAGTGAAAATTCCCGTTTAGAGTGACCAAAATGGCTTTACATGAAAACTGCAATCGGACACAACTATCTTTTTATCTTCTGTGTTACCAGCTTAGTGCCACAATGTTAGCCTTTAAGTAAGGGTTAACAAGAAACAATCTTTTTTGTTCTGCGTACCACTGGTTTTCTTCAAAAATTAATCCATTTATAAAAGAAATTTCAGTATAGATGCTGAATTTTCTCGATGCTGAGGTCATTAATTTACCTGTTCCACAAAGAAAAATTACTTGAAAAATCAACTTGCAGTAAATAAATATATACTCTGTTTATTGTTCCTGAATCAAGTAGTTGCAAACAGAGTTATAAAACAAATGACATATAATGAAGACACGAATTTCAGAACATTTTTCTCTGAGACCAGCAAGGTGGTGGTATCAGCGCGCACCATGAGTTCAGATATTCGATGGTACCGAATTCACCATAAATAATTCCATGTGTTAAAACCTGTGATACATAATACCCTCTAGACCGATTCCAGTGATTGCCACTCAGTAAAAACTCAATAATATATTATAATCAAGCAAACCACTAGAAAAAAAAGCTGTGATAATGAGCCTAAGAACTTGTCTACCACTTCAAGTCCCCTCTTGGTGTTAACCAACATCCTGATATCAAGGTCCAGAGAAACTCCTCAACAATTCTGCCTCTGTATGACACAAATGACACTCCTTGAGGATACCTGGAATCCTTTTTTTCATTTCTATTTGAAATTCATATCTAACCTACAAGTCAAGGTCAGTGATAAGTTGGTTTCAACCATCGTAATTGCACTATAGTTAGCTCTTCTAAGCTTTAGATCTGTAATGTATAAAATATTTAAGCCTATTTCCTAAGGCAGAAGACTAACTTTGATAATCATCAAGATCTGTGGGTTAGGTTTACATTCATAATGACTCGATGGGCCGATGGTTGGACCTAGTACGTTTTAGCCTATAAATACTTGTTTATCTTCCTCTTATTCTTTTTTACCTTCTTTCTTTCCTTTTTCACTCCTCCCCTTTCCTTTTGCCAACTTTACTACCCCCAACATCGTTATTATAAACTGATTTCTAAAGAATCCTACGCAAATAAAAATGAAATACGTTGTCGTATCTGGTGGTAAGTTTGGCATAAGGGAAGTGGTTACCGTAGAAAAATCCCCCACGTTGTAACCCTTCACAAAAACGCGTAATTCCAAAAACAATTAATATTAAACTTTCTCTTCTTTGCAGGTGTTATTAGTGGTATTGGCAAAGGTGTTATTGCCTCCTCTACGGGCCTATTGCTCAAAACCATGGGCCTGAATGTGACGTCTATCAAAATTGACCCCTACATGAACATCGATGCAGGCACCATGAGCCCGCTCGAACATGGCGAGGTGTTTACACTTGATGATGGCGGTGAGGTTGATCTTGATCTAGGTAACTACGAGCGCTACTTAAACGTCACTTTGACCAAACGCCACAACATTACAACTGGCAAGGTTTACCAACAGGTGATTGAGCGCGAACGTAAGGGAGATTATCTAGGCAAAACGGTTCAGGTTGTCCCCCATCTGACTAACGCAATCCAAGACTGGATTGAAGAGGTTGCCAGCATCCCTGTGGATGGTAACGAAGAGACGCCAGATGTCTGCATTGTCGAGCTTGGAGGCACCGTTGGTGATATCGAGTCCGCACCCTTTGTTGAGGCTTTGCGCCAGTTTCAATTTAGAGTCGGCCGCGACAATTTTGCACTGATCCACGTATCTCTTGTGCCTGTAATCAATGGTGAACGCAAGACTAAGCCAACTCAGGCGGCTATCAGAGACCTGAGAAGTTTGGGTCTCACTCCTGATATTATCGCCTGTAGATGCTCACAGGAACTGGATCAGGCATCTATTGAGAAGATCTCAATGTTCTGCCATGTTGGCCCCGATAATGTTTGGGCCGTGCACGATGTCAACTCGACTTACCATGTTCCTTTACTCTTGAAGGATCAAGGCTTGCTCAAGTTTTTCACAAACAGATTTAAGCTGGATCAAATTCAGCTTTCCAGTGATCGCGTCACCAGAGGTAAGGATTTGTGGAGCAGATGGCTACAGCTTACCAACTCGCACGATCGCAGCTTTGAGACAGTCACGATTGCGCTCGTAGGCAAGTACACCAATCTCCAAGATAGTTACATATCTGTTGTTAAAGCCCTAGAGCACTCTGCCCTGCGCTGCTACAAGAAGCTGAAAATCTCATGGATTGAAGCGACAGATTTAGAAAAAGAGTCGTCAATCAAGAACAAAATCAAATATCACCAGGCATGGAGCGACCTATGCTCTGCAGATGGTATTCTTGTTCCTGGCGGTTTTGGCACTCGGGGAACCGAGGGTATGATTTCAGCTGCCAAATGGGCGCGTGAGAACAAGATTCCCTACCTCGGAATTTGTCTCGGATTCCAGGTTGCGGTGATTGAGTATGCACGCAATGTGCTCCGTATTGAGAATGCCAACTCGGTTGAGCTTGATGAGACCGTCAAGGAGCCTGTTGTGGTGTACATGCCTGAAATTTCAAAGACACACCTCGGTGGTACTATGCGGTTGGGTCGCCGGCCATTTGTGTTCCAAGATGGTACTGAGTGGTCAAAGTTGCGCCGGCTGTACGGAGGTATCCAGCGCGGACATGAGCGTCACCGCCATAGGTATGAAGTGAGCCCTGATCATATTGAACGGTTTGAAAAGGCCGGATGCCACTTTGTGGCCAGAGACGACAACAATGAGCGGATGGAAGTTTTGGAGCTGAAGGAGCACCCCTACTATGTAGGCACACAGTACCACCCTGAATACTTGTCACGGGTGCTGGATCCATCAAGACCAATCCTGGGTCTGGTTGCAGCGGCGAGCGGCGAGCTGGGAAAGATCTTGGCTGAGACTGCAAAGGTGGTCAATGGAACCGAAGTTGTCAGCAGCGAGTTTTAAATAATCAAGCTACGTCATTTTATTTCATGTTGGATCTGTTTGATGGAGAATATATATGAGAAATAATTCAAGTATTTTATAAGGTTTGTAAATGTCAATTGAGCAATTATAGCAAAGAATGGGCAAAAAAAGCCAGAGCCATTTGATAACTATAATGGACCAGGAGCTACAAAGTCAGATACTTTATGTACCGTAGATACCTTTAACAAGGTAGGAATTGTGGAATTTGTGCGGATTGGCACTTTGTTTGAAAGGCATCTGTGTCAGTTAAGATTTTCTTAAGAGCACATTTGAGAAAATTAGAGGTTATTCGAATGGTTATTTAAAAAAAGTATATAAAGGACAACAAGCCTTAGTTTTTTTTATATTGTTTTTCTTCTTATTTTTTTTTTCTTTCAATTCACATATGAGCATTCAGTTATCCGTATCTCTTATGTTATCACATCGGCGTTTTTGATCACGTTGTACTAATAATATTGGTCGCCAACTAAACTCAGCAACAACCTTTTGCAAGGTTTTGCTGCTTCCCCAAGGGCTTTGACAGGAACTTTGAACGGCGTTGTGAACAGAGTCTAGCCCAGCTGTCTGACTGAGATTGCTGTAACATTAATAAGCAACGGTATTGTATCTGCTGTGGCCGTGCTGGTGTTTACGCTAGTACAGTACTCTTTTTGTTTTCTCTTTGCAGCGTGAAATTGCGCTGATTGGTTGGGGGTGTTGTTGTTGTTGACGAACACGGTTCGAGCAATAGCGACATCGCTAGAGAACCTGCATTTGCGCTTCCATCAATGTCTTTGACGTTGTTTTAGGGCCTCGAAATGACAAATTGATTTTTTCTTTCTGTAAATCCAACTGCCTCCAAAAAGTATTTAAACCCAACCTTCTTTCCCTTTCCTTTGGATTCTTCTTTTTTTCCCTTTCTTTTCTGTACCCTATTTTTTTCTTTTTCACCACCCCCACATTTAATCATCTATTTCATTCAAAATGGTCAAGGCTGGTAAGTGATATCCCATGTTTCTGGGCTTTTTATTTTGTCGCTGCTCAATTGCAAGAGCAACTTGTAGCTAGTATCAATTGCTAAGATTATCAATAGTCGCTGTTGTTAGAGGAGATTCTACCGTCTCCGGTGTCGTTACTTTCGAGCAGGCTTCTGCTGAAGCTCCTACCACCGTCTCTTGGGACATCAAGGGCAACGATGCCAACGCTCTCCGTGGTTTCCACGTCCACCAGTTCGGTGACAACACCAACGGTTGCACTTCTGCTGGCCCCCACTTCAACCCCTTTGGCAAGACCCACGGTGCTCCTGAGGATGAGGTCCGCCACGTTGGTGACCTCGGTAACATCCAGACCGACGCTGAGGGTGTTGCCAAGGGTTCCAAGACCGACAGACTCATTTCTCTCTTTGGCGAGAACTCTATTCTCGGCAGAACCGTTGTTGTCCACGGTGGTCAGGATGATTTGGGCAAGGGTGGTCACCCCGACTCCCTCAAGACTGGTAACGCCGGTGGCCGTCCCGCCTGCGGTGTCATTGGCTTTTCCGCTTAAGCGCCTTTCTCTCTCTGATTTTTGAAAATAAAATTGGTCTTGGAGTGGCTAAGTGGTTTAATGTTTTATGTGTAGTTTTAATGTGAAGTTTATGACTCTTTTTTTTTTTTTCAATTACATGTAGATGAAGTCCAATGCTGATTAGCTTGGTATTTGGCATTCTCGCGGGGATACTCACGAATGTCACGAGGGGGTTTTATGTTTGTTTTTTTTAAATATTGTTTATGATTGAATCGAGGCTCGTAAACATGGGGATTGTATTTTTTGTTTTATTTTTTCTTGGAAATCTTTTGTGTTTCTTCGCATTAATAATGCTGACCAGCTGGACAAGGACTAAATTTTTCATTTACCGTACGCAAAGATCCAAGTCCGATGTTTTTTTTTTTTTTTTTTTTTTTTTTTTTTTTTTTTTTTTTTGTTAATTTTTTTTTTTGGTAAAAAATATAAAAAAAAAAAAAAAAAAATTTTAAGA
>Ga0160505_101467_pt1 | contig 11118 bp, 6 predicted proteins | sample DIDeMG_FD_108225 | JGI IMG/M metagenome (GOLD analysis project Ga0160505, IMG submission 108225) | Enriched chicken feces microbial communities from UW Madison campus, WI, USA - DID2874_E49_Stillage MG | ecosystem: Host-associated > Birds > Digestive system > Large intestine > Fecal ...
AAAAAAAAAAAAATATTTATTTTCAAAAAAAAAAAAAAATGTTTTTTTTCCCCCTCTTTTTATTTTGAGAAAAAAAAAAAAAAAAAAAAAAAAAAAAAAAAAACGCGTTGCGTGCTAAGGTCATAAGTAAGAAAAAAAAGGTTCCTAAGTACAAGTGACAGCGACACGGCCATATATATTATTTATTGAATTTAAAGCTTAACGGCAACATCCACTTGAGTGTATAAAGCAGTATATGTTTATGCATAGCTGCTTTTCAAACTGAGCTTTTGCATTCTTTCGTATCTAGTGACTCGTTAAAGGCCACCAAATTGGCATCACGCTTTTTTATCAAGCCTAACACTACAGGAGGACCAAGAATTCAAACGCTTGTTTCCAAATAATTACAAGTTTTCAACTATCAGCTCCAATAATTTGTCTTAAAATCCATTTGTAAAAGTTATATATCATGGAGACAAATAAGTCTCAAGCTTTCAGGGTTTTTGAAACTTGACAATCCGATTAGGATCATGATATCGTGATTTTGAGATACTAGAAACATTGGTGATTTGAATCCGTTGATTTAAAGTTTTCTTTTTTTTAATATTTTTTTTCATATATAAAACCTTGTTTCTGGTCTACTACCGCATTAATAAAAGTTTACTATACATGATCGCTTTTTGTACCCAGAACGTACCAGCATAGGTTTTAATTATTTCACCTGGAAAAATCTTTTTCACCAGTTTTTGGAAGAAAAAGGGAATGTACTCTGGTCTGAACTTTTAAATAAGCTGAGGGGTTGAAACAAAAAAGAGAAAAAAAAAAGATAAGCAAAAAAAAAATACCGTGTTTCAAACAAGCCATTCCAGTTACCTGGCTATAACCGCAAAAATATTGCTTTTTTACAACACTGGTTACACACGGCTATAAAGATAACCTCTATCGTGAATCCTGGAACTACAATTTGGCTTTATCAACAGTCTATTTTCTGCCGTCTATCCATCAGACTTTACTCTTGCGCCGCATGTGATAGGCTAAGTTTTGCGATGACCCAGCAAGCCATTAAGCTGCTTCATTGTTATTTTTCTCAGGAACGACTGGATCACTGTTTTTTTTTTCCTGCATTCCCCACTCTTAGGAGTGACCGTTAATTAATAGCTGTTCACAATGAACCTGCGTATAATAAATTTAGCAGAATGCTTGATCAAAGGAGCGCTGCTTAGAGAAACACCTCACATGCTTTTTATGTTGGTTTCCTACAATGGCTCAATCCACTCTCTAGAATTTCCCTTTTGAATGCTTCTACAGACTTTTTCTTTGCCAAAACGGCCACCAGTCAGCAACTAGCATCATGTATCCTTATTCATCGGAGATGGGCACTTGGTTGTTGTTAAGAAAATTACTTATAATGGAAGATTTATTCCGGCTATTTTATAGTAGACACCTAAGTGGAGATAGACAATATGGACGAGAGTAAAGGACGAGAGGTTTTTTGCATTGCATAAGACTTTATAAATATCAACAGGTTTCTTTTTATATCAGGAAAAAAGACGATCTTCTCCCACTTCACTCTATCGCATTTAGAGCAGCAGATATCGTTGCTAATATATCTTCTACGTGTTTACAGCATGCTTGAATTTTAAAACTGCATTGAGGGTCCAGTTCACAGATGGCATTTTTATTCCGAGTTCACCATGGAAAACAGCATTCCTAGTAGAAACACAGTATTATTGAAGCTCAGGTGCTTGCAAATTAATTTTGCAAGAAAATAATATTTATTCTTTGAAGTTATGTCTCCTGTTGGTTGCTTGAGTTGAAACTTTGCCGAAGTTTACTGGCGGACTGGCCCAGCTAGTAACAACTGGCTGAATCAAAACAAGAGCATCTAGTATTAATACACTAAATACATGAATATAAAGCAGCAAGTTTAAGCTAATGATTCTTAGTATCAAAAATCCGGCGGACGTGTATCATAACGATCGACCTGCAAGGCAAGATATAAATGAACGATAGGTGATAGCTTGTAAAGAAATTTCTTGTATCAGTGTATCACCTCATCAAAGTAAATGAATACTTCATTTTGTTGATTTGTTGATATCCCTATAATGTTAATCTAGATAGAAGCCCACAAAATATAAGTGAATTCCACCAAAAATGACAAACAAGTAAATAGAAAACAAGAGTCAAAACTGCCTACAAATACGAACAAATAAAAGAAAGCTAAAAGCTCACTGCAGAAACAACATCCCCTGTAATTCTTATGATTGTTGCCCGTTGAAAGGTGCTGTATGTTTTCAGTCATTAAAGCTCTGCTCAGGAGAAATCAGAAGATCTAGGTCTCTAACAAAGCAAAAAGAACCACTTTAATACATTTGCATATCCGCATGTATCTGCATGCAGTATCATGTTTTCAAATACAATTATTTATCTTCTAAATTACTTTTCTTTTTCTTTTTTTTGTTTTTTAGTGAAGACTTTCAGGCTGAGAGGTTTGTATAAATCACAAAGGGAGCATTTCTAGTACCAGAGGGGAGGTGAATGAAGGTGATAGCACACTGTAGCAAAATGCTGGGAATGGGAAACACCATGATGTTCTTATTTGGAAAGAACTTGTCAGCTATCATGATAATATAAGATATTCTGATAGTTGGCAAAATCGAAGGCCACAGCAAATCGGCTCAATCAGACACAATCATCATTTTACCATTCTCATCATGGGTATTTCAGTACAGTGTTACCTTCCATTAAGAAATCAAATCAAACTGGCGGCTGAAAAATTTAGCGAGAGCCCTTTTTTGGTGAGCATCGAATTACCCAGTTCTGATTATGTAAAATTAACAGAGTAAAACATTAGCTAATTACATACCCCCCTCCCCCCTCCAATGAGATGGAGGAGGTCAACAAAAAACTTCTGAGGTAACAGACACTAAGGAATTGAGTATGGAGAGAAAAGGAAATCGTTTTGCTTACTGCTGCGTGCCAGATTTAAGGAATTTTTGTATGTGAATTTTATTAAAACCTGAGTTTTAGTTTCAGTTTTGGTGATTTGTAAACTGAGAATTTACTTAGTGACAGGTGAAACTGTACTATAGTACCAGATTTTGTAGTTTAATACGGTGTTTCAATAAAATTGCTGTCGGAATTTAAACTCCTGTTAGTTATTTTGCCCAAGGTTTTCAGTATTGGAAAATAGTTTTGACTAGGTTTTTGACGCCGTGAGCTTCAAAAAAGTTTTTTGCAGCCAACTTTAAAACAATATATACTGTACATCAGTACCAACATTAAGACCTTTTCTTGTGTTTTTTTAGTTGATCATTTATTTCCAATGCCCTCATGACCATCTTGCTTAACCTCCTGTGAACAGCGATGATCTTTGATCATAATATTCTAATGGCTCTTATCTCGTTTCTAGTCCAGACTCAAACGTTGCTACAGGTGAGGTACGTATGCTGAAAGTTCTAGACCTAAATGGCCGGATAGTCAAGGAAAGATAATGATTCTAAGTAGACTGAGGGTCTAATGCTTGAGCTTCCAAACGGCCAATTATTGCAACGGAACCCGAACTTCTGGTAGGGCTAACTGGCTAAACTGGCAGGGCACGAAGTTGACAACAGAACTGGGATCAGCGCTTAATAACCGCAGCCCTTTTTGGATTTTGTTGCCTGAATACTTGTGGTATTGGATGAATGCATTACATGCGATCCAGGCTCTTTTTACCCTTCTCTCATCTGGAAAACATTTTGGCGGCTCATTACAGAGTTTAGCTTTTGTCAAAGTTCCGTGCCAACGGGTAGACAAATACTATCAACAAACCCAAAATTGAAGTATTAATGATATCTATTATCATTGTGATGAACTAGAAGTGAAAGAAAACAAAGACGAGAGTGGTCATCTCTCAACACCTGCGATGGCGCTAGCACATTTATCGCCACAAATGAAAACCCTTTGGCTGGTACTAATCGTATGTGTCATAAGTTATGGAAAATAAATACTCCTTTAAGAAATGTTGCGCTTTAACTGTATTCGATACAGCGCCTAAAGGTGAACGCAACTATTTAATGGAAAAAAAAGAAAAGAAGAAAGCTTTTTTCCTGCTTTCATATAAACGTCCCACCTTTCTTTTATTATTTTACACGCTGCCTTTAGCCATCTTTGATAAGTGCCAAGGTTTGCCAAAATCACCTATCAGAATTAAAAAGAAAAAAAAGAAATAGAAAACAAAATCCGGAAAAAAGTTAAATGTATACTTTTGTTGCAGATGAACGTCGAAAATAGAAAGACCGTTTTGCTCATTTGTCATTTAAAACAAATAACCTTTTATATATCTGATGCCTTTGATTAAACTCAGGCAGATATAAAATATTTTCAATTTCGCGCTATTCTTTTTTTTTTTTTTTTTTTTTTTTTTTCCTCCCCTTTTCTTTTTTTTTTTTTTTTTTTTTTTTTTTTTTTTTTCCCTCCCTCTCTCGACTTTACTAACAGTAGAGTAACTTCAACTACTATTTCACACCATGTCAAAAGCCTTCCCAGATACCTACGATCTTGAGAAGGAACTCAGCCACCCGCAGTACGAAATATCTTCAGCCAACCTTAAGGAGGGGGAATACACACAACCTGAAGCCGGTCCGGTCAAGCGTCAACTTCAGCAGCGCCATGTCTCTATGATTGCCCTTGGTGGCACAATCGGTACCGGTCTTTTCATCGGTACTGGTTCTGCCATTTCTAATGGTGGCCCCGTCGGCGCTCTTATTGCATACGTCTTTATGGCATCCATCGTGTACTCAGTCGCCAATTCCATTGGTGAAATGGCTACCTATATTCCCATTACAGGTTCATTCACTGTTTTTTGCGCTAGATTTATTTCTCCTGCTGCAGCAGCTTCTATCGGTTGGATGTACTGGTTTTCATGGGCCATGACTCTTGCCATTGAATTGTCTGTTGTCGGTCAGGTCATTGAGTTTTGGACGTTTGCAGTGCCGCTGGCCGGCTGGATTGCTATTTTCTTTGTTACTTTTACTTTGCTTAACTTCTTCCCTGTGCGATTCTACGGTGAGATTGAGTTTTGGACCGCTTCGATCAAGGTTATTGCTATTGTTGGCTGGCTAATTTATTCTCTGTGCATGGTTTGTGGCGCAGGTAAGACAGGGCCGGTTGGCTTCAGATACTGGAAAAATCCTGGTGCCTGGGGCGATGGTATTCTTGTTGAAAATAAACAGACAGGTAGATTTCTTGGCTGGTTGTCTTGTTTGATTAACGCTGCCTTCACATACCAGGGTACCGAACTTGTTGGTATCGCTGCTGGTGAGTCTGCCAATCCTAGAAAGACCGTCCCCAAGGCTATTAACAAGGTCTTTTTCCGTATTTTGATCTTTTACATCCTGTCTATTTTCTTCATGGGCTTACTCGTCCCCTATAACGACCCCCGTTTGGATTCGACTGAGACTTATGTCAGTTCTTCGCCATTCATTATTGCTATCATCAACTCTGGCACTCCCGTTCTCCCTCATATTTTCAACGCGGTTATTCTTACCACCATTATTTCTGCCGGTAACTCAAACGTTTACATTGGCTCTCGTCTTTTGTACGCTCTTGCTATTGGTGGTGTTGCCCCTCGGATCTTTATGCGTACCACCAAGACTGGTGTTCCCATCTTTGGTGTTATCTTTACCGCCTTGTTTGGTTTACTTTCCTTCATGGTTGTTTCCCAGGGTGCCAAAACCGTCTTCGATTGGTTAGTCAATATTACCACTGTTGCTGGCCTGCTTTCATGGGCTTCCGTGTCCTACTCTCACATTCGTTTCATTGATGCACTCAAATATAATGGTATTTCCAGAGATTCTCTGCCCTTCAAGGCTCGCTTTGGAGCTGGCTACGTCTGGTATGCCTTTATTTCTATCATTATCATTACCTTTCTCCAAGGTTTTACTTCTTTCTTTGACTTTACTGCCTCCAAGTTTCTTACCGCATACATCTCAGTCTTTCTTTTCATGTTCCTTTGGATTGTGTTCCAATTCTTTATTTTTAGAGACGGCTGGAGATTGCAGCATCCTATTGAGGTTCTAGATATTGACTCCGGTAGAAGAGAGGTCGATGCTGTCGACTGGGACGCTGTCGAAAGCAAGGAGCATACCTGGTTTGACAAGGTCTTGAATGTCATCTTTTAAACTGAGTATTAAATGGGGTTTTTTTTTCTAACCGTGTCTAATGTTTCTGTTACATGTGTACATCCTCTAAATACCTGTTTTATTTATCCCATCATTTTTTGTATTTCCATTTTTTTTATGACTGTTGTTCTTTTGTATTTTTATTATAGAGTCTTTGAAATTGACAAAACCCATTCCATCAAAAAAATCTTGTTCACAAACAATTTGAAGTAAATTTGTACTACTTATGTATCTTTAATTTACATATACAATCCCTAAGAAAAACCACAAAAACTTGCGATGCATTGTGCTTAGCCTAGTATCCTAACTATTCTTTACAACCAGTTAAGTTATACCTTGCACATTTTCACAACCTACAACTTGGAATAAAACCATTTCAACTTGGAATTATAGTTGACTGATATCTTTCATGCCATAGACAGGCTGATATTCAACGCGCAATGGATTTGCCTTATTCAGCAATAAATGTCACAAGTGAAACATAACAGACCTCTACTACAGGGATTAACTCTCCCTGTTCCGGACAGCCAGAAATACTTTCTGATACAGATAAGCATTTTGTATTTAAATCAAGCAGAATATCTTTATGGAAACAGAAGATATCAGAAACTTAATTTATAAGCCAGGCTTCCCATGTAATGTTGCTCATGTGCCACAAAAGATCTGGATATGGCCATTGGAAAGTACGAAAAGAACTTAATTAAATGAGGGAATAGTTAGAATACACTATCAATGAACGTTTGGGCGCAAGGATTGGGCATAAGAATAATGTAGCCAATTGAAATTCATGTCTTCTTTGTATGCCATTTGGCTTTATAATTTTGTTTGTAACTAATTATTTGATGTAGACAATAAACTGATTATCTATCTATAATAGAGCAAAGTTGTTAGGAGTAATAAATATTCTAATGGGCTTGGGAAAAGGAAAAGAAAATCCATGGGTATGGCGATTCAACCACTAAAACGTAAAATAGAAAAATAAAACACATTGCTTTTTATACAAAGTAAAGGAATATCTATTAAAATTTAGGTGACAGTATGGGGTAACGGTCATACAGATATCTACTGAATGAACAGGAATAAGGAATCGACCTAAGGGGGACATTTTTCACGCTACTATTTGCCAGTTATTAAAGACTATCTACCTGCTATATGGCAACCTGGTATGGAGTTCATGAATGATAATATTCCTATTCACACCGCTACTATCATTAAAAACTGTTGTGATGAGAGCGATATTCCCCTTGTTGACTTACCCCCATACTCGTCTGATTAGAATCCTATTGAGAATTGCTGGGCTAAATTTGAAGAGCGTATCTATATGCCTTATCCAGATCTTGAATTGTTTCAGGGAACTAAGAAGCAATTAAAAGAATGCTTTTATAAAGGAACTGAAGAGGTATGGAAGAGTTTAGGGGATCATCATTTCGATCCCTTAATAAAACCTATTGTAGTTTTAGAGGCCAAAGGGTGATGTGCACGTTATTAATGTAAGATGAAATATATATTTATATACCATTCAGCTATCATATAATTAAAATTCTTATTCAAAAATCAACATCTGATTGTTTTGCGCGAGATTATGTTGCTCCTATTTGAATATAAAATTTTGTTGCTTTAGGGAATTTTGTAGACTTTTACTTGAGGACTGTGTATGCAATTAGCAACAAACGTTCATTAGATTCCAGAACCAGGAATTACTATCATTGCGCTTTGTTAATGACTTGACAGTCAAACTCTGCTCACCAGATTCGTGCCACCAAGTAAGTATCCGAGTCTCCGAATCAAATTCCCAGCTACCAGACGTTAGTTCAATATTCAAGTCCTCTTCAATAGGAAAGTTATATTCAGGCAAGACCACTAACGTGCCGACTTCACCATCAATGGATGACTCAGCGTTGATTGTCAATGAAAACACTGCTTTCTTCAAGTCAAATCCATAGCTCACTAGGCTGCCCACGATTGCCAAAGGAAATGGTCGTGCAAGTGCAGGTTCAGCGCGGCTACCGTGAGTCAGACCCCATTTAGCGAGTTCTTTCGTGCCAACACTCTCAAGTGTGAGCTGACTCGAACTATCCACACTCATCGTGCTACTGTTTGACATTGGATAAGCACCGTAATCAGCCGGCATGTCTAGATCGTAATTGCCTCCTTTACAGTAGATGCTAAAATCCTCTCCGTTCCAAAAGTCGCCATGCTTGTGTGAGTTGTTCGCACAATACGTCCAGAGAGTATGATGAATTTGGGAACCCTCTAGTGCATACCCTAGAGCATCCCAGGAATCAATCTGCGAGGTATAGTCACCAGAATTGTATGCTTCCTTATTGTTAAGATCAAACGGCATACCTGTCTCGGACATCAGGCATGGCACTCTACCAATATGGGCAAGACCTTCCTTCTTCATTTCTGTGAGCTGATCACGCAAACAGTTACGAATCGCAGTCTCGCCGATTTTGATGGCAAATGCAGGCGATGAGTATCGACCACGTAATACTCCTAGTACATCCACGTTCCACCACTTGCTCCAGTGCTTGTTTATCAATGTTAATCCATCGTAATAGTGGGGTGAGTAGATAACTCTCTGGTCCATAAACGCGGATTCATGCAAGTTGGGAGGGATAGTCATCACTGGTGGTTGGCACAAGAGGAACATCTTTCTGTCTATCTCACGCATGCCCATATAATACTTGTTCCAGAAGCTCATGAAGTAGGTGTTGTTAAATAGCTCCAAGTCAATAGGCTGCCCTTGATCCGTGTATTTAAAGTAGTCTGGCTTCAAGACTGTGTTGGTTTTGTCATCCCAGACACCATGCTGTGCCCAGATACAACGACCCAACTTCCAGCCAGGGTCACGATACCAGCCATATTTAGTGTCATCGTAATCGGGTGGCAGCCATACTGAGACTCCCTTAGGGTCCACCACTGTTGTACCAGTTTTAGTTGGTCCCAGCGATTTGAACTCATAAACGTCCACTTCTTGTTTAATGCCCACACCTAGTAACATAGCCTGAAAGGGTGTAGGTGTAGTTCCAAGTTTCAGGCCACTGTTATCTTGAGGTAATTTCTCAATATCTTCGTATCCAACTAGGCCATGGTTAAGCTCATTGAATGACTCGACACCAATTATTGTCCGGTTGGCTAGGTCTGTCTCATTGAATATACGTCGGTAGAAGTATGACAATGCAGCAAGCATTTTATCTTGCAGATACTCCTGAATATTTACACCATCGATGATAGCCTTTGGAGCAAATTGCGTGCCAGCAGTAAACAGTGTAAATGCAACCTGGCACGCTAGTCGGTTATAGTTGGTGGGCCATATCATTTTGGGAAATGTAGCAGGTTTGTCATATAAAGGCTGAACCAGTGCAGCTTCTGTTTGTTTGAAAGCCCTAGGGTTCAAACCCATGGCATACAAAGTCCACAGCGGTGCACCGCTGCCGCCGCTGAATCGGGACCAGGTGTCCTGGTGTGGATCTAAGAAGACGTAGAACCCATAGCTATCGATAAGATTAAGCAGTTTGATAGAAAAGTCGATGAAATCGTTGTCGTACTTTCCCGGGCCAGCATGCTCCAGAGCTTCCCAGGTGAAAAGATATCTAATGGTATTGAAACCAAAATTCTTAATTCGCTGCAGGTGGACCGGCGCATCTTCGAGCGTAAAGGGGCGGTTGACGAAAGACACGTTGTCGGCATCATAGAATTCATCAGTTGCTTGCTCAAATGTGCTCGGAAACTGGATGGGTGCCTTACCGCCTCCGTCAAGATTAATTCCTCTCAACAGAATCGCCCGATTATGGCTGTCCCGCAGCGTTCCAGAGTAATCAACTTCTAGACTGTATTCAGGCATGATGATAGATGAAATGACAGGGTATATATTATTATTGCTATTCTTATCAAATGAATAATAGCGTATTGAATAAATAAAATCCAACTGATTTAAAAGTTCAAGGGAAGGTTATCTAATGATATTAAAAAGCGCAAAAGAAAAGGGTAGAAAACTTATACTGGCCTCTAAACCTTAAGACTTGAACCTTGTGTCTAGTTTGCCTTAGAAGATGTCACAAGGGCACATCAATCCAAAACTCAGACCATGATGCCAAAGTACTCGGATCCGGGGTACTTTGTAGCCAGCTGGGGCCACTGTACAATGAATCTGTTGCATATGGGTCTCAATAACTTGCCGGATAACGAAAGGTCCTCGACGCGTGCCAGCGATTCGATGTAGACAATTCGTGTTGTCAGAATTCCAAAGAACTAGTGCCAAGATTGGGTTATTAATCAGTTCGGTTCATAAAATATAACAGAAAAAAAAACAGTCCGATAAAGAGTATATCATACCTTCAAAATGTATGCAATTCCACAGATGATTACTGCAGTTCCAGGACCGTTGGTTAAGATCTACGACGAGTTAGCCAGACGTCAAAAATACCATTAGAGTATCAACGCACCAAATCAGGAGCCATCAAAAGCAAATTGACACAAGCCCAGCCAGAGATGAAACTGGATTTCATTGTCGATAGCAATCCTTCTCCAACCTTTCTGGCTCTCGGAACCTCTACGAACTGGTAGCTCCGGGAGTTCCCCTTTTCGTAAACCCTTGCCTTCTCGATTGACATCGCATCACCACTTGTATAAACCCAAGTGCGGTTTGAAAACTTGGAGAGATCAATAGAGTCAATCATTCGCAGCATTTCGCCAGTATGCCCTCCTGCCGGTAAAATAATAGGTTAGGAAACTTGATCTGACAGAAAGATTCTATGACTTACCCGATCCAAGAAGAATCATTAAATGGCTATGGTCCTTTCGCACAGGTCGGCTTTGGGACGAAATTGACTCAAATCTCATTAAACTGGCAGATGCCAGTACAAGAAAAATAATGACCAGATAGCCAAAAGAAATCATTAAAGTGGCCGGAATCGATTATGTTGACTGGCTTTTACTATGTGTAGAGCACAAAGTTTGCAGGAGGTTGCTT
>Ga0160505_101468_pt1 | contig 11117 bp, 6 predicted proteins | sample DIDeMG_FD_108225 | JGI IMG/M metagenome (GOLD analysis project Ga0160505, IMG submission 108225) | Enriched chicken feces microbial communities from UW Madison campus, WI, USA - DID2874_E49_Stillage MG | ecosystem: Host-associated > Birds > Digestive system > Large intestine > Fecal ...
TAATTTATTTTTTTTAAGAAAAGATTAAAAAAAAAAAGAAGTTTTTTTTTTTTTTTTTTTTTTTTTTTTTTTTTTAACTTTGATTGCCTCATTTGTACTGTTGTGAAGAGACTGTCATTCTTTTCTTGCTTAGTTGAGAAAGATGGCACAACATGATTAACAAGTTATTCTTATGTGGTACAAGCTGGTTTCAAAGTATTATGATTCAAACTCGTTTATCATTAGTCCATTCTATTCATAGATATCATTACTATATTTAAAGCAGAAACATGTCTAAGATCTTCTGCACCTTACATAGTTCATCTATTATGCATGGAAATCATACTAACCATTTGAAAAACATGCAATGTTAACAACTTTCAAAATTCAGCTACCTCACACTCCCTAAAAAACCAGTTCTGAGCATGGACTGACACTAACATCAATCGAAATTGATTTCTGTGACAAATAAAAAAAAATCAAACGTTTATGTAGCCAAAAATTGACCCAGTAGAACCTAGAGAAGTTGGCTAGGGGTCAGGAATTACATTTCAAGAACTTTTTATTTTTTTATTTTTTTACTTTTTATTTTTTCTTTTCAAAAATGGCCCATTTTCTTGAAAATATATATTTTTTACTTTTTTAATTCAGATAGTTAGTAATGCATGTTTAAACCATTATGCGAGCTCAGGACAAATTATAATGTGATTTGGCATTTCATAATGCACTGAAAATCATATCAACCGAGCTTATAACTTTTAAGCTTACAAGTCGTCTTTGACCAACAAAGAGGTTTACTGTAACAAAGACAAACTATGTTTGTCATTTTTGCGTGCTGAGTTATCAAGAGTACGACACTACAAGAAAAAAAATTGAAACTTTTAGGGGATGTTGGCGTTTTCTACGTATCGCTTGAAAATAATTTTTCCTAAAATAAAAGATATATGTGAGTTCCATGTACTGAACAGATCTGAAAGTTCTTGGAGATGACCAAAGTTTCATACGTGATTGCAGCAGCAATATTCATCTGCTACTCGTGCCGAACACTTATGAACACATGAGTTATTAACTTCGATACACAGAAGTTAAAGCAACGAAGTATGAACAAGAGGTAGATAGAAAACAAAAAATTATACATTCCTTGAGCTGATGGTATTTCCCATTGAAAAATTTGCTTATTCTCTTTCGCGAAGTCGTAATATCATATCTTTTTCTCGTTAATTTCTTGTAAATAATTTTTTTACTTGTTTGTCTACTAATATAGCCTTCAATTATAGCTTTTTATGTTGGATATAAAGGATATTTTAAACTCAGTTCTGGGTTGCCTGGGCTCGCTGGACAGGAGTAAGAAACTTAAATTAAATTCAAATAAGAAATACAAACTAAAACTTATACCGAAATAGCTCTCTTCTTCAAAATATTAATGAAGCTTATGGCATTACTCATATTTATTTCAAACATATGAATAATTTGAAATATTAATAAAAGACTTGATATACATAAATCCCGGCTTTGGTTGTCATGCTTTTACCTGACTTGTATCACCAAGCTCTTGTGTGCTTTCCAAAAAAACTTTCAAGATTTGTGTCAACGCAGCCATTACATAATCCAACAGGCGGTAAGAAAATTCAATTTATATTAGCACAAACTGCTAATTAAACCATGATTTTCTATTTTAAAAAAATGTGATTAGTAAACTTAAACAAAAGATGAAAATCCGGTTTTCATTTTTATTTTTTACAATACCTTCCTTTTGCCCATACAACAACGTTGAATGTTTTGATGGACTCAGTAAAACCAGGTAAATCGATTGGTACTTATCATGCATTCCATGGGAGTTTTAAGAGTTTTGTTAGCTTTATTTAAAAAATTCAGTGCAAAATTGTGTTTGTATATTATAAAATCATGAAAGCCAAGTTTTGATGTTCAGACTCGAGTATTGCCAAGTCTTGGTGCAAATTATGGTTTCTTTCAGTCTGTGCAAACATCATAAATAGTTACTTCTGGACTTTTGAACTTAGCCGTAAACGTGAAAATTTAGTTTGTAGAATGCATATGTATATTTCTTCAATCTAAGGTAGATAGAATAAATTTCATTTCTCTTCCTACTTATGACATTAATAATGTGGTATTTAAAATCATTACAAGTAGGTTTATAATTTTGACTGATGGACGGAGCTGGCGCTCATATCATTATTTAATTACCGATTTTCGGTGAGAAGAACTTTTCTTTTCATTGCTGGCACATTGAGTAATAATCATTTAAACAAGTTGATTGACTTGAACGATTGTAAAAACCCACCTTCGATTTTAATAATTCTATGGTGAATACCGTATTGGTAGTGTAGCCTTTCTTTCATGGCACTTTCTTGAAAAAACAAGTTCTTACTTACCAAACGAGTAATATAAAAACGGAGAATAATATGATCGTTGCAATGTCCGCAAGACCCAAAATGACAGCTATCTGAGTGAACATCATGTATGGGCACGCCTTAGTCAAGTTTTAATAAAAGTACATTTGTTTTTATTTTGTGACAGCAAAACAGAATAATAACAACTGTCAGACAATATGACTGCTTTCATAACCTACTCTACAGATATATCTTATTAGCGAATGTTGTTTACTGAAAGGAACACCATAAGAAAAAAGCCCGATCAAAATGTTTTCAAATTATTTAATTAGGGCCTTAAGATGAAAGTACCACTACAAAACGAAAGACCAAGATAAGTATCAGAAACACTTAGAATAGGCTAAGGCCACTAATGAACTTGTGAAAATCTTTTGACAGCAAAAACAAGAACACAATCTTCTACGCTAAATGGCACTAACATAACGGACAGGAGTTTCTGAAGAATTCTTTTTTTTAAATAAACTTAATGCTCTAGATAGGTGATGGCTGGCTAAGATCTATTCACCTGTTTAAAAACATGATTATACAAAGGACTTATAAAAAAGCTGGGGCTCAATCAGGTTTTTTAATAGTGAATTTATATTGAGATGAACCACCAATGGTAGAGATTTGGATTCAGACAAAGAGAGATGAATATATAAGATGAAAGTAAAAAATTTGGCTACTTTTATCAGTTGTTATGGTTTCTGGATAAAATCGCTCCTTTTGTTTTTTATTTTATTTTTATTTTTTAGGTTGTTATCATCAGGATCTTGCAATCTGACCAATTTGACGCCCAACATTAGTGAACCAAACCTCATGATATGGCTCTGAAGCTAAAATAGATCATATTACCTACCTTGTCTCTACTTGCAAATAATATTGAACAAACATCGCCACTTGTTTTTTATTCTCGATTTTTTTATTACTGTGGAGTAATTAACAAAATGGAACATCGAATAGAAAGCCTAATCTCATTCGATACATACATACATATATATCGATATATATTAGCCAACCCTTTCTGCATGATTTTGGCTACGACAAAAAACTCGAACCAATGATTAAGCAGCTGTTTTTGCCAACAGTTTTTGGTGTAGATCTGTGAAATTAGAAAGTAAATAGAAAATGCCATAAGCTCAGATCTTTGCATAACAGAGGTACTGGGTAGGTATATTTAAATTCCAGTGGCTAGGGTCAGCTTGATACTAGCCGTATGTAATATGTGCTATAGGAACCCTAAAGCTAACTGCTTTTGCAGATATGACCATTTAGAACGTATCGCCGTTACCCAGACAAATGGAGGTTAAAGCAGCAGATGCTTTGGCTTAGCAGCCTTTTATTTTTTAATTATTGAAATATCCAAATCTGTTGAAGAATACTCAACGTGGTAGACAGATTTGTGTTAGTGACCTTAAATACAAGTTTCTTAGTTTTAAGTCTTGTCTGGGGGGCTAACCAAGTGAAGCTTAAATGAGATTTGTCTATATTGGCCAAACCACAAAAGATCCGTTTGATTTATGTGCTCACAAGAATAGCGATGAAAATCAAACGGATCTATGGAGTGCTTTATTATTGTACAAGGACAATCTGAGACTAAGGCCGCGGGCTATTTAGACCCAGCCTCGCCAACAGCTATATTTGTTCATTATAGCTGCATGGATTTTCATGAAAAAAACCGATGCTTTGTTCCACCTTAAAAACCTTCGAGAAAAAAAAAAGAGTTAATTCAAATACAAAAACAAATATTTAGAAACAACAAAAAAACGTGGAACAAAAGTTATAAATGATAGTTAGCGCTTAATCACTAAGGTCTTCTGCTTTAAAAACAGCAATAACCATAAATGGCTTTTGGAATTAGGAGAAAGGCCATACCCGCTGAGGGCAACCTAGTTTGAAACAGACAGAGACACAATGACTAGGATCGGGGATCGGACGAGAAGAGGATAAAATGCAAGTGGCTTCTGCACAAATGGCGCGCACATTTTCTCTTCTACAAATGGTACGAGATAATATCAGTTGGAATTTACATTCATCTGTACAGATCCTTCTTTTGTTGAAGCAGCTGACGATGAGACAGAGCAGATGAGCATCAGGGGCAGTCTCCCGCTAAAGCAACACGGTTGAATTCGGTATCTGGGCATCAAGACTATGAGTGCCCTAGTTGATAGAAAAACACCGCTACTACGTCTTCTATTTTCCCTCTTCTAGACAAAACATAGAACCCCAGAAAAGCGTCCATTTTTAATCAGTTCGTTAATTCAAAACCACCCCAGACCACGAACAACAAGTGACTTGTACTGAAAGCAAATAGAATAGCTTGATAGCTTTTGAAAACCTGACTTACAACAATTTGGACTCGAGGTATTCAATTGATAGCCATGAGCTTGATATTGATAGATAAAAGAATTATGGACAAATCAAGAAAGTTGGTGTTGCTCGTGATTTTAAGCATCTGTTGAAAATAATGGTTTTTTTTCTAAACAAGATAATAATTTTTTAAACAACTGTTAGTTAACAGCTTACTGAGCGGCTTGAAGTCCATGAAGAAACGAGTTGAATACTTTCCATATTAATCCGTCATGTACTTATTGCAAAGGTAGCATTTTAATTACACCACTTGACCCTACAGATACACAGATAGGCGAGCTTCGAGAACGTATTTAGAATACGGAAAGAACAATTTAAAGCTTATAAAAACTACAAGAAAGCCAAGTTCACTGATAATGCCCAAACTGGCAAAGATGGTTAAATTTCCGGCCTTGTTTTACTATTACTATTCTCAAGATTATTACTTGCTGTGCATGTTGTTACTAAAGTTTCTACATGATGTTGGTGAACTCTTTGGATTGTTTATAGGCCTTTCTTTTTGTTTTCCACCGCAGAAGCTGGCGTTCGCTTCTGTAACTTTGACCTTTGGCGGGTAGAAATAGAAGTTCGGGTCCCCACCAGAAGTTGTGAGCAAAAATCCCAAAACGACTAAGTAATTATTAGATCAGACCTTATGAGATTGACCATATCATACAGGTTACATGCATGCTGTGACCGAGAAGCAAAAACAACGAAAAAAGAGCTCAAGAGCCAAGCTGAAATCTGCGTGTATAAAAAAAAAAATTAGCTGCGTAAAGTTGAGGGGGACAACCATGCGTGCAATATTAATTATGGAACCACTGCATCTTACAACTACAATATTGTCTAGAATTGTATATACACAGCATTTTGAATAGGTAGGAATGGAAATAGATGCATGCAACAGGGGGTATGTACCTGAAAGACAGCAATCTTAAGTCCTAGAATCAAGAATCTGGCCATGGCATATAACTTTACATATCGTAACATTTCTACAGAAGACTCTTTTAAACATTCGGTCCGAACTGCACGTAATGGCTTAGAACTCAAGCCAAGTAGCACGCTTCATGTTGCTAATACAGGCAAGCGCGGTGCATTCTGGCTGGGCCGGGTTTGAGAATGCATTGTCTGAGCATGGACTCTGTAGGCTCGTGTGAGAAGAGAATCACAAAGGGACAAAGATAGACATAGTTCGATGTCACAATAACTGCAGTCACGTTTAAGCCGAGGTACTGGGCCTATGGATTATAACATAGCAGCAGTTGGCAGATATAACGGCGTATACTTTTATTCTAGCGATCCTATGCACTCTAACCACGCAAAATATAGCGCTCAAGCCTGTCTTCAAAGCTCTGACATGTTAGGTAGGACTCAATATCAGACAATGTAGTGGCACACAGTCCCCATTCAGATCACCGTTTGTTTTTTTTTTTTTTTTTTTTTATTGATTGTGGTGGAGATATTGTTTTCTTTGGAGATCTCATCGCCCCAGTTGTGCAGTGGCAGCAGGCAGGTCTCAGTTACCGACGTGCTCGGTGCTTTCAACTGCAACCACTTGCAAAGCGCATAGGAAACAAAAAAAGAAAAAACAGGAATCTGGGTTGTTAAAAAAGAAATATGATACAAGACCCTCTATATAAAAGAATAAAAACAAAAGTGAATAGAGAAATGTGGTGGTGACTAGTATTATAGGGCCCCCTCAGTGAGGATGGCACAAGTGATTCAGTGAAAATAGGAAAAAGAAAAGTTTATTTTTAGTAGTTTTGACTTCTCGGATGATCTACTTAGTGCATACGCGAAATTTAAAGTCATGGTACACATGTACAGTACTACTGTCGTTGCTATAGCAACAGCAATAAACACATACACTGTTCCTTGATCTTATTTTAAGGTCGCACACTCGCTGCGAGCTGGAATTAGTATCCCCTCTGTCTCGACTGGGAGGTGCAACGAAGCAGCGGCAGGTCCAACAGGGACAGAGCTGTAGGCCAAGGGTTAAATGCTTAGTGCATAGTTCGACTCCTGAGCTAACATCTGTGCTCCCACTGTAGACTACGTACCTGAGCCTCTAGAGCCCAGCGTAGGAGGAAAAGAAAAAAATGTTGCAATGTGTTGCAACACGTACGACTGGTACCGGCAAGTCTACTTTGTATTGAACCTCAAGCGCTACAGTTATGAATAAGACCACAGTATTGACAAACAACCTCTACTGGGAATCCATGAATCACAGACTCAAACGCGTACTGCCGACACAAGACCTTTCAGGGCCGATCTTGTTGCAAAATGTAAGACTCACAGCAGTCTATAACTTTAGAAACCTGTCATTTGATCACTGACTGCATAAATCTCAAAACTAATCCTGCTATTTTCTATGCTCAAGACAAGACCTGAATAAAGTCTATTAAAAAATGAGTGCTTGATAGAATTATTGTATTATAGGCAAGGACGCACAGAAGAACCAGAAAATTCCACATTGTAGAGGCGATAGTAACAGCAGCCACCACAGGTTTGAAAAAACAGACTCAAAATCTTAGACCTGCAAGTCTAACACAGGCACAAGCAAAGACACTAAATCATAGTTTACAGAACCATTTGCGTATTCCATTACTACAGATTTTGTGATGATAGGCATATGAATGTAGATAATTTTGGTATGAGCGTTAGCATAAAGGTGCCCATGTTCATAATCCAGGGCTAGGTAAAGCCACAAGAACAACAAGAGCAACAGTTTTGAGCCATCGAGACTGGGCTGATAGTTGCAGAAAACCCTGGTCTTGCCGGTAATCACGTAAGATCTTGATGTACAGCCGCCAAGCTTTGGCCGTACAGCTGTTTTACGTTGTTTTCAAATACCATATGAGATCTTCCTGCTTGACAAGGTTTTTGCTCTCGGTGTTCTAGTATTATTGGGAAATTAAAGGAAATTAATCACTATGCGAGTCGTGGATTTTGATGTTGCATATATCAGTGGAGCATTGAAACAAACAGACTGCCAGCCAGAGTAATAATCCAGGCAGAATGAAGCCCGGAGCGGAAAGGCGCAGAGATTCGTGTTAAAGTGGATTGAAGGCTGGTGAGAAGACATGATAGGAGACAGATATGAGCCAGGAGGAATGAGCCTTGGTGGCTACTCCTGTGAAAAAAGATTTCTTTCTCTGACCTGCATGTCTGCGTATGCCTGTGATTTATCAAATTCACGTTTGTGAAGAATATAGATCAAGGCGTATTTTTCTTTTTTATTTGGCTGAATTTAAACTCAACTTAAACTTTTTGGTACATGCAAAGTAGTATGTAAAATATTGTCTCATGCATTAGTGAGATGCAGAAGTAAAAAGTTAAAATAAGATTTCTTTTTTCATTTTTTCATTTCTGAAAAGAACTCTTGTTTGAAAAAGCACTTTTAAGCCTCAAAAGAAATTTGATGTCCAACATCTGTGTTGTGGTGCAAAAGACCAAATTGCTTTTATTCAGGTATAAATATATAAATTTATTTATATTTTTTTTTTTAGAAAAACAAAATGTACACACAAGCAAGAATTTCTTTTTTCTTCTTCCCATCTTCGTCTTCCTTTTCGCTTTCAAATCTCAATTCAATCTATACTGCTTTTTGCATATAAATAAAACTTCTTTTCCTCATTCAAACCGTTTTTTTTTTCTCCCTTTGGTTGTTCAATTATATTTGTTTCATCATCGCAGCACTACATTATCATTCATAACCTCCATATTCATTAAAACACCAACCCTCGCATTCAGCATCTTATCTAACATCAACCTTCCACAACACATAACTCCCACATTGCACCGTTAATAATATCATCATAATGGATTTGACTACCATTCTCAACAACGATAAAGAAGAAAGCAAAACTTACTCTTTAAGTTCGCCAGTGTCGACGATAGCGGAAGACTCATCCACAGCCTCGTCTCCCAGTCAGACACCAATACAGACTGAGGAGGCTCGTCCTGTCCCTTCACACAATGTCCAATTCCCCAGTCCACCAGTTACCCATGCACTGCCGTCTATCTCCAGTGGAAAGAACAGCCAACAATTTGATTACTTGCAGCAGCCTCGAAGCACAAGACTTAGCCCGGCTTCATTCACTCCTCTTCCTCAACAGTTTTCATACCCCTTTCCTCCTTCTCCTCCCTCACCAGCCCATGAATCCACACACTTTAATATTTCTCTCATTAAAAACCCTGGACAGGAGCAGAAGCAGTTTGGATGCCTGACATGCCCCAAGCGTTTCTCGCGGCGAAGCGATTTAGTGCGACACGAGCGTATTCATACTGGCATTCGCCCTAACGTGTGCGGTGTGTGTGGCAAGCAGTTCATCCAGCGCTCGGCGCTCACAGTGCATATGCGTGTGCATACTGGCGAGAAGCCGCACAAGTGTGATATTTGCGAAAAAGCATTTAGCGATTCTTCGTCGCTAGCAAGACATAGACGCGTACATACTGGCAATCGCCCGTACGTGTGCAACTTTCCTGGTTGCCGCCGCACTTTTACTCGGCGCACAACCCTGACTCGGCACATCTCTACCCACGGTGGGTGGAGTGCCAACATGAACAACGAAGCTGCTGCTGTGGCAGCTGCAGCTAATAGTGCAAGTATGTCGCCATCCCAGCAGCAGCCACCGCAGCCTGCGCTATATCCTCCCCAGCATTATACCCACTACCCCCATCCTCCGGGCATGCCGCCCATGATGCCGCCCCACGGTTACCACACCGCCCCGTGGCAACAGGGCTCTCCGCCTCCTAACGGCATGATCGGCCCTCCTCCTCCCCCTCCCCCTGCGCCTGTTTCCATTCCGATTCAGCCGCAGTATCATTTCACTCTTCCTCCCACGTCCGCCATTCTTGGTAGATAGATCAACGACACTCATGCTTATACATATATGACGATCACACAAGTACATCAAAACTGCCTTAAAAATATTTATATAATTCATTAATTTTTTTTTCTCAATTAACTGTTAATGTATCTGTTGGTTAACAACATTCTTCTAATTCACCTTGGGGTTTTCGTTAAAGTCTGACTACCGACTTTAATAGTTTGTCTTTGTTACTAAACTTTTTTTTTTCCTTTAAAAATTTCTTACAACAAGCACTAGAATTACCGCTGAGATCGAGTTTCGAAGTGTGACTGTCGATCAACCGCAAAATTGGTGGGTTCTTTACCAAACTGCTCCAGAACCCTGAAGTATTCTTGGGTTTGGATAATAATAAACATGTGTCTTAACGAAAACAAAACAAAACAATCATCTCACAGTTTAATAAAAAAATATTATTTAAATAACTTGATTGGTATCAACTGCCTGCATCCATTATGGTCGTAGCGACTGGAGTTTAGAGCGATCGAGAGACAATGACTAGAAGCAATTGAGTTTTTTTTTTGCAGGGCGTGCAAGATATTCAGTTTAGTTACGCAGGTTATACCCACCACCTGACTGGTTTTTCAACAATGGCAGGTGTATAATATCTTGAACAAGTGAAGCACTTACCGTTGAATATCAGATACATTGATCTCACTATAAATTTAATATATATTTTTAATTTATTCAACATATTTTTGTTATTTTCAACCACTGTGGGCCAAGCTGTACAGATTCATGTGCTAGAACAAACAATTTGACGGGTAATTTCAAGAAAGAAAATGGGCTGGCGGTGGAGCCGCGAAGCTAAAATTTGGTTACTGCTCTCACCACTGGTGAAGATGAAAGATGGATGGTTGCTGCAATTGATTTACATTTGAAGACCGTCATGCTTCTCCGGCAGCTCCCGAAGGCGGCGAGGTTTAAACGGTGGTGGATCCATAACCAGAGGGTATGTTCAGTGCCAGGTTTTGTTTGTTGCGGTTTCCAATAGGACCGTATGAAGGAGGGGGAATAATGGTAATGTTGGTGATGACCGAATGTATCATTGTTATTTTTGGTTACTTTTGTTTATATTTCATTTTACTATTTTGGCCAGTTGCAAGTGGCAGGGTATTCATCTCATTGAGTTGTAATGTATTTCCCCCTCTCTTGATGGCGATATAATTATCTATACTGGTATGAATCGTGATCGCTGCTTATGATCCTCACAAGCACTGTAAAACGACAGGTAGTTACTGGTGCCTTCTTTGGACCAGAAGCACAAAGAGCTAAAATTCCGCTACTAGGGCAGCACATGTCTAAGAGGATCTGCTCAAGGCGAAAAATAAATATACAAAGCAAAAGGATAAATAGCAGAATCGTCAAGAAAATCACAAAATAAAAACAAACAATAGGGGTGACAAGAACAATGACAATAATAATAATAATAATAATAATAATAATAATAATAATAATAATAATAATAATAATAATAATAATAATAATAATAATAATAATAATAATAATAATAATAATAATAATAATA
>Ga0160505_101470_pt1 | contig 11115 bp, 10 predicted proteins | sample DIDeMG_FD_108225 | JGI IMG/M metagenome (GOLD analysis project Ga0160505, IMG submission 108225) | Enriched chicken feces microbial communities from UW Madison campus, WI, USA - DID2874_E49_Stillage MG | ecosystem: Host-associated > Birds > Digestive system > Large intestine > Fecal ...
GAAGAGTGCGCGTGGTAAGCTCGATCTCCTTGCCAAGGCAGCACCGATCATCAACATACACTACATTGTTCGCGTGGCACTCCCCATTCAGCTCGGGCCCGGCAAGCTCCCACTCTACGAAAATGTCGTCAAAATGCGCCTCGACAGGCGAGCGGCTGGAAAAATCGTCGGTGCGGTCCTTGACCAAGGATGACATTGACATGGTCTTTGCGCGGCTACGGGCATACCGTTCGCCGGAGCGTCTCAAGGGCAACGACATCGATGGCCGCTCCGACGTTTGGTCCGCGGGCGTCATGGCGTTCGAAGCGCTTGCCGCTCGCACGCAAGTCTTTGGCGGCGCCACGCCCGCTCAGGAGGTCAAGAAGGCGTGCGCGGGGTTGACCCGCACCATGTGGGCGAACCCCACGGTGGCCCAGCTCCCTGAGGAGGTCCGCGACCTCATCAACCTCCTCACCGAGTCGGAGCCCAGCGCTCGTCCTTCGGCGGCCGACGCAGCCACGCTTACTCGCTGCGTCCTCGCCAACGTCCTCCACGCCCAAAGCCAAGACTACCCGGGCGCCAACACCAACAACATTTACGCCGCCATGACCAACAGCGGCTCGTCCAATTCGTCGTCGGTCAAATTGGCCCTGGCCCCTGCCTGCAACCCCCGGGCTCACCCACGGTTCGGCAACCTCCCGCTCGTCATCGCCGGGGGCCGTCACCTCGCCCGCCGTCGCCGCTGTTGCAGGCACCGCCGTCTCGCCCTCGGCAACCCCGTCTGCCGCCGTCGTCGAGGCTGCGTGTTCTCGCGCCTCGTCGGTGGCCGCCGACAACAGCACCTGCGCTTGGCCGCACATTATCGACTCGGGGACCTCGTGCACCCCCTCCCTCCTCGCGTGGATTCGCGAGGGCCTCCCCCCGCGCGGCGGGGGGGCTCTGGCCGACTCGGTGACCAGGGATCTCGGCGAAAGGACATTCTGTTTGACGTCCCGTTCACCTGCAGTGAGACCATCAAGAAGTATATCGACAAGGTCGACAAGCAGGGCAATCTGACGCCCACCCAACAAGACCAGCGCAATACGGAGATGATGGTCCTGTACACCCTTTTTACATGTGAGTGACTCGTTTTGGCACGCGCTGACACTACACAGGCCCACACCCGATGATCTCCCGTCACCAGCTGACCATCCTTGGCACGCTGATCGACTCGCACGGCAATATCCGTTCTCAGCGCTGCCATCGTTTCCCGGCGTCGTGTGTGGTTCCTTGGTTCACGCCAGAAATTGAGATGGACGAAGACCCCAAAGCCCTTGGTCCTCAATGTCGACCCCGCAGAGCTTCATCGACGGGTGACCGCGCGTCTGAGCGGGGCATTCAGCATGGTCCTTCCCAATCAGTTGTTGAAGGACCTGTGCGAAACGACAAACAACACGCTCGACACGCGCGTTGCTCTGATCAACGTCCGCAGGCGCCTCACGGCCTATTTCACTCACGTTCGCGCGGCCGACACGAGCAGCAGCCGCGTCCAGGGGGAGTGCCAAATCCTCGCGCGCCTCTGCAATGTCCTGATCGACCCCAAGCAAAGGGTGAGGGAGCGGTCGAGGAAGAGGGAGAGGGAGAGGTTGTTGTGGTTGATGTACAAAGAGAAGTTCAAGGTCGTCCAGCACCCAGCTGTTTCACATAACCGTTCGAATCCCGTCGATTGCCTCGAATCGCGTCGATTGCACGTGACCTTTGGACTGAACGCCACCATGTCTCACTTGCGCCGGACAACACCGGGCCGAAGCGTGAGGGCGAACATTGAGTAACAGTCCGATGTGGCCTCTGAGCAAGACGTTCCATATCGCTAACAGCAGCCTGAGATCCAGCGAACGTTTCTGGTCTTGTTGATCTCGAGTTTCGGATCGTTCGAAAAAAAAATGTCTGACGTCACTGCTGTCGACTGAAACATCAATGTACAGTAGAAACTAACGCGGAGACTACGAACGACAGGTCTGTTCCCAACAGGTCAAGCTCCTCGATTTTGTACACCACACAGAAATCATCACAACTAATTCATCGACTACGACACAATACTATCTCGAGACAAGGGTATACAGCAAGGACACGCCCTTATACGCTGCGTTGCAAAATCATACTCGTGTGCCACATCTTTACTTGCATCCCTTCTCCTCCTTCCCCTCCTTGACCTCCCCGTCGTTGTCGTCCTGCTCGCAGTGGGGCTCGGCAATAGGGCCAATCGCGCGAACCTTGCCGTCCGCGGCAAGCGTGGGGTCGATAACCGTAAGAGCCGCGAGGCGGTGGTGGGAGCGAGACGTAACGAGGTTGTGGAGGCGCACGGGGCCGTCGTTGGGGTTCTTGTTGGTCTTCCACGCGGTGCGAGGCGTGGGCGGGACGGGGTTGGCGCTTTCGGAGGCCGCGGCGGTGTTGACGGGGACAGCGTCGTCAGCCTCGGTAGGCACGGCGGTGGCGGTGGCGGTGGTGATGGTGGTGGTTGGCTCGTTCTCGCCCTGTTCGTGCTCGTCCCCCTCGTTGTTGGGGGTACCCGCCAGGGAGCCGTGGTGGCGCTCAGCCTTGCCGTCGTCGCCGTGGTGCACGGCCTCGCCCGCGTCGTCCGCCAGGGACCCGTCAATGTCGTCGTCAGAGAGCTGAACGTCCGACTTGAGAATCTCCCCCTCGGCGTAGGAGCGGTCCGACGCGTAGTCGCGAGCCTGGCGGTCGACATGGTGGAGGAGATCCTCGGTGCATTCGACGAGGTACTCGACGTCCTGGGACAGCATGTCGGACATCTTGACAATGTGGTGGCTGCGCCGCTCGATAGTCTCGTTCTGCTGGATCACGGTGTCGAGCTTGAGGCTCATCTTGGACACCATGTCCTTCAGGTCCGCGACCTCGGAAAGGACTGTTTCGAGCTTGATGACTGTCGTGGCTTGGTCCATCGTTGAGTCGCGCTTGGTCTTGGGGGACGCCGAGGAGGAGGCGAGCGACGGCATCGTGTTTGGTGGTTATGGCAAGAGGTGTATGGAGTGGTGGATAGAGTGGTGTGGACAGCGAGGTGGGTGTGTGTACGAGCTGAACGATGAAGGTTGGACCTGTATTGAGTCGAAGAGGAAGCGTAGGTCGGTTGAAGAAGAGACAGAGACGCGTCCCCAAGCTCGAATTTATACACAGTCGCTCATCGTGTACACTGTGAGGCGGCGACAGGGAGCGATAGCAGCACGCACGCTGCGGTGTGAGTCACTGGCTATCGCTCGCACCGAGCAATCGCACCGAGTGCCCGTCACCGTGTGTCACCTTGAACAAGAAATGAAGTATGGGTGACGCCCTTTGAGACTCGAGAATGTTATTGTTCTGGACGCACAGACACAAAAACCACTCGCCCTGTCGGGCCACAGCTGCGAGGAAGAGGGACGGTGGCCCGGAGTACTGTGAAGAGCGGGCCACGCCGTTATCGTGTGTCACCATGGACGAAAATGAACGATGGGAAGTTCTTGAGAAGCGCGTGTCTATTGTTCTTGACGCTCGGGCCGCAGTGGCCATTGTGGCGCGAGACGCAAGTCTCTGGGAATGGCGGAGGAGCTGAGGCGCATGGGTATCGCGAGTGACTGGCCGGCAGCGCAGGCCTCGAGGCAAGTGCAGCAGCCACCAACAAGGTACCCACCTGGAGGGAGCGTCTCGAAGCATTTCTTCAGGACACCCAGGTCCCAAGGCCGCCATACACCGTAGATATAAAGAAACTGCAAGGTTTCGCTCATCTTGAGATGCTCGCTGCTTGTCCACAGAAGAAGTTTGCATAGCGACACTGAACCATACTGAGGTGCCACTATTGTTTCTCACGTAGTAACGTTCGAGCGCCACAAGGTTGCGCAACGCCGCCGCCCTCGGGATTCCGGGGCACCTTGCGGTGATACAATACCCCCATCCCAGCCCCAAGTCCGGCCCAGTGCTTGTCTTCGGTCGAAACCTTTCGGATCATTCTAAAGAAACGGCGTGACGGCACTCCAGCACGGCTCGCAGTCCCAGTCGAACCCTGTGCGGCTGTGAGCCGAACCCAGAACGCCACCGCCGCGCTGGTTCCCAGCGTACATGTATCTCGAGATGGGCTCTGTCTTGGCCAGTGAGGGGATTTGCCACCGAGGACCCGTTTTGGTCAAGAGATCTGCGGTATGTCTCAACTGAAGGAATGTGGCCATCCGCTTCGCCAACCTCAAACCGCACATCGAGGCATTGTACAGTCTATCATCCAGAAACTAACGCCGTCACTGCATGCACTGCAAGCTACAAGTCTGTTCCAAAGGGGCCGGCCTAGTTCGTCTTGTACACCACACACGGGAAGCATCACACCTAAATCATTGCCTACGGCAGAGCACTAACTTCAAGAGCAAATGTACGAATGTGGCACCTGTCTTTATCAAGACTTGCGCACTGAGAACTTCTCACTGTCCCCACCTGCACTGACTTACTTCTCCTCCTTGTCATCCTTCTCCTCCTTTTCCTCCTTCTCCTCCTTCTCCTCCTTCTCCTCCTAGGCCTCCTCGTTGTTATTGGCCTCCTTCAGACCCTGGGGCTCGATGATGGATTCAATGGGGCGGTTGACCTTGGCCCCCCCGGCGACGGTCGGGCCGATTGCAGTAAGAGCCGCCCGGCTGTCTCCGGAGCGAGGCGTAAAGAGGTTACGAAGGCGCACGGAGATGTCACGGCGAGTCTGGTTTGTCTTGCGAGCCGTGCGGCTCGTGAGAGGGGCGGGGTTGGTGGTGTTGGGGGCCTGGGTGGTGTTGGGCGCCGGGGTGGTGATGCCCGCGAGAGTGGCGTCTTCGGCCTTGGTTACGGTGGCGGTGAGAGTGGTGGTGGCCTCGTGGTCGCCCTGTTTGTTCTCGCTGCAGTCCTCGTTAGGGCTACTGGCAAGGGGGACAGCACGGCTCTCATCCTGGCCGTCGTCCCGTGTGTGGTCAACAACCTCGTTCATCTTGTGGACCGATCCTGCCGCGGAACCGTTGGTGAAGCCATCGTCCGAGATCTGAACGTTCGAGTCGAGAATCTCGCCCTCAGCGTAGGACGGGTGGGAGGCGTTCCCGGGCTGAGCGGGGGAGGCGTTCCCGGGCTGAGCGTGGACCATGTCCATGAGACCGTGCAGCTCCTTGACGAGGTATGAGACCTTGTCCGAAAAGGCATGAGCCTTCTTGGCGAGCCGGTGGTTCTCCCGCGCGAGGGTGTTGTTCCCGTCCACGAGCGCCTTGTTCCGCTCCACGAGTGTCTTGTTCCTCTTTACGAGCATCTCGTTCTGCTCGACAAGCATGTTGTTCTGTCCGCGGAGACTGGTGATTTTCTTGACGAGCATGTTGTTCTCGTGGGCCGTCTTGGCAAGGCGGCTGTTCTCCTCCGCAAGGGTCTTGTTCTGCTCTACGAGCGTCTTGTTCTGCTCGACGAAGGTCTTGTTCCGCTCCTGGAGGCGGATGGTCTTCTTGAAAAGCATGTCTTTCCTTATCTCCAGATGGCAGCACAGCTTCAGGAGCAGCTTGGCGAAGTCCAGGAGGTGCTTGAAGCGCTCAGTGGACGACATGTCGTTAATCGGCAGCCTGCAGATTTCCTTAGCTTTGGACAGCATGGTATCCAGCTTGGCAGCGTTTGACTGGCTCATCGTGTCGAGGGAGTCGCGGTTGTGCTTTGTTGAGGTAAGGTGGGGTCGAGTCGTGGTGAGTCTTGGTGGACGTGGCGTTGTTAGGCTTGTGACGAGGAGGGTATGGAGTGGTACGCGTGTGTGACCCAGGCTGTGAAGGAGGAGCTTGGAGTACTGTTACGTGTGACGAGTTGAAAATAAGAGAGGGATATGTCCTCAAAGACAATTTATAAATGACAGACGCTCATTCTCGAAAGATCCCCAGCCAGTGTGCTGAGTGTGAGGTGCAGCTCCGTGTGTCACCTTGTATGAGAAATGAAATATCAGTGCCATCCTTTGGTAAGCGTGCTTATATTGTTTTCCGCGACGCCCCAAGGCGTTGCTCATCATGTGATGCACTCCTCCGGCAGCCCCTAACAGCCTCCAGATACCGCTCGGGACCAAACGCTCCGTTATCGTGTGTCACCTTGGATGAGAAATGAAAATGAGTGGCCTCGGTTGGACTGAGAATGTTTATTGTTCTCGGCGCTTGGACCCACGACCGCCAGGTGCGGTTGCGAAACAGTGTGTGTGTCTCACTCGTAATGGTGCGGGGGAACAGATACCGTGCTGAAGTGCGAGATGTGAGTGACAGTTCTGCATGGCCCGCCGCGTAGCATGTACATGCAGCCCACGGCCGCATGTACCTTGAGGCAGGTGACTGAGTGGCAAGGTTAAAACTTGGCACCTTGAACTGTGATGTAAAAGCCGTATCGAGGAGTTCGACACGGTGCACGCGACCGTCTGCACCACTGGTCTCCGCTTGGTGCGGACCCACGATTCCATGAAGATAGGAAGAAGCCACCAATCTTTTGCGCTCAGATCGCCACACACAGTCCTCACTCGATTACATAACATTCCTGGTCACACGACCACAACCCAGTCCGCACCAACATGACCGAAACGGCAGGAGAAACACCAAAATGGAATTTTCCGTACATCCACTCTTTCATGTTCATATTTCCAACACTCATTCTGCGCTTGCAAGTGGTAAGTGCGACCACGGTGACAAGTAGGATGACTGTAGTCTGACATGGTACTCACTCGTCTGACCACACTTACGCCGGCGAACAAAGAGAACTATGCTGTAAAAAAACCATCTTGCATGAAACAGACTACAGAAGCAAACTAGCAAAAAGAAGAGACGCGAGTACCTGGAGAGTCGATGGATCGAGCGACGGACGCGGGGGCGAACGACCGATCCATCTTTGACGTGGGAGACCGAGACTTGAAGACGAGCTGTACACTCGAGATTTGATTTTCTATTGACCATTACCATCTAACCGGTTGGGAAGGATTGTTCCCATTCTGTGCCACCAAGCCGATGGCACCTTTTTGTTCCAGAGTTTCTAGGGTGCTTAGAGCGTGCCGTCGCCAAGGTGCTTGCGCACGGCCCCGGACGCGCTCGCCTCGATGGGCTCGCCCATGCCCGAAGTGTCAACGCCGTTCTCCTCAAGGTATGCGCGCCACGCAGCGTCCTCGTTTTCAAGCTCGACGGGCATGGACGGGATGCAGAGGTAGGTGACGATGGCGCCGATGATGGAGACAGCCGAGCCGATGAGGAAGACGGCCTGCTGGCCCTTGAGCTCGTCGTCGAACGCGTTCTGAATCGGCGTGAAGACCTGGGTGCCGATGGCGGCGCCGGCCTTGCCCCACGCAGCCGAGAAGCCGAGCATGTGGCCACGGAGAGAGGTGGGGTACACCTCGCCGGAAATGAGGATGGTGGCGACACCGGGGCCGGCCTCAGCCGCAGCGAGGAAGAGACCGTACACGACAATGAATCCGCCGGGGTGGTTCTGAATCTTGGAGAGGACACCGCCGAGGATGAAGCCAATGATACCCTGGACGAAGAAGCCGAGGGCCTGGGTCTGCTTGCGGCCGATACGGTCCATGAGGAGACCGCCGACGAGGCAGCCGGGGAGAAGGAACGAGTTGATGAGCGTTCCCCAGCCAATGTTCTGGACGATGGTGTTCTTGGGGTTGAGCTGCGAGATGATGGTCGAGGAGAAGAGGCCGAAGGGGTAGGCGCAGAAGTCGTACACTGCGGTTCGTTAGTCCTGGGCTTTCAAAACTGTGGTCCATACTCACGGAACCAGCATGCGCAGGTGCCGATGATGCGACGCCAGTAGCGCTTGAAAGCAAGGTACATGACCTTGAGGGTCATGAGCGAACCCTTCATCGCATGGTTGCGGTACGCGGTCGAGTTGAGCATCTTGAGGCGGAAGTAGAAGACGACGAGAGGGGGGACGAGGCCGAGACCGAGGCAGATACGCCACGTGCCCGCAAAGCCGTGCGTGCCAGTCGAGCTGGCGGTGAAGCCATAGCACTTGAGGACGATGAGGACAACGACACCAGCGAGGACGATTCCAAAGTCGATGGCAAAGTCACCGACGGCGGCGATGAGGAATCCACGGTGCTTCCTGACGTGGTGGGTCTCGTCGGCGGCCTCAATCGACGAGGTGCCACACACAGGGTATTCGCCTCCGGCACCAACCCCGGCAAGACCACGGGAGACGATAAGCATCCAGAAGAGACCAAGGTCGGTCCTGCCGTGGGCCGCAGCCGAGAGGGCAATACCGAGGATAAGTGCGCAGGTAGTGAGGAGAACACCGAACTTGCGTCCGATGCGGTCAATCATGACACCAAAGAGAACCATGCCGACGATCTCGCCGATGAAGAACGAGTTGGAGATACGGGTCTTGAGTGTCGAGTTGAAGGTGTCGGGGTACACTGCATGTAAGCGAGGCACTGGACGGTGCTACTTACGTTGCTTGAAGAGGAGGTTGAGGTTGCCGATAACTGCAGCATTGTAACCGTCGGAGATGAGGGCAATGCCGGAGAAGATGACGGTGAAAATGGCGGAGCTGTCGTGTGAGCATTGACAATGGTCGTGTGGGTGGTGGAGGCGATGGTTTTGGTGGCTTGCATAATTGTGTGTTTGGTGTGTATTTGTGGCGGGGTGGCTTGGCGGACTCACATTTTGGTCGTGTGGTTGTAGACGTGACGCTCGGGTGCCTCCAGCTCCGAGAGGGGAGCATGGGCAGTCGGCGGCGACGACTCGGCTGAGTGGTCGAGCTTGTCAAGCTTGTCAACGTCTTTGAACTCTGCCATGTTTTGCGTGTCTAAGGAGTGTCGGTGTGCTTTCGCGTTGTCTGTCGGCGATGGTCTTTCATCTCATCACACGTCTCGACCTTTTGTACATTCTCGAAACCTCCGACTGTTTTTGCATCCTCACGATTAACATGCACTGATAAACTGCGCACGTTCGCGTCAAAGTTGCGACGCGACCAGCCAGAGCGCACCACCTTTTCAGGCTCCATGGTGTTCTCGGTGATCACCACAGGATGTAGCGTCCTGTCAAAGCAGGGAGGTCCAACTTTGGTCGTCTGACGCACGTGTATATCTACTTTCCCCGGCTTCGTTATTCTCGGGGCTCGTGGAGCGATGGAGCCACAGGCACGGAAGCGTCCATCAACTCCAGATTCGGCCTCTGATCCCAGCTCACGCGGGCAATTTTCACGTGGACAATCGGATCTCACCGACCAATCAACCAAGTCGCTGTTACTCACCATCGCGCCATTTCAAACGCGGGTCTCCATGCATCCAATTTTCTCGAGATTATAAGGCCGTGCCTGGATCGTGCCTGGCATTCTGCCTTATTATCGGCGCGGAATTGGAAAATGCATCGCTATCATGTCGGAAGTTCATCTCGGACATGAACGATGGCATCTCCCCGGGGTGTTGTGATGACGAGCAACTTGTCCCCATGATAAGCACACAGACCTGTTGGCGCCGAAGTTGTGTGTGGGAGAGGACACGACTGGGCAGCAGCAACACACGTTTCACACGAAGCCTCGGCGTGCTTGCCGCCTCCGCACTGATTACCGCCACTATCGACGGGCACTCACGTCACGATGATGACCGGGGAACGATGCCACGCGAAAAAGGCCAAATTCCATTCTCAAAAGGCCAAATACCTTGTCAAGAATAAGGCAGAGTTGGAGCAGGAATAAGGCATACTCGAGCAGGAATAAGGCATACTCGTTGATTATTTTGCAACACTCGCAACTCGGTGTCTGGAAACTCTGGAACTCGAGGTGTTGAACGTTCATCTCGACATGGCATCAGCGCGTCTGTGCGGCCGAATAAGGCATACTCGCTGAACGTTTGCAACTTGTGCATGCTATCTCTGGTGCACAGCGTGTGTGGGAGCCCACTCTCTGGCGCACAGCTCGCGTTCTAGCCCCATCGAGAGGCAGAGACAGTGTGTGCCAGCCCCCATCAACAAAGAAAGTTCAAGTTCCCATGATAAGTCCAGATGGAGTATAAAAACTCAGAGCGCTGCCGCGTTTCTTAACTCCATCAACAAGCTTCCCCCGCACAACAACAACAACAACAGAATCACCACTTCTCCCCCTCCCCTCCATCCTCCTCCCGTAGCACCACCCACAATGTCCTGGTACGATATCCCCTACACTCTCTCGGCTGAGCAGAAGGAGTCGTTTGAGCGCGACGGCTTTCTGATGCTCCCCGACATCCTCACGCCTGAGCAGGTCAAGAACCTCCAGGAGTGGACTGTCGAGGTCAAGTCGTGGCCCAACCGTCCCGGAGAGCACATGCCCTACGAGGAGATCCGCGCCGACGGCACCACTGGTCTCTGCCGGACTGAGAGTGAGTCTACTCTGAATTATTTTTGTGTTTGGTGCCTGCGCTGACGTCAGACTATGCAAACTACCACAAGGGCTTCGGCTCGCTCTTCCGCGGCGAGCGCCTTACCGGTATCCTCTCCGAGCTCATGGGCGAGCGTGCCGTCCTTTTCAAGGAGAAGATCAACTACAAGGAGGCTGGTGGCTCTGGCGGCTTTGACGCCCACATTGACGCATCGGCCTACAACCACGCCGGCGCCGTCAAGCACCAGACGTTCCTCATGGCCGTCAACGACATGGACATGAGCAACGGCTGCCTCGAGGTCGTTCCAGGCTCGCACAAGATGACCATCCCCCTTGCTCCCAACCGCTGCATCGACCCTACCTGGGAGAGCCAGCAGACCTGGGTTCCCGTCCCCATGCCCGCCGGTGCCCTTCTCGTCTTCGGCTCGTACCTCGCCCACCGCTCTGGCCCCAACTCGTCCCCTCGCCCCCGCTACGCCATCTACGCTACCTACAACGGTATCTCGGAGGGCGACAAGCACGACTCGTACTACGCCCACCGCCGCAAGGTCTGGCCCCCGACCTCGGAGCGCGTCCCCGGCGTCGACTACACTGAGGGCGCCCTCACCTACGGCTACGGCTCGCCCATGACTGGCGGCAAGACCGCCATCGACGCCCACCTCGCCAAGAACAAGGACAAGGTCGACCAGATCTTCACCATGATCGAAGCGTGATTATCAATAATATCCTTCATATACCCCCTTCCCTCCCTGATTTCCCCTGTTCCTTATTCCCCCACACCACACCCCCCCCCTCCCCCTCCCCCCC
>Ga0160505_101471_pt1 | contig 11111 bp, 21 predicted proteins | sample DIDeMG_FD_108225 | JGI IMG/M metagenome (GOLD analysis project Ga0160505, IMG submission 108225) | Enriched chicken feces microbial communities from UW Madison campus, WI, USA - DID2874_E49_Stillage MG | ecosystem: Host-associated > Birds > Digestive system > Large intestine > Fecal ...
AGCTGCTCATTCTCGTCCTTCGACCTCAGCAGCTCATCGACGTCCGGGCGGATATTCTGTGCGGTCTCTATGATCTCCTTTGCCGCCTTGGCGATAACGTTAAGGGCAGCGCGGGGATCACCCATGTCCACGGCGGCTTCCGATGCGATGCTGAGCCCGGCGAGGCGCGCGCTGGCGCGGGTGGTGCGTTGCGGGGGCATCGGGAAGTCCTTAGAGTGTGTGGCGGAGCGAGGTGGGCGATGAGGAGTGTTGGTGGACGGGATATGTGAATAGAGGAGGAGAAGGGGAAGATTAGAGAAGAAATACGGACGAGGGAAGGCGAGAGTGTGCGGGTGTATCTTCCTCGGTGTTTCCTTGCGTATATCGGGGGAAGACAGGCCATGGTTGCTCTCTGTTGTCCATCGGTTCATTCTCCATTGCTCCATTCTCCATCAGTCCATTCTCCATCACTAACATCCTTCAACTACCTAGCCAGCTTCCAGCTTTCAATTACAGACACGAATTACCAATGAAGCTACAAAGCCTAGAGGCGTATCGGTGGAAGGAGAGGGTCGACGGTGGGATCAAGAAACACCAGGCCGCCCAGGCTGAACTCGAGGACGCGTCGTACATGCGCATGGGCGTGACCTTCCTCAACGGATATGTGCGTATGCGCCGTATTCTGCACGGGTCTCCGAAGTGCTAACACCAGATCCGCCAGGGCGCTGATCCAAAAGCGTCCGATCCTCAAGCCGACGGTATCATGCTTGCGCAACTGAAGACGACTGTGGCACGCGCCGAAGCTGTCATTGCCGAAAAGGTCGCGTACGCATCGCATGTCGCAGCTGTGGCTAGAAAGAAGGAACGAGCGGGGGGTGATGATGGCGGTGGCACCGAAGCCGACGAGGACGAGGAGTGGGAGGCCCTCGAGAACGAAAACACGGGGCTCAAGGAGAAGGTTACAGAGCTCGAAACCCAGCTTGTATGTGTGCCCATCACACCTTCCTCCTCCTCCTTCTCCCTCTCCCTCCAAGGTTACGCGTTCTGACGACAAACACCAGGCGGCCCAGCGTACCTCTCATCTCGCCCTTGAAGCGGAACTAGTGGACGCGAAGGAGGCGAAATCGCGGTTACAGACCGAGAACACGTCACTGTGGAGGCTACTCGAGACTCTCCAAGACACCAACAACCGCCTCCAAGCCACCGTTGCCCTCTATGACTCCTCGCCTCGAGGCCAGCAGTCACCTCACTGCTGCTGCGGGAACCGCCAGGAGCGTCATCCAGTGGACGCTTGTCGCCCGTAGGGCACTTCCGCCGCCTTGACCTCTGCCGACAAGATCAACGACGAGGACCAGCAGACTGCCGCCGAGTGGCGTGATGTGATCCGTTTCGCAGACCGCCTCACAACTCATTCTCTCACATCCTCACAACTCATCATCTTGTGCGCTCCCTCGTTCTGATACCCTTTCATATATCCCGTTCATGTATCATCGTACACTTCCCTCTGTCCCATTCCGTACGAGCTCCAGCTCTTTTAAATTGATGTCGATGTTAACCCTGTATAACGAGCCGCTCATGCGAAGGAAGACAATTCACTAGACGCAAAATCAAGGAAGCAGCGGAGGGAAGACACATCACCAGGCCGGTCAAGGTCTGCCATCCCCTCCATTGACCCATAATTGCAAGGGAGGAAGGCAGTGACTCATCGTCTCATTACACCATTCTTCATTCTCACCAACACTTATTCTCCTTCTCACTTCTCAGCATCACTTCCAACGTCGACCAGATGTCGCAGTTTCGCGAGCATTCCAGTATGCGGCAGACGGCTGAAATTCTCGAAAACTCGGCCAACAACTACCTGACAGCAAAGCTCGACCTCGAGTCACCGCTTACGCAGACGCGCCTGGCGTTCGTGGAGGAGCAGGTATGTGGCGAATATGTACACTCATTGGTATCCGATACTGACGACAGCTCAACAAGAAGCCTATGGTATTGATGTCTGCCACGTTGAGGGCAAGGAACGCCGCTCAGACGGAAGACGTGAAGCGTGCGCTTGCCCACGTCAAGCATGTCCTTGCGACAAAAGCTGAAGCGGACACGGCGTTTTGGCTGAAAGCCGAGAATGAGACGCTCCACGAAAGGATCAAGCAGCTCGAGGAACAGCTCGACCGCGACGCCGCATCCATAGTCAACGAGGCCGACCTCGAAACAACGAACAAAAAGCTCAAGACCGATAATCAGGAACTCAAGTCCGAGAACGAGAGGGTCGTGGCTAAGAACGAGAAGCTGGACACTGAGAACCAGAAACTCGAGGACACCGTCAAGAAACTCAAGGACCAGCTCGCAGCCGTATGTCCTCCGACAGTCTCAGCTCTCAAGTCCATGCAGGTCAGCTGACAACAGGCGGCTAGATCAACGTCGAGCAACGTCGAGCTGGAGGTGCGCCTCGCCGAGGCCACCAAGACGATCTCGCGCCTTACATCCGCCAATGAATCAGCGTGGAGGACCGCAAATTGGCTCCTGCAAGAGAACAACCGGCTGAGTGGCGAGGACGAGGATCGCGAGGCTATCGTCCAGCTGAATGCTGCCGCGACACTCATCAAGGATGCGATTGGGAGAATCAAGCGTCGTCACGGCGGTGACCCCACCTCCTCTGCCACCGGTTCTGCACCTGGTTCCATAGAAGTCCCCAGCGCTCCAGGGGCTTCGCGTTTCTCGGACGACAAGCCGACACCAAACATCAAGATCGAACCTGGGGTGTACGGGAAGAAGCGTAAATAGGCGGTCAACTGTAGTCGAAGCCAAGCCCTCGTTAGTCCATTTGTCGCAAACGATTCTGTTATCACTGCTATATCGCACTGTCTCGCTCTGCCACACTCATCGCATCCTCATCCGTTCACCGTCATTCTCATGTCATTATCATATGAGCATATAAGAGTTACCTCAATGTCATGATTATGAAGCGAGTCAATGCGCCTGCGACACTTACCTATACACCCCAGGCAAGAGATGGGCGGCAGGAAGACACACCTGGAAATGGCACTTTACCTTCGGTTCATAAGGGGGAAGGAACGTCATCTTGGATTCCCCTGGACACTTCATCACTCATCACTTCATCACTCGTCACTCTATCTCTCGCTCCATTCTCCTGATCGCTAATCCTCTCCCTCAAAGCTCCAATGAGCCGCGTCACTTCCTATGATAAGGGCATCAAACGCCGCGGCCCCGGGCGCCGCAACCTCCCCAGCTTCATGAAACTCCACAAGCCCACCACACCCATCGTCGACGCTGCCAAGGAAGCGACCGAGCAAATTGCAGTGAACGCTCAGAAGGTTCTAGAGACGTTCAACAAGCTCGCCGACGTAGAGGCCGAGAACCAGAAGCTCAAGGAGGAGTTGCTGCACCTCGAGTCCGACTGGGTCAGTTACACCACCCCTTTGTGATTACTGACGACAGGCTTGCCAGTGTTCCGAAAACTGCACTCTCAAGACCAAACTCGACAAAGCCAAAGCCACGATCGCGCGCCTCGAGGCCGAGAACGCCGCAGCCCGCAAGCTCGAAGAACGCATCAAGGTGATCGCCGCCGGCACGGTGGCGACTATAACTGAAGCGGCGAACATGGTCTCGGAGACGATTGGAGAGCTGGGTCACTCTCAGGACTGCGACGGTGCCTCTCCCGGTGCAGTCACTGGTGGCCTCAACACCGGCCAGCCTGCGAAGTAGCCAACCTCGCTCCCGTCAGTCGTCGCCGTAGATTCTGTGTCTTCCTCGTATCCTTTTCCGACCGATTATATTGACCCGAGAGATACCCCATGTAGCAGTCATGTAGACGCGCTGTTGTGAACCAGATCAATAGTGCGGGAGGAAGACACAAGCTGGACTTGGGGCCCGGCACGGCTGCACCAATTCGCCACAGTGATGCACACAACGGAGGGAGGGTGGGGGGCGAAGAGCCCGTCCCCACACGTGGTTTTCACGCGATGCCGGCCCTATGCTCGATCATGCTCGAGATGCGCCCTCTTCCCCTCTGCCCTCTGCCCCTCTGCCGGCCCTGCCCCTCTTGCTCACCGCGTGGCTTTCACGAGTTGCCCGGGCTGCCCAGCTGCCCATTGCCCACATAGGCCCACATGCCCACACTCTGCGTCTGCCCTGCCATCCTGCCCGGCCGCGGTCTGCAAGCTGCGACATTGCCCTCAGTCGCGCAAGTAGCCCAATAGCAGATTGAGTGGCATGGCGTGCCAGCCATTCTCGGTGCACGACGGAATCTTGGCCTCTTTTCTCGCTGTTCTTTATCGTTGACAGCAGTATGCATATCGGCGCCTTGTTGGACCGTGCCCACAGGGATCACGGGACGATCATCCCAATTGCGTCCGAACATGAGGTATTGCTTGCTATAGTTAGGGGACTGGGAAGAGCTCCTTCCACCGATGGTGCCTCTCCACTCGCGAGCACCGACCACCTCTTGCACAGGTTTGCTCGCACACACCTCCCTTGACGTCACCTTGCTGCACATGGCGAGGACCATGTTTACGGTGGGATCGTCCTCCAGAGACTTGTCGTTCCCGGCCCCCCTCGGCAGGATATATCCTCGAAGACTTCGAAAGATCTGCGTTTGCGTTGTCCTTTCAGATCCATCACCCAACCCTTCCATCTCACGACAGCCACTCCGTCATCTCGACAGTGTCCCTTCCCCCTACCTTTCCTTGATCTCTCCGTTGCTCGCCGAATCACTCCCATGTCCACCCTCCCAGTGCCTCCTACCCAGAGTCACGATCGGGTGCCAAGCTACCCATGGCAGCCGACACCCCCACCGCCCCGCCACACCGAGCTGCGCCAACCGCGGACGCCATATCACACTGCCCCGCCCCACTACGCCAACCGTGGCACAGTCCATAACCCGGCCGCCTATCGCGACGTTCGCTCAGCTCACGCCGACGACCTTCAGCGGGCGCGCACAGCGATACACCGCCTCCAGGAGCTGGCCGGAGACGCGGTCGAATATGCTCACCAGGCGCTCGGCGGGCTCAATGGCACAGACGCGGCCACTGCGGCGCTCGAGGACAGGGTCAAGCGGCTCGAGGCTGATCTTGTGCGTTACTTTTGAAACGCTTGGCCAACTGTTCAGCCGCTAACACCGCAGGCGGGCAAGACGGCCGAAGCGACCCAACTTGAAAACGAGCTCCTCTACGCCCAGAAGGCTCTCCAGGGTCGTGACCGGGAGCTGCACGAAGTCAAGCAGCAGCTCCAGAGCATGAAGAATGCTGTTACCCAGCTCGACGCCGAACGCTCCGAGTACGAGTACGCGCGCGAGGCGCAGCGAAGCGCACGCAGGAGCGAGGAGCGCGAGACCCAGAAGGAGAGGGAGACATCAAAGTCCGACGACCGCGAGCTGGCGAACATGGCGGCACAGCGGCTCGTGGAGCTGCTTGAGGACATGATGCGGAATAAGAAGGAGCGGCAGGACAGCGCAAGTGCGCAGTCGGCACCGGGATCGCGGCCCGAAGTATCGTCCCAGTACTCAGAGGTGGGATCCGAGAGACTTGGGAGTTCTAAGAGCCCTGGCATCGGATCTGGGTCCAAGCGTGCGTCTTTCAGTGTCTTTAAAAGCCGTTCAGTGCGTCGACACAGCTGAGGGTATGAATTCCACGTGCAGCGGTCAAGACCGAGACCAGGGATTCTGCTCTGCGGCGGACATACCGTACGTAACGTAACGTCCTTAAGAGTCGCAAAGAGCGTCGGCATTCTTGAGCGCACACCGCTCCTCTATCTACTCCGCTCCATTCCCCACCGATCTGAATCATCATCGACTGCGTTTCTGGCGCATATGGCCTTCGTCTAGCCCTCGTTGCCAGTAATGGTTCTATGCCCAGCGTGTCTCATGCAGTCCCTTGGGCGACAACAACCATGCGATCGATTGTACTCTGTGACTGTTTGTTGATTGGACACTGTCTTTTGGAGCTTCGTCAAACAGTCAGTACACCTTGCGACACTGTGATGCTCTGAGTGAGCCGTCAGTGTCAACCAGCAAATAAAGCGAATGCGCCGCGATGGCGAGTGGCCGCGCGGAGTATGACGGGGTTAGCGAGAATGTGAATGGTGAAGACAGAAGGCAGTGGAATCGAGTTCGGCTCACGATATAACGATCAGACGGTGACCTGGTTCTCCGTTCACTGCATTCACAGCCTACAGGTAATTTGGACTCGTGTGATTCTGTGCATGGATCAGCAAGCGGTGAGCAGAAGCGAGCACCGCTAAGTGGCGTCAGATATGAGTCAGATCGGACCAGCGTCGGTCCGATCCAGGATTAGAATCCGCTTGATCAATCGTGGCGGTGTCGAGAACGCGTGGATCCCGATCGTTGAACGCGTAGATTCGTGCAGTGGCGTCGCAAGATGGTGTCTTGTGATCTTGCGAGACAGATGGACGGGCATCCCCTCGCCACAATACACACCAACAAGGAATTCGGACACAGCCTGGTGTGTGGGATTCTCGAACGCGGATCAGGACGTGATCAGAAACGCGTCACTTGTTTGTTAATCTTTCCGGTGAATTCGGCGTCCACCACCTCCTGCCCATGTCACTGCCCCAGGGGGTCTCATGCCCGCGAGCATAGGTTCCAGACTCGCACTCGCGTCGGCGGTCCTGGTTTCGCGTTTCACAGCCTTGACATTGGGCGTCGCGTCCCGTTCGTCTGAGAGGGTTGTACTGTAGAGTTCAACCTCGAACACGACCGCACGCGTTACGCGTCCCCGGGTGCCAAGACCCGTGCCCTCCGGTCGCGACTCTAGCTCCGTTTCATGCCGCGCGAACATTCCACCCGCCAGGTGACCGTGTCGCATCTCGGAGACTGATCGTCGCTCGACGATCATCGATTCAGATCGAATCGCTGATCCAGGCTGTACCGTCCGTTGCTGTACCTTCAGTTGCGTTCAGCAACTGTTCTGGCGCTAAATCTGGATCGCGGTTGGAACATGTGAGTGGGAATGTGACAGCCAAGTGTTCCGTTCCAACTTTCTGACATCGGAGTGTTATTCGCGGGCACGAGGGTGGCTTGAAAGCTAGGCACGTATTTTGATTCCGGTTCCTGCTCCTGCGGCATGTTTCCGGCCGTTCCATTCCCAGACGTCCGAGGTACCTGGTACAAAGTGAGCAGAAACGGCGCTTGCATGTCCAACACGAGTCAGAGCAACTCCGTGTTCGGCGATAGCAATCGACCATTGCCTGCCGTCAGGAATGCCGTCCGCTCTGCCGTACACGGTGTGTGAAATGCCAACAGAAATAATGTCTCAATCACGGCCGACGACGTCCAGCTACCAAATATTGGGGTGAGGTTATCAGATAATTTCCGCCGTGGGGTTGCGGATTGCCCTTTGGAATGAGGCCCCTCGTCTTGTCGATGCCCTACTCCATTGAGATCCCTGCAATGTCGTCAACGTTGACAATGTCCTGCAGCCACTTGGAGGCCCAAGTGCATTTGTATCGGCCGATGCGGAGCACAGTTGCTAGCGCTTAACGAAGCCAGGGTCGAGGCCTGTCCAGCAGGCCTGTTCGATCACTCCCAGTCCATTCGTCATTGCCATGTCGTGGCGGTCCTGTGGCGTCGTTGGATGCGGAGTCAGCAATGTCTCCATACCCCAAGCATGAGTCATTATCGGCCGTCAGGTCTCCAGCAGCTGTTCAACGCGGCCGGGGCTTCCACACGCCGCCAGCGATTGGTTCTAGTCCAGCAAACCTACAACTTTATCGGCTGCTAAATCTGAACATCTTGCACGCACCCCGTTCTGCCGGTCTTGGCGTTTTGCAGTGGGCTGGGCACGCGTGCCTCCTCCGGGGAGCCGAGTAGTTGCTGCTTCTCGGCATCTACCGAGCCACCGAGGCGGGTTGCTCCCGTTCTATGCACACATGTTTATAAATGGCGCAGAGAGATCCATAACGAAACTGATTAACGATAGGCTTCAGAGGCGTGCATCCGTTGAAAGAACTCCGAGAGTCGAGCATCAGATTTGGTGAGTACCTGTGAGACAACCACCGACATCATCCCCTCCGCACCCCACAATACCCACCCCTGTTTCCCGCATTCGAGCCCCGATCGTGTCAACGCAGCCAGTTGCATTCCAGCCTGTAACCAGTCGGGCGACTGAGAGACCACTCTTGTCCGTTGTCTGATTCGGAGCGTTTGTGTTTTGTGACGATTTCGTTTGTCACTGAATGCCGTACCTTAGGTTTTAGTCAATAACCTTTGAATATCCTTGCGCGGGCCGCGTCCTTCCCCCTTGGACGCTGTGCGTGTATCAAGGCACTGTCTCAAGTGGGTTCTTGATAATTTCCCTGTCCAGCCACTGGGAACCCATTACAGCATTTTTCATTCCTGCTGTGGTGGAAGCACAATGCAGGAACAGCAACAGCAACAGCATGGCAGGCGCAAGAAGCAAGACATGCAGTGCTGTCCTGTCTGTGTGAGGCCGTCCGCGACAGGAGATTCCACCATGCCTCATCGTTAGCTAATCAGCAGCCGGCCGCAAGACAGAGGAATCGAAGATCTCACAGCCCCCTTCCCAGCCAGTCCACTGCACTGGGCCCGAGCGCCCGATAGTCTCGCTAACAGCCTCGAGGCGACACTGCGCCAGAAACATATAAAGATGCAGCTCTCGTTTCCGTCTTTGTCTGTCTTGTCGTCAATCTTCGGTCTACTCTTCGCCGCCCCCGAGCACCCTTCTTCTTCTACCGACACTTTTTCTCCTTCAGCAATCAACAACATGGTCGCCACCAAAGCTTGCGCCGCCGCTTTCGTGAGTATTCGCGGGCGCCGCAAAATGGCGCAGGGTGGGCGCCAAGAGGGTCATAATGGCTCAAGTCGATGGAAGTCATGGTCCTGGCTGTCATTGTCAAATGGCTCAGTGGCTGTCGGCAGTGACTGGCTGTCAGTAGTGACTACCACAACCGCACGCCAATGCACTAGCTCTCAATGCACTGGGCCGACAATTCAATGACGACGTCCAGTAACTGGAATTGTTGTTTTGATTCCCACCCCACCGCCACCGCCAACGCTGACCCCCAGGCCGCCGTCGCCGTCCTCCGCGGCCAGAACCTCACTGGCACCGTCACCTTCGTCGAGGACACCAAGGGTGTCGTCTCCATTACTGGCAAGGTGAGTCAGACTATCCAACGCCCCACACATGCACGAAAACACCCGCACACAAACACACACACCGGTCTTTGTTCTGTTGTTGTTACGTGCCCGGGGCGCCCGGTGCCTCCCCCTGCCCTGTCCCATTCCATTCCCGTAAACATAATGGAGTCGACTTGGCCGTGGCCGGAACACTCGGTCGAGCCGTGACGCGTGCCCTGGTTCCGGAGACATCCTGTGCCAAAAAGCAAGGTTTAGCCCGTTTCATCGGTCGACTATTCCCGTCGCAGCCCGTATCACGTCGTATCACGTACCTCGCGCACCCGTCCCGCTGTTGTCGTTAGATGATTGCGTAGACGACGGTGTTCTTGACGACTGGGGCCGAGTCGGCCGAGGGTTGGGGAAGTGGTTACACCGCCTTGATTGACGGGCGCGCCGGGGCGCGTGTTTGGGCCTACGCGGATTGTTTTGGCGGATCGCCTGAACCTCCACCTCCACCCTGGCCGTCCACCTCCACTGCTGTGGCGCTCGGTGTTTGAGCCGCGGGTTTAGTCATTCGGCCTCCTATCCTCATCCCTTGTCTTCTGCAAGCTTGCAGACCCGACTCCACAGTCACTCATAGTCCAGTGGACATTTACTGACACCCCCAGCTTGAGGGCCTCTCCCCCAACGCCAAGCACGGCTTCCACGTCCACGAGTTCGGTGACGTCTCGGCCGCCGACTGCACCTCCGCCGGTCCTCACTTCAACCCCTTCAAGAAGGACCACGGCGCCCCCACCGACAAGAACCGTCACGTCGGAGACCTTGGCAACAGTACGTATCTATACTGGAGGCAAAAATGGAGGAGGTGGAGGGGGACGGCTGGATATCGACCAGGACACCTAGATGGGTCACAGATGTGCTAACACCCCTCAGTCGAGACCGACGCCAACGGCGTTGCCCAGCTGAACTTCACCGATCATCAGATTAAGCTCCACGGCGGACGTCGGTCTATCGTAGGCCGGGCTCTTGTGGTGGTAAGTGTCGCCGTCGAGGCCTTCAGATGTCCCCCGAGATCATCTGCAGCGCCGAGGCTTCTTCAAGTGTCCACAGACGCGTAAAACTAACGCAAAAGCACGTCGGTCAGGATGATTACGGGCTTGGGGGACAGGTACGTGTGTTCTGGGCCGTCAGAAGAGAGCTGGAGACGACGACGAGTCCAAATCTGGCGGAAGAATGGAAGATGAGTGGGAAAAAGTGCCACACTGCCACTTTGCCACTTTTCACTCTGTGCCACACTCAGGATCGCCCGCTAACATTCTCAGCCCGACTCCAAGACTACTGGCCACGCCGGAGCCCGCGCCGGATGCGGAGTTATGTGAGTATCGAGTTGGAAGAACGGGAGAGTGGAAGGTGGAGTGGTTTAGCGCCACATTCGTCGTCCGCCACTTTTCGAATTTGATTCCGTCCCACATCTGCAAATGCTAACCCCTTCAGTGGCCTTGCCAACGCTACTGCTATCGCTGCCCTCGACTAAGCAGCTGGCAGAAGCCGTCCTCGCTTAGAATTGCGGTCGGGCGAGCGCTTCGTCCAGGAGCCTCACCGCTTTCGAATCTTTCGGCGCTTCGCCACTGGACACTTTACTGATATTACTTTAGTTTTTTCGCTGTTTTTAGTTACTTGTAGACCCACGGCGAGAGATGCATACCTCTTGGGCATGAAAGTGCGTTCAGAGAAAGACTTTCGATGCAGCTCAAAGCTCGACGAGGACAATGGACTGACTGCCACTCATAGGAAGATGGCATGACAAAGGTATCAGGAGGCGGGGACGGAATCAAATCCACGTGGGTCTGCGCCCTCCGGCATCTCCCGACTCTGTCGCTGCCCCCGCTGTGTGGGAGACATAAGTGGCAGCGGCCTGGGTTCCATATACAAATAGTCGGTCAAACAGTCGCTGGGGCACTCTAGATCGAAGACAAACGAACAAAAGACAGAGATCACGCAACTAAATCACAGTGCCACATGC
>Ga0160505_101472_pt1 | contig 11110 bp, 7 predicted proteins | sample DIDeMG_FD_108225 | JGI IMG/M metagenome (GOLD analysis project Ga0160505, IMG submission 108225) | Enriched chicken feces microbial communities from UW Madison campus, WI, USA - DID2874_E49_Stillage MG | ecosystem: Host-associated > Birds > Digestive system > Large intestine > Fecal ...
CGGCTCGCCGCGCCGATGGTGTACGTCCACCGCGTACGCCCCGCGGGCCAGGGCGTGCCGCGCCTGCGTGCGGTTGATCTCCCGAAACTCGAGGCGCTGGCGCACACGATGGAGGCCGAGGGCACCGACAAGATCGAGGTCGATGGCCCGATTCTGCCCGGGCCCAAGATCTGTGTCCACCGTGTACAGGTCGGACCAGCGGGCTATGACGCGATCGCCGCCCAGGTGTCGCAGATACGCCGAGAGTGCATGGGGCTATGAGGATGCAGGGCATGGTGGATGTCGGTAGCCTGAGTGCGTGGCCATGTGCCGTAGTGGGCTGCACAGAGGCACGCAGATAACGGCGCATATATACCATACCCTGTCACTGAGTATGCACATTCAATAACTTGGTACGCAGCATCATGTTGCTTGCCGCTGTCTATCCAGCACGGCACTGATGGAGCGCCGCTGCCGGCACTCTTCTTGCCCTGGAACGGACTAGCGAACAGGCGCGTTCCCGCTCTGCCCCACAGGTGGCATAGATCCTTGTATCGTGTGCATGCGAGAACAATACACGGAGAGTGGTATGTATAACTTGCTCTGCCGTCTTCTGAACATGATCAAGGGGTTGATCGCAGCAGCTGGGAGCTGGGAGGCGCAGTGCCACGCCACACTGCCGGCTTGCCTGTGCAGCAACGCGCGCGTCCGGATGGCCCAGATGTGAGTGGCAATATACCATGCTTATCCAAGTACAAGGTCCCAGCTGTGCGGGTGTTAAGTTGACGACAGCTGACGATAAGAGTTGACAGACAGCTGGGTTCCTAGTCCAACCGTGCCGATCACTGGTCAGCAAAGCCTCCTTCATCCTCTGTTCAGGTCTCTCCACAGCCATCTGAGACTCTGGCCCTTGCCCTGCTCAACCTCGGCGCTAGCTCTGGCATTTCCTGCATCTGCCATTACCCGTCGTTAGCGGTGCTACCAAGTCCACTATGTGGCGGATGAAGCCCTCTGCCCACGCGTCCATGCGCGTTGGCTCGAACTGTTAGGATTGTGGCGATGGGTGCATCTCTCTCTTCTACAACGCGCGCTTCTGTATACAAGACTTGAAGGGTCCGAGGGCTGCCTTGACGGTGTGCCTGCTGCCTGCATGCCTCCGATTGTGCCTTCAACGACCCATTGGCGATGCTCGAGCCGTTTGAGACTAGGTGGCACAGAGGCGGGCACAGTGCCACTCGCCAATAAGGTGGTGATAGCTCAGCGGTAGAGTAGCAGATTGCAATCGGGTCTTCCCGGAATATCTGTTGGTCCCGAGTTCAATCCTCGGTCATCACTTTTTGGGGCCTCTTGCTCGTGTTCTGGAGGTGCAATGGATTCTGGGAGGTGTAGAGCATCGTGCTAGGGCGAACGCGAAGGCTTGGGAACCTAAGGACTCGCGGAAAGACATGGGGAGGTATGCCAAGCGCAACAGAACGAAACGCTCTCATGTCAGTGGCCGTGGAAGGCATCGAGCAATGCAAGCGACAAGTTGCATGGCCTTTTGGGGTCTAATCATCAGGCAGCAACTTTTATCGAGGATCTCGAGTTGAGGTGTGGCTCTCCCATCTAATCCGCGGAGACAGGGCGCACCGCGTTCCTATCTAGTCCGGCCACAAGAGGCAGAATTTCGAGTCGCCATGGCAGTCGCAGCACAATGGCTAGACAGGCTCAATGGAAGGAACGCAGGTGACGGTCAGTGCAGCAATCACGAGTGCAAAGATCGCCAACAACCACGCCCGAGGCTTGGTACACAGTCCTGATATTCATATCCAATCTACTTGACCTCCTTCAACGCCCTCGCCTCAAGCTCCATCCACCACTGCGCGGCCTTCTCGTATGCCGGCGCGCCCGCCGAGGGCGTAGCCACATTGTGCACGCCGTCCTCCATGCCGTCTGCCGCCTTGGCCGCGTCGCCAATCTCCTCGCGGCGGAGCTTCTTGATATCCTTGATGAGATCATCAAACGGCACGTTCTCCTTTCCAGGAACCGTAAGGCGCTCCCAGCCCCAGCGCGCCTTGTACGCCACACCGACCGAGCAGTCGTTCCACGTGGCGTTGACCCACGACTTGGTCTTGTCGTCCCAGTCCACGGTCTTGGAGACGGGGCAGCCGAGTGCGTCGGCTGCAATGCTGCAGATTGTCGGGTTCTTGGCTGCGCCCCCCGTCGCGTAGATCCTCGACAGGGCCGGCGCCGGGCCAGAAGTCGCGGTCGCGTCGGTCAGGATGGCGTGGCTGCGCGTGCGGTAGTTGAGCATCTGGGACTCGAGGATCGCGAGCGCTTCGGCGTCCACGTCCGCGAACGCCTCGACGCGCTTCGCGGCGGAGGCCGGGTGGCCTTCGTACTTGAACACGCCGTGGGCACCGGCCGGCTGCGGCGTCAGCATATTAACTTTGCTGAATGGCTTACGATGATGTCAGGGAGGAGCCACCAGAACGCCGTGCGCTGCGGCACGTCCTGGGCCGTCTTCGGGCGGAGTTTCTCGACCGCGGCATTGAACTTGTCCCACGACTTGTCAAAGTACGTGTCGCGAACGTGCTCACGCGCCAGCGATCCGTTCTTGTACACGAGCATGTTGAAGTAGCGGAGCTGCTCGTGCTGCTTCCTCGGCGCGGTGTCCTGGGAGGATGGCGGGGCGATCATGGCCGGGTGGAAGAAGGCGTGGAACTCGGGGTGCGGGTTGTACTTTGCGGTCGAGACGAGCACGACGTCCGACGTACCGAGCGAAATGAGGCCTTCGGATTCACGGAGCACGAGGGAGAGGAACGTCGCGGGGTTGTCGCCCGTGCCGGGGAACACGACGCACTCGGGGTTGAAGCCATACCGGCGCTGGAACCACTTGCCGACATGGCCGACCGCGCGACCGCCATCCGTCTCGACAGTACCGAGCTTGCGCTCCAGCTCATCCACGCCGTCCGCGCCCGCAATAATGGCCAGCACGTCCTTGTTCCACCCGCGCGTCGGGCTGCTCATGTCCCACATGTTCATCCCGCACGCGTCGCTCTCGTCGATACCCTTGATCTCGCCGTCGGCGCACATGAGCGTCGTGATGAATGACGACACGAGCGAGATACGGCTGGTCGCGGCGTACTCCGCAGGGAAGAGGCGGCGGAACCGCGCAATCTGCGCGCCGGTGAACCGCGTGTGCGCCGCAGAGCCCGTGACCTGTGCCAACTTGTCTGCGCCGCCCATGCCCTTCGTCAGCGCCTCGCACTCCGCGACCGTCGACGAGTCCTGCCAGTTCGGGATAACGTCGCGCGAGAATGCACCCTTGAGCTGCTCGGCGAACGGCTTTGCGGGGTCGAGGGAGCCGAGGAGGCTCGTGGCCTCGTTGGACCAGTACACCGATGCGTGTTGCTGAGATCAGCCCCAAGTCGCCGCAGTTACCCACCTGGCCAGCAGCGGAGATACCGCGAATGCGACCGACGTCCCACCCCGCCTCGCGGATCTTCTCGCACAGCATATCGAGCGCCTCGACAGGCTGCATGACAGGCGAGAACACCTCCCCGCTCCCCTCCGGACCGTGCAGGACGCCGCCGCGCGTGCCAAAGTGCGCGAGGTCCCTGTCGAATCGCACCTCCAGCTCTGAGAGGACATGTAGCGTCGAAGTGAGCAGCGACGCCTTGAGCGCCTGCGTCGACGAGTCGAGACCGAGGAACAGCGGAGACGTGTCGCTCATTGTACTAGTGAGTTGATGGTAAATGTTGAAAGAGACGTGTTGCAAGGCTGTGAGAAAGGTCAGAGTAGGAAACACCGGATACTCTCCGGGTGTTTGTCTGCCGCCCAGTACCGCCGGCTAGCCGGACGATAGTTGGCGATAATTCACCGCGTTTCGCCCGAGGATGAGGCCTGCCTCCGACGGCTCTCTCCGAGTCCCTTACGAGCGTTAGAGGGCATGGAGGGAGGAGCGCACCTCCATTCAGGCAGGTAACAGGTTCCTCTGTGCGAGAGAGACACAACCTACTCGAGTGAGATCCAGAGAGTAGATAAGAGAAAGTGTTCATTTCAAGGCAGCCATGCGACCAGATTCCACACAGCTCAACATGGTAACAGATCAGGTTCCGGGGTTCCCAGGCACCCTCCACTCCCACCCCACCTCCCCATCATTATGCTTCGAGGTCGTTTCAGGGCATTTTTTATCAGCCAAGTCGGATCCTGTCGACGCTGAGATGCACGAACGAGTCCGGCCAAGCGACAAAGTTGACAAGTGTGTTCGGCGAGATGGCCGAGTGGTCTAAGGCGCTGTGTTCAGGAGTATTTCAGCTCTTCCGCAGTCTTCGGACGTGGGTTCGAATCCCACTCTCGTCAAGAGAGGATTAGATTCCTCCAGCCAACGTTTTTGCTTTCATCGGCGCAGAATGGAATGGATGCGGGCCACACGGAGGACAAACGAGGAGGCAGCGCGGCCCGGGGCCCCAGCAACAAAGGGACATGGATGGGGATGGTGGTGCATTCTGTCGGTACTTTTCGCCGTTTCGGAGAAATGGTACAAATGATGTGGCTAGGGTCATCCGCCACTGTCTGGTGCCTCTCTCCAGCGAGATGCAGGGCAAGGGCTAACACCGAGGTGTTCTGATCTGCACGCCATTGAGGAAACTGAGCTCTGAAAAGATATGACTTCTGCTGCATGTTATGGCTACAATTGGCTCTACTCGCGGCGGTACGTCCAGTTACCGCCGAGCATGGTTCCCTGGACCTTGATATCGCGGAGGCCCTGGGCGTCGAGCGTGAGCGGGTCGGTAGGGAGGACGATGAGGTCGGCGCGGTCACCGGCCTGGAGGCTGGTCTTGCCGTTGGAGGTGGACGCAGCGTAGGCTGTGGGGAGGTCGATGTTGTGTTCGGGGCAGAAGGCCTCCTGACCGGGTCCGGCACGAGAGATAGCACACGCCATCTCCTCCCACGGCTGGAGGTCCGTGACGGGGCAGTCGGAGCCCATCTTGATAGGGATACCGGCGTCGACGAACCACTTGAACGGGTACGCGCGGCCCTCGCGTCCGGGCCAGAAGGCGTGGCAGAGCTCGCGGTCGTCGACGAGGTGTCGCGGCTGGATGGACGCGATGAGGCCGAGGGACTTGAATGTGGGAATGTCCTCGAGGCACATGAGCTGCGCGTGCTCGATCGTCGAGCCGGGGAGAGGTGCGCGACCGGCCGCGGCCTCGCGCTTCAGGACACGCAGCGTGGTACCGTTCGCATCGTCTCCAATGGCGTGGACGGCGAGACGAAGGCCGTTGGTCGTCGCCTTGGCGCACAACTCCGCGAGCTCGTCCTCCTCGTACACGAACACTCCGCGGTTGGTCTCGTTAGGGTAGGGGTCGTGGCAGTACGCGGTCTTGGAGCCGAGGGAGCCGTCGGTGATGATCTTGAGGGGTCCAGTGACAATGAGGCCGTGGGTGTTCGGGATAGCATCGCCGGTCTTGAGGTTGGCGCTGATAGCGTCTTCGATATGCGGCTTGTAGAATCCAATGTTAACGCGGAGCGACGAGAAGCCCTTGGCGACGCGGCGCTGCCAGATGGGGATGTTGTGGTCCATCTCGAGATCCACAATCTCCGTGACGCCAAGCGACGCCGCGCGCTTGCCCTCCTCCTCGACCCACGAGTCGAGCACGTCCTTGTCCGCCGTCTCCTGCAGCTTCATCCACATCGCGAATGCGGGCGCCTCCTCGAGCATGCCGTCGTCAAACTCATCGACAGAGTACCCGCCGTACTTGAGCGCGGCGGTGTTGAGCGTTCCCGAGTGGTAGCCGTTACGAATGAGCACGATGGGCTTGGTGTCGCAGATCGCGTCGAGGGCCTTGCGGTTCAGGTCAGCGACATCCGGCCAGTCGCCGACACGGACGTTGACGCCGACCAAGCGTCCGCCCTCGTCGTACTTCGGGTCCGAGACCGCCGCCTTGACCTTCCCGAGGACCTCGGCGGCGCTCTTGCAGTCGTACAGGTTCAGACGGCGGGACGCAAGCGTGTTCATCGTGTAGTGCGTGTGCCAGTCAATGAGGGACTAAAGCGAGTCAGCGGTGTCACAATCTCGAAACTCACAGGAGAGAGCCACTGGCGCGAACCGTCCGCCTGCTGGAGATCAACGACGTCGGCGCCCTCAGCGCCAACCTCGCCGCGCTGGATGGACACAATCTTGCCGCCGTCAACGAGGACAGAGTACGGTCCCTCTCCGACGCCGACGAGGTTGGCGTTCACGAAGAGGGTGGGGCGGGACGGGAGGGGTGCGTCAAGTGCGTTCTGGGTCATTGTTGATGTCTGATGAGAGAATGAGAGTTGGAGAGACAGAAAGTTGGGGTGCACCGAGGCCATATGTATGTATCTGTCCTCGGACATGCCCGTGCACATCTCGGCACCGTATATCCCAAGCTCCGGGCTCGTCAGCCCGATATGCGGCCTCGCCACGACATGAAGACTGTGAGTGGTAGCTAGTGAGAGGTTTCCGGATATTGTATTTCCGAAACTTTTTTCTCGACATCCACCGTTCCGTACACCCGTTGTCAGCGGTTTAACCGTGCATGACTCTGCTTGGGGGATAGCTGCGGAGTTAGATGCGGGGAGGGTGGCCCCGGACTCGCCGTACAGTTAGCGCTGAGGGGAGAATGCTGACGAAAGATGCGTTGCGGACATTGTAGGTTGCCGTTGAAAGATGGAGTGGAGTGGGCAGTGACGCGACAGGGTTGACGGACCTTGGTTATATATTTGGAGGCTGGAGCCAGCGCGAGTATCGGCCTTCGGTGCTGTCCTGGCCAGCATTGTATGAGTGCCAAACCACGGACCCCTTGCTCAATTCTGTCCGAAACATTGCCCGAAATCAACTGGAAACAGGATGGCCGGGCCGACAATGCTCCTAACACAGGACGAGCATGTTGAAGGTCGAAGGGGCTACCTGCACCGATACTGACTGTTGCACAGAAGTCCGATCGCTGAGTCCGATCGCTGAGACCGATGCGGCACCCGCAGTCTCTCGGCACCGTTGTAAGATGATCCAGAATGAAACCTGTACACTATTGTGAGACGAAACGAGTCCACCAAACGAGGGGTTTCCGGCCCCGATGGCGCAAGTGCACAGCTCGGTGTAGTGGACGGACGAGCTTTCCTCTATAGACACGCCCCATCGCGTGCAGTGCAAGTCTGAAGAGCCGCTCCAACGCGTTCGTTTCCAGGAATCTCGTACCCACGAGGGCTCCAAACCTTGTTAAACGTATCAGTAACAGTATCCAAGTGCAACGGGGCAGGTCCGACTATCCTTTCGTTGCCTGTCACGCTCTGAGCTTGTCGACACTCCGACTCCGGACGTTTACGGCAGGTGGTGGTTGTGCGGTCGCGAATGGGAGCGCTTTATTAATAGGTTCTCGGCGTGGTGTGAACGTGGAAACGCTGGGAGATACCGTTCAGACTGAGCATGATGAACGGACATGGACCTCTGTTGTATTTGCTCCACTCGGCGGAGGTGTCCGCAAACGCACACATCATCACCAGTCTCCAGATCCGGAGCTCCCAACTTTCCATGATCCCGACCTTTGCGCACTGACGGCAATCGGATCGAATGATGGTGTCACCATCCCCGTCGTTCCGTCGCACCACGCGTGTCTTGCTCCGCGACGGAAGTTTAATCGTAGTCATCAAGGCACATTGCGTACGGGTCACCTGTTCCTCGTTCCTGCTGCTCCCGTCAAATCTTGGACGGCGTTCTCGAGGTGGCCGCTGTATTATATTCGAACGGCTAGATGGTGTCTAGAGTAGAAGCATCTCGAGGGCCATTGAGATATATCTCTACGGCGAACATTGATCTGCACAAGGAATCACGAGTGATGTCACTCGACATATCGACCCGCCTGGGCTCTTACATCCAACAAACACGAGGGGTGTCGGTCGTCTGAGTCGAGCTAGTCGGGCGTATTGGAGCGGAAGTGCAGACGGGGTTGAGGTTCCAGGACATTGCTCGAGGACGGCCCATTCCACGGCTTTACGGCATGTCACCGCCGCTGAAAGATTCCCCTGCAGCCCACGGACTGTTCTCCGTGTAATTTATCGTTCAATGCAATGTTCCTTCGATCCGGGGGATTACGGAGCCCGCTTGGGTACATTCTCGCAGTGTGATCTGCTGCCGTTATACCCATGCTAGTCACGGTCTGAATGCACTTTGCTAACGGTCTAGTTCACATGACAAGGTGGAAGATCTTCTAGGCTGAGTCTACTGCAGGTGGAAGGGAATGGTGGACGACAGGGTAAATACGGGCTGCGGGCCGCAACGAAGCACTGCAGAGGGTAGTACCCACGGGCCAGGAATCGTTCATCCTGGGTATCGGTGACAACCCCTTATCGTAAAATGACACCAACAACCCATGTGCAGCAGCCTGTAAACACGAGGGGTACAGCCTTCAGTTGGTCGGAAGCTGAGGTGCGTTTCGCGGAGATCGCGGAGACTTAGGGGTAGTACCCAAAGTACTCGCATTGCGGGCCGGACGGACAGAACAACAAGGTTGGTTCACCGGCTCGGTTCAACTACGATTTAACCTCGGCACCTACGCAGGCTGCATCGCCCAGGCCCATGAGAACAAACCCAGGTCGGTGGCGTTGGTTCTGGTGCTAAGAACAGCGCCTCGTTCTCTAGACCCAACTTCTGATGTTCACATAATCGCCGTCGTACAACCCTTTTATGGGCGTGACAGGTCCCCGGCGTTGTTCTTTCATGTACAGGATTGTATATATAGTCTGGTGACCTCTTGTGTTCTCTTGGAACCCCCTCATTCCATCTCTCATCGAGATCTTCATCTGTCTCGCCATTGAAATCGTACCATTTTTTCCGAGACCCAGCGCTGGCGCCACACAAATCATGTCGATCCCTCCGTCCCTTCCCAAGCCCTGTGTCGAGGAGCGTCCGACGACCACGCCCGCGTTCTTCGAGACACCAGAGATGCTCGCAGAGATTGCCGACTACCTCTCACCAAAGGACCTGCGGGCGTATATGGGTGTATCACGGGCGTTCAGAGCGGTAGCCATCCGCAGGGTACACAGGCACATTACCCTGCCGTCCGCCGCGAGCTCACCGAACCGCGACGTTATCGAGGAGTGCACAACGAGCGTCGAGCTCGAGCACCACGACCACAAATGCTGCGGAATGAGCCGGCCGCTTGACCTGCCGCGCCTCCGGACACTAATCTTCCATCGCAATGTGGTGGAGGAACACGCGGGGCAAGGATCCACGGCGGACAACTACAATATCCCCCTCGACTTTGGCTTCTTTGCGTGCTCGGAGCCCAGCTGCGTATCTGGCAACTTGAAGCCCCGCCGGGTTGTCGTGCGCCCGTTTACGACGCCGGCGAGGGACAAGAGCGTCTTCTTTGTGCCCCCGACGTCGAGCGATACCGTCATCCAGCTCCGCCGCAAGGGCCCGTACCGGTACTGGCACGACCTGACAGCCTCTCCCGAAACACCTTTGACCGGACGCAACATCACCGTCGTCCTTTTGCCAAGTTTCTACGGCCAGTTCAAGAGCTTCATGCTCGCCGCGGACTCGCAGACGGGGAGCAAGAGCCACGACAACGACTCGCTCATCAGCAGCTGTCTGGCGCCGTACGTCCTCGCGAACCCACAGGACAGCATCACCATCGTAGGCCTCGAGGACGCCAACCCCTTCGCGTCGCAGCTGCACTGGTCTGAGCGCAAGGCGCGCGGCAAGGAGGAGGAGGCGTCGTTCCGCGCGTACCTCGACCGCCTGATGCGGGGTACCCAGCTGCACCTGGACGGCACCCGCGGCGAGGCCTGGGACGAGGCGGACCGCGCCATGCGCCAGGCGACGATCCACGTCCGCACCACCAAGGACTACTTTGAGAGCGGGGCGTGGGGCGAGGAAATGTCCCCCGAGGTCATTGGTCTCTGGCTCAATGCGTACTATGCTCGTGAAGAGGAGGATGCCGAGCTCGACATGTTCCGCTCCCAGGCGCCTGTTGTCGTCCCGTCGTGCGTTGCGTTCCCGACCACGTCGCGCTCGACCACACGCAATCGCCACACCCATACACACTCCAATTCATCCACTACCCTCAGCATCATGGCGGACATTGCGATCAAGACGCGCACGATCCTCGCTCCTGGGCGCATCAGCATCGATGGATGTCTCGCCTAAACTAGTAACAACAACAAAATGATCCGCGTCGCTAGCGGATCTCGACGGTCACCTCCCCCTAGGCCATTCTGCCACCGTATTACACAACATGATCACTCATCTCTCGTCTCATCGTGTGTTCATCTGTCTCTCATCATCATCAACCACATCAACGACCATCTCTTACGCGCTACAGGCCTTTAACATGTATGCATGCAACAACTGTATCAATCGACCTTGCACCTTGAAGCGCTAATGTCTGGAGTGTACTGAACTTGATGGCCTGGTGAGAGTGCGTCCTCTCCGGCCTCTACACGGCGGCGATCCAGACAGCTTGCAGCCTGGAGTCGTGTCGGGTATGGGACCGTGTAAGATGGGGGACGAGGAAGGCAAAACATTGGCGCCGCTCACCATCATCATCATCATTGTACGGGGACGCGCCCCCCTTGGCCCTTGATTGTGTGTACACACACGCGCACCCTGCACCCGTCCATCACCATACAAACACAGCACACACACACACACGCCTCGATGGCCCCTTGTACTATCACCCCCCCTATACCAATCTGAGCGCTGAGCGGTCCAGTCATCCTCATCATCATCCAACTACACGGAATTTCACTTTTCTGTCTTCTCTCTTCTTCATCACTCACCACCCCTCTTGTCTCCTTCACCATCCATTCACTCGCCTTCACTCCCCCTCCACTCATCCTCACCACTCCCAACCTCTCCCACACTGCTCATCCACTCACCTCCCACAACAACACCTGCCGCACCGCTTGCTCGTACATTCAGAGCACCTCTATGGACATTGTTCCCCAACATCAAATGTCTTCCCTCCCGTGACCACCATCACCCAAGCTCCCTAGCCAGCGACCTCTACAGCGAAACCTCACTCCGAGGTCGCCACCGTGTCCTCCTCACCTTCTTCATCGCGCCTGTCCCCGTCATCAACGTCGGCGCTAAATCCACCACCTCCCTTCAAACTGGCTTTCC
>Ga0160505_101473_pt1 | contig 11110 bp, 11 predicted proteins | sample DIDeMG_FD_108225 | JGI IMG/M metagenome (GOLD analysis project Ga0160505, IMG submission 108225) | Enriched chicken feces microbial communities from UW Madison campus, WI, USA - DID2874_E49_Stillage MG | ecosystem: Host-associated > Birds > Digestive system > Large intestine > Fecal ...
AGGATGATGGAGTTCATAGCGACGGTGTGGGACCTCGAGCGGCGGTTTACGAGTCTGAGGGGTCAGCGGAGCAGGTTTGTTGTGCACTCACGCAAGGAGACCATAAACAAACGTCACGATCCCCCATGACAGGAGAGCAGCGGCGACAGGCGGAATAGCAAAGCCCAAGTATACCTTGTGCTTGAATGCTAAACCGATAAAGGCCACAAAGACAGCCAAGAACACCGCCGACCACACAGCGGTGGTAATCCAGACGTAGGTCGGTTTGTGCCACTCGAAGTCGAAATGGAATTGCACTGGGAGGCGCATCGATGACTTCTTCTTCTCGCGAGTACGCGGGAGGCGAAGAGTGGTCGTCATGTTGTGTTGCGAGATGAGATGAGGTGGTGAGCGATATGTGGAACACTCCCCGTTCCTCTCCATCTGTCTTTATAACCTGCGGTACACAGAGTCCACCTTACTATCGCCCACTTACTCATAGGCACACTCCCGCCCTCACAGTCGCGTGTCGCGCACCAGAAGACACGGAACTGGTCCAGAGAGACAAGAGTGGCGGTGCATCCGTCGCGCACTGCCGCACATTCCGGTCACAGCTGGATTATATTTAACAATAGCCCCCTTCGATTGCGAAACACTGCAACTGGAGTCTACACGTACTCTGGGCAGGCAAGCAGGGGAACAACACTATAGTGTGATATACATCATGACTGGTGGGCCTGGCGGATGGTGTGCCTGCTGAAACGCGGCGGAGTGAAATGACGAGACGGGAGGCACGTTTCATTCCGTGGCGGTGACACTGCACAGAGGGATCGGCGACATTCGACCCAGGAAGCGGTCGAGCGGCCCAGGAATCGCGGCTAGGTTCGGAGACATCAACAGAATGAGGAAGGTGGCTGGCGTCATTCTAGTCTGTGCTCCCTCGTCACATGAGTGCAGTGCTGTGGGTGCCAACAAGTGTTCTGCAGAGACTGGATGTGGTGTGACGTTTTGGGTTTCTCACGTGAGGACTGGCGGCCCTTCATTTCCGACCATCTTTGCATAAGCTGTACTCATCAGCAGCCGAGGCAGGCGATGCATGTAAGGAGAAGAAACAGCGGACTGTTGATCGGAAAGATGAACTGGTATGCATGATGGATATCTAGGCAAATGCAGGGGATGTAGCATATCTCGTTGTGGGATTGTGCAGTGATGTCTATCGTATGTCGTCTATTTGTAAGCTAAAGCATTAAATGCCGTGCCCGAGCGAGCTCTCAGAGTACTTTGCAATGTGCAGCTCGAGGGCAGACGGCTCAGAGATCTCGGACAGCGTCTTGCGCCACTTTGCGACGTGGTTGCTCTTGCCGACGCGGGCGGTGAGGAGGCCGAGGTTGATGAGGAGGACGAGGACGAACCACCAGCCAAGGATCGCTGCCGCGAAAATGAGGCGAGGGACGGCGATACGGGCGTGGTTCCGCTCATCAGCGGGGAAGTGCGTCTCAAGGAATTGGATAGTCCGCAGCGTCTCCTCGAGGTTGATACTGCGGAGGCTCAGGATGCCTCCACCCCACACGATCAGGATCGTGAGGATGATGTAGTGCAGGAGGACATTGTCTGTGCGCGGCGAGCGGAAGATGAGACTGTGTGTGTTAGAATGTTGAACCGATGCGATTTGCTATTCTACCCACCTGACGCCATAGTAGACCGTTGCGCAAAGAGCCCAGACGAGAATAATGATCGCAGGACCGTCCAGGAGTGGCCACTCCGGCCGGTGAAGAGATCTAATGGCCAGGTGGGCCGCCGAGACGGCCCACACAGGGATGGACCAGAACAGGCCCGAGGCGTAGAGGTAGTATGTGAGAGCGCACATGGCTGTATGCGATGAGTGAATGTGTTGACTGGATGTTGATCGACACGTCGATAAGAACACTGTTGCATATATATATCTCATGTCAGCCATCAACTACGTTCTCAGAAGAACAATGTTTGTTACCGGCGACGACGATCGTCTACACAGATCTCATATTAGCGCCGGATCTGCACTGCGTTTATGATCCCGTGTGGCTGCGATCACATTCCACACACAGGTTGGGTGAGGACGGCGCCACAAGCGTAAACTTTACTTGCACAGCTCGTTTTATCTTCACAGCCTGGACAGCTATCTCGTGTTGGTTTTGCCTCCGCCGCTCCTGCCCACGTTCTGCTCCAAGGCAAATCGGTCCACAGCTGCAGATTACGAGACGGCGGTGGGGTACCGTCGATCTCGGTCTTGCGGAATGGCAGAATGGAGTACCGAGTTTAACTCCGGTGCTGCCGAATAACACGTCTGTGGTATCGGATACCCTCAAGCTTTTGGCTGTGACGATCAACAGGGCAGTTACAGCCCCCGAGACGTGGGTAAGGCCAGCCAGCACGTGGAATGGGCCTCGATCAGTCCCAATGACATGGCTCCCCTTCATGTGTGGGACCGAGATAATGGTAGCCTGGGAATACATCCTGGTTCCGTGAGCGCGGGTCGTTAAGCGCTTCCTTTGCCCTCGAGATCCGGGCGAGTCGTTCTGGTCAGACACAAAAGTTTGAAGCTGATACCTCCTTGTGTCAGCTATCTGGAACGAGTGCCAAGGCGAGCAGAGTTAGTGCTATAATGGAGTGCAGCTGGACAGTTGGTGTGCGTTGGTTCTCATATTGGCATCACAACTTCTCACTAAACTACGTACGCGTATGCGCTGCCTTTTTACCGATAGTAACTGTACAGGAGAGCACTGATGATGGATGCACTACCCAAACCCCCTTCTAAAATTAGATGATTAAAACTTCCTCCTGCTTCCTACTGCCACACACTTAGTACTTGTCGGTGTCGCGGACAACGTTGTGCTGCTGGTGGCTGTGGGTGCGCGACACACCGTCCTCGACCGAGAGACGGCGGTCCTCGATATCGGTGTGAACGGCCTTCTCCTCCTCGGACCACTCGAAGACGAAGTTGTTGAGGCCGCGGAAGACGGTGGGGAAGACGAAGCAGCATGCAAACGAGGCGCAGGCAAGGACAATCCAGGCAATAACGAGGTTGGGGTCGGTAAGAGCCTTGGAGCATGCCATGGAGATGGCCGAGGCAATGGCAGTGTTGAAGAGCGAGAGCGAGTAGACGAGACCACGCATGCGGGGAGGCGAGCGGGTGTAGGCAAGCTCGTACGAGGTGACGTTGACGAAGAGCTCACCGATGGCGGGAAGAATGATGATGGGGAGCTGGACCCAGAGCGAGACGGTCGAGACCTCAGTCTTGCCGTTGACAACACAGTTGGTAGCAAACTTGCCGCAGGGCGAGGTCTTGTAGATGCGGTCCTGGACAATGGCACCAAGCATACAGCCCATGGCGGCGAGGAAGAAACCAATGGTCATGCGGGTCATGGGCTTGAGGGGGTATCCGATGCGCTCAAAGAAGGGGTAGACAATGTAGGTGATGATGGGCGAGAAGACGATGATGGAGATCGAGTTGAAGTTGTTGATCAGGTCGTTGGGAACACCGTTGAGGATCATGGCAGTCGACATGTCGTTGGAGATGTTACCGAGACCAACCGAACCAATGTCGGCAAGCTGGAAGATGGGGATAAACATGAAGACTCCGCAGGCCTTGAGGGTCTGGCGGATCTCCTCGACAAACTTGTCGTCCCAGTGGATAACCGACTCGTCAACGTAGCCGTCACGCTCGCGGATAGCCGAGGGGCGGGCGGCGTTCCAGCCACCACCGCGCATGGCGAGGCCGATAACACGGAAGGTGTCGGGGACAACCGAGCCCTGGGGAGGGAGCTTGATGAGGCGGGGGCCAGCGTACCAGAGGACGAGGGGCATGAGCATGTAGATGATGCCGGGGAGGAGGTAGGCGAGCCAGAAGCCAACATCACGGGCAGCGTACTGGGTGGCAATCTGGAAGAGAGCACCGACGTTGATGCAGAGGTAGAAGATGTTCAGGTAACGCGAGACGGTAGCCTGGGGGTCGATGATAACCCTGCGGCCGTTCTTCTCAGTGTGGAGAGTGGGCTCCTTGACGGGCGCCTGGTCACAGAGAAGGGGAGCAAGCGAGGGCTTGATGAAGCCGGCGGCGAAAGCAAGGATAATGACCGAGATGATGAAGACACCGAGCGAGGCGTTGGGAACAGCGATGACCTGAGGAATAGCGGGAATGACGAGGATAACGTGGGCGATGAAACCGACGGCGGTACCAACAACAATGGTCTTGAAACGTCCCCAGCGCTGTAGAAGTCAGTATGATGGTGGCGGGATGTGGGACAAGTGGAGTCACGGAGATAAACCTTCTCGGGGATCGCTCCGCCACAAGCGGTGGAGTTTACCCCGCTCCAAAGAAGAAGAAAAAATGTGTACTCACGTTATCAGCAACGATACCACCGAAAATGGGGATAACGTAGGCGAGGAAGGAGAACATCTTGGTAATGGCCGAAGCGGAAACGGAACCCATGCCGAGAGCACCAGCGGACTGGTTGAGACCGGCATCACCGTGGGCGACGGCACCCGCACCGTTGCCGCCAATGGGGAGGGGGTTGTTGATGAAGTTGTTAAAAGGACCCGAGGTACCGTAGTAAGACGCACGCTCGGCGAACTCGATGGCGCACATAGCGAGGGCGACGAGACTGGACAGTGTCAGTGAGGTGCTCTGTGCGTAGATGGGGATACGTTGCCACATGACGACGCGATCGCGATCACAATGATCGCCGCCACACTTGAAACGCGATCCGCCACTGGTTACAGTGGCGACTGCGCGTTGCGCTCGCCGTCGTTGATGGCCAAGATGCATCTGATACTCACGGCATGCCAGCGGGAACGCGGGGGAGCGTTCGCAGGTCCTCCGCGGTAGGGACGAGGTGGGGCTCGGGACCGTCGGCGGGGGTGACGGTCACGGGCTTTTCATCGAGCGAACCCTTCTTCTCATTGGAGAAGTGCTGCTGAGAGTTCACGACGTCGTTTGTGTCGTATGTCATGGTGGTGACTAGTGAATGTGGTCGGTAGGCGTTGGGGAGAACGCTATCTTGGAGCAGTCTGACCTTTTATTAGAGACTTTTCTTACAGTCCCACCCTCCATCGGTCGTAGACAGTGCTGCCGGATTGTCTGACTCGCGGATTCCGATCTGAGCGGTCCAGTACCCCGCTTTCCTTGACCTGCGCATTCGTGGAGCTGGTCTGAGCCGCTCCCCCGTTCTCGCTATCCCTCGCTATCAAGACAAAGGCACGAGCGCGATCCCCAATGGTAAACAAACCTTGTGATGGTGTGATTTCCTGCTCCGACGCAAGGAGAGCCCAAGGGAGCGTAAGGACCGTGTGTGCCGGTCCTGGTACCACTCAAGGCATTCGGGCCCGGCAATCACGTACGGCCAAAGTTTACGTTGGTCGCGTGCTGGAACCCGTTCCTCCGGCAAAACGGAGAGATACCAAAGGCTGATTGCGGACGTTTGGACCTCACATGGTGACATGTCTGAGAACCTTTGGGATCCTGTGGAGCATGTGGTGCACACTGTGCTTCCCCACACCTTGTACCCTGAACTAGTTGCGGCAACTGACAGTAGAATGGCGTTGACGACGATCAGGCCAATGGAATCTGCCCACCGAAAGCCAAACCTTGGATCAGCTGAGAGGCAGAACAGCCACAGAATCACTTGGCACCACGGCGGGAAAGCGCCGCCGAGGAGAGATACGGAGTTCTCTCAGGTTTTTGGTCCTCTCCCTACCTCTGGTTCCTTAGGTTTGCCAAGCGAGGCGCACCACATGGTGTCGATCGTGAGACCGCAGTCTCAACCTACGAAAAAAAAAGGCAAAACCCCCGCGGCCGACCCGATCACGGACCCCAGTGCGATGCTGGGGATCAAAGAGAACAACCAGTGCACACGAGCCAAGAACGGCTTTTGGGTAGGGAAAGATAAACCGATAATTTTTGGCACCACATGGTACCAGTAGCTTGTTCCTGGAACAGTTAGGGTCTGGTGTTCCTGAGCAATCTCACTCCATCAGCCTCGCCAGTCTTGATCAGATCTCATCAGAGATCAAAATGGCGGACGGATGAGGTGTAGGAAAGATTGCGCGTCTTCGCAGCCGCAAATCAGCGCCCTGGTCGCTATCGATGGCGACAATCTCAATGACCAACCATGTGAACAGACAATGGGAGACCACGGACCTGGTAACCACAACCGCGGCCGCAGTCTGCTCGCCACTCTGTCAGGTGCATACCCAGGGAGCACTAGGTTTGGAACTGGAGGTCAGACCTCAGCAAATGCGGCCTTCTGCGCATCGGTTGTCGACGGAGTGTCTGTGCCTGCTCAAACTAAAACGCTTTTGTCACAATGGTGCGCAACGCCAAGACAAGTCCTTCCCAATGCGTTGTCGGTGCTCTCCAAGCCAAGCCTTGCACAACATGGAGCATTCGGAAGGGATGTCCACCCCTGACTTGACATTTGAGCATTATTCCGTACATCCATATGCAGTTTGGGCTCGTGGCCTGGGCTCTTGATCTCGGGTAAAGTACCGAGTCCCCGGACACCCCACAGGCAGTCTAAAGAGGAGCTCCTGTGGACCCACGTCCAATGGAGCCTCGATCTGTGGTAAGAACTTGCGACCCTGCAAGTCCGTCATGGAGTGTCCTTTCTGTCATGGAACGGTGGCTGCTACCCATGGGCGGAGCACCGACAGAAAACAAGATCTGTGCCTTGGTTTATCCCGAACCGTGCCCCCCGACTCCCGACGTCACTGTGTCGGCCGGCACTTGTTAGAGCAGGTGCTGGCCCAGAGTGGGCGACGCCGCCTTCTCCACGCTCTAGGCGAGGTACGTATCGAGCATTTGGCAGTTTTTGTTGGGTCTCAGCAATGGGAATTGATTTGATGAGCCCCGTGTGGACCCCGGTCCCCCGCTCCCGCATCGTTGCTTTCACTTCTTCTCGCTGAAGCCGAGGCCCGCCATCCGGAATACATGCCGAAGCTGGCGGCGTGGCTCCGTATGGGTCCCCCGCGTTGCAGCCGCGGCAGCCCATCAACCCCACCCTGGCACCTCGTGGCCCCTACCTCGCTATGATGCGCATGGTGGCGTCGTTAGCCCTATCGGACCTCGTTAACTGGCACCTCGGTGCCATGAAACGAAGCAATGTGCTCGCAACCTTGTCAGTTCCCTGGCTTTTCCAATCGGACCGCATGCCTCCGGCAATCGTCTCCGTGGGGCCGTTATCGTAATGGGTCACTCTCGGCTCGCTCGGGATGTGGGCGGCAAGCACTCGCATGAGTTGCGGGGCATGCAACCCGACCCACACAGCATTCCTCGTCAGCAGCCGCCTTCTCCACGGGGTTCCGTGTCAGTCTCCGCCGCGGCGGTTAGCAGATGGACTCCGGCATTTGACGGTTACTGGTACCCCGTCGATTCAACGGCACCGCGTGTTGGCTGGCTTGGCATTCGTCGCCATGTGGCGGAGCTGAGCGATTAAGTGTTGTTGCAGGTGGGCGCGGCAAGCAGCCAAGCGCTTCCCGTGCAACTCACGTGCAGTGTTGGGGTCCCATTGTGGGGCTCAGTTAAGGTGGTGGAATGTCCAAGCGGTCTGTTGACATGGCATGAACCACTTCCATTCTTCGACTCTTTCACTTCATCTCTTGGTGTCGATCACCGTGCTCGGTCTCCTTGATAAGATCAACAGCTGCCGGCGGCATGCACCCGATTCCCATTCCATGCAGAACTTTCCGGCTTCTCGGATGCATCCCTCTCCTCGCTTCCCGCTCGGCGCGCCCCGCGCTCCTCAGGTATGTATATTATGGTTGGGAGCCAGGTCCCGCGCCATTGAGTCTCCAGAAACTTCACTAGGTCGATTCCCGTAGCTATATCGGTCGCGGCGATTGCTATTATTTATGCCGGCTCCACAGTGCACCACATGGTGCATCCGGCCTGATTGCCGTTTAGCCCAACCCGGATTTTTTCGCTCGCTATCGATATCTAATCGTGATTGCCGGCTCAAACGGAGTTGTAGGGGACACGGGCAGTTGTGTTGGCGCTATCTGATCCGACGCCTTTGCCGGTCTGGAGGGTATTGTCCTGACTGATGGTGTCCTGTAACAAGGTGGGCATGGCGAGCAAAAACGTGCTGCCACCACGGTCAGTGATCACGTGACTTTGAAGACATGGTCAACTGGAAGGTATATAAATGAACAGGTGCGGTCTGTCTTGCTCGTCTTCCTCAGCGAATGCACTCACTTCCCATCTCTGACCTCTCGCCATTTCTCGGACCGCGGCGTCCACACCGCCAGGGGTGAACAATACGGCAGCCACGGAACTACGGTAGTTGGCGCGAACTGCTCTCAGTTGTCTGTGACAGGGGGGGCGTGTGTCTTCGGAGGTCCCGTGTAAGCGGCCCAGACTCAGAACCAAGAGAACGGAACCGCAGTGCCCCCCTCACTGTCCGAAACGGCCGAAATGAACGTCATTTCGTTGTGCGGTTCGCACCGAGATTATCACAATAACCGCCGAACAATAGAAACCTGTCCGCACTGACTGTGGCCCAAGCGTGGTCTTGGCAAGGCGTGACCTCCATGCCCCTTCACTGGGAGGGAGGCACAGTCCCCGATACCTGTGGAAACTGAGCGTTGAGGGTCAGCAGAAGCTTGACATCCCGCTCCGGGGCCTGAACTCTGGCGTCAATCTCGATCCGTCAGAGCGCTGCACTGGTGCGACCACATGCACCATGAATATAATAGAGCTTGGCTTCCGAGCAATTCACGTGATGGGTTGGCGAAGCGATGGTCATCTGGCATCACCCTGACATAACATGCATACTGAAAGAAGACTTGGAAGGTAACGAGCGAAAGCAACACAGCTTCGGAACAAGCCCCAAGAAGGAGCGGCGAGCTGTACCAGTGCAAATAATGACATGTAGGTGGCCAGGATCCGCCCTCGAAGGTTTAACAAGCGCTGCCATCACCCGAGAGGGGAGGTGAGCGTTCTGGTGTGTCTGTTGAGCTTGAAGATGACCTTCCGACCCTAGTCTGTTTCGCGGCGGGAGCAATGTCACAGCCTCGAGGGAACAGACTGTCTTGGGGCAGCATATGGCTTCGATAATGACTCCAGCACGCAAGAGCGTCTATCTCCATAAAGTGAGGTGCTGTTCACAAGACTTGAGCTCCCCGGCTGTGACCACACAGCGACCGACCCACGTCGACGTTGATGGGTCATCATCGCTCTGTTGGCTAGACCTTTTGCTACATCTCTCACGCACAATGTCCTGGTCTGTCAGGGCAAGGCTGGGTGCAGTTCTGTACCTGCTCTGTGCTTTTTGGGCAATTTGTGCTTGGGCGGCTCCAGCCCTGGCTTCCGTAGGTGGAAGGGTGGTCTCCATACCTGATGATTTGCCACGAGGCTCATATCCAGCATGACCCAAAGTGGATATCACTAAATGGCAAAGGAGATGCCAGCGAGGCGCTAGTGTAATTGAACGATTACCATCCACGTTCGAGGCTCGCTCGTCGTTGGGAACTTCCGAGTCCAGGCCAGCGGACGCCAAGAACGGCGACGATGACCACGATTTGGCTCCTCGTGTCAGCGCGCCGTCTCCCGTCGCCCAACTTCCCACAGTCAGCCTCTGTCTCCGAGGGAGGCCAACGCTCTACGGTGGCACGCGGATCCGGCGGCTGTCATCAGTTTGCTGGTAGCTATAGGGATAACAAGCAGCTCCCTGCACCTTTGGTGGTCATTTACATGGCCGGTTGGGAGTCTGTCCACCATCTCCTTATTCAGAGAGACAAGGAGACAGCCAGTGACCTCAATCGCACCTCCAACAGCAGCGCCCGAATAGTATCTCCAGCTAGACATTCCGGACTCTCCAAAATAACAAGTCATTGATGATGAAATCCGTATCCGCAGGCCCGGTGGAATGGAATTCCGCTGGCGGCCACACCGAAAACAAAAACAAAGAAAATTCCGACAAAAATGTCATTTAATACAGAAAGCAATATACCGATGGAACCACTCCATTTACTCACAGCTCTTCCACCCTTCTTGCATCCATTTCTCTCTTGCGCCCGAACCTGGGCTTCGGCGTCGTACTCTGGAGTGGAGAGTGCATAGGAAACAAATATGACGGAGTGGAAGCGCTGGACGGTAGCACCGCCTCTGGAATCAGGCACGAGTTTGTGGCATTTTACCACAGAGCTGACCATCGGAAGCGCTGCCCAAAAGTTGGTCGTGTGTCTGGTGTCCGACGGGTTATGGTCCATTCTCTGCACCGTCCGTAGCAGGTGACACTTGCCGTCTCCTATGTCTCCTATGGAATCCACACCTGCGACTTCACCGTTGTGGACACGTACCCCCTCTTGCAAGTTATATTGAACGACATGGGGGAGGGTGAATAACCTTTCCCCGTTAGCTTTCACACACTGACGAACAAACTATTCACCATGGCACGAATCACTGCGCGCTTCAGACGTAAGCAGAACAGACGGCCTCGATCGGGTCAGAAGGCATCTGCATTCTCTATAGCCCGTTCGGTGCTGTACGCCTGCGGCTCGCTCTTCTCTACGCTGGTGATCGCGACGGCGGCTGCGGGCCGGACGCCGTTCCATCTCCTTGGGACAAACAGTGAGTACATCTAGATAGCGACATGATGCTGAAAGGGAGTATACCAGACCGTATGGCTCGTATTCATGATTTGGGGAGTCATGTCCTTTGTCTACTTTGGAATCTCGTGAGTGGTCATTACAGAAGCTGCTCATAACCCAGAAACGCCGTGCTCTGCCTGAACCGCAAGTCGAAAGTCAATGCGGCCCTATCGGACATTATCTTCCTCACCCTTCTTCTCCTCTGGGGCCTCCCCGTGGTGGGATGGCAGGCGGACGCGCGGCTGTCTCGCGATGTGGCCAATGCCCAGGCGCACACCTCCATCTCTCAAGCGAGCGAGTAAGTTGACTGCGAGCAAAATACATCCACTCAACAACACAGACTCAAAGTCGTCTCGCAGTCATTCGCCTGGCTCCTGATCTTAGACATTGTGCTCGCCCTCGTCGTCGTCATCTGGGGAGTGTGGCGCAAGACCGATAAAGTAGACAGTGCACCACTCACAAAGACGCTGTACGCGCTCGACGAGACGCGGCGCCCACCGCTGGTGAT
>Ga0160505_101474_pt1 | contig 11108 bp, 7 predicted proteins | sample DIDeMG_FD_108225 | JGI IMG/M metagenome (GOLD analysis project Ga0160505, IMG submission 108225) | Enriched chicken feces microbial communities from UW Madison campus, WI, USA - DID2874_E49_Stillage MG | ecosystem: Host-associated > Birds > Digestive system > Large intestine > Fecal ...
AAAAAAAAAAAAAAAAAATTTTTTTTTTTTTTTTTTTATAAAAAAAAAAAAAAAAAAAAAAAAAAAATAATATTTTGTTTTTTTTCTGGTATTAGTTATCGATATCTGAAATAGGGTGAACATAGTTTCACTTTCTGCTGTTATATTATGTCGGCCCTGGAAGATACCCAGAAGCAGGAACTCCCCCTAAACCAGTTAAGATCACTAGTAATCCCAAATTGTGCATTAAAGCTGGAATAAGATCCGCCTAAAACTGTTGACCACTTCTTGAAGGATGGTATCCTCTGTGAGTTTAGCCGTAGTTATCCGAAGGAAACTTTTCCCCGGAAATTGAGTCTCTGTAAGCTCCTTGATACCAAAAATGGCACTGAAGTGGTGATCAAGTTTTTCGGATCAATACTGCCCTGATAATTAGTTTAAGGGCATGTAGTTGATTCACTAATCATGCTTTCTCACTTAGCCATTATACTTTAGCCGTGATCCCAATGAATTTCCCTTGACTCACGGATTGAGTCCCTGGAGAAACTTGGCGATATCGGATATCAGTCTCTCAAATACCTGTTCGGACGACTGCCTAATCAGCCTCGCAAATGGAACTGTTCATTAATTGAACATATTTTTTATATACTCTTAGTATTTATTTTTTTAATAATTTTTTTCAATAATTTTTTTTCAATAATTTTTTTTTCAGATTGTAACTTGTAGATATTTATCACAACATGGATTCATTATTATTATTGTTGTTGTGTTTTTGATAATTTAAAATTTAAGACTTGTAGCATATGATTTAGTACATTTTATTTGGAAAACGGAACACCTTTGCATTTTCAGGCTTTCCACCTTTTGCATACGAAACCCAGATCAACTCAGTTTATCACCACCATAGGACCCTAAGCACTGTGGACCCCCAACCACTGGAACCCATACAAACACCCTCATCAACGTTATTTCCAACTACCTAATATTTAACACGTTTACCCTTTTTCATTAATTTATTCATTTGCATCAATCCAACACACAATGACAGCAACAACGACAACACTGGAAGACGCCCAGCATGCGCTCTACATTGCCAACCTCCAGCGCGCCCTAGTGGAATCAGTCCCTGACGATGACATTTTCTCAGCAAGCCAAGATAGCGTATGTGAGGATGCAAGCGACCCTTTCATTATCCGCCAGGAATTGGCAAAGCTCTCTCGCAACCTCAGCCAGGCGCAGGCCACATGGCCCGCCAGCAGTAGCGCTGCTGAGGGCACCACGGAAAATTATACAGAGGTTCTGGGTGAGATCGGCATCAAGCTTACAGAAAAGCAGTCGGTGTTACCACCGTTCCCGCCACCAGCGCCGATACCAGTTGAGGAGTCTTCCGCGGCAGAGCGTGAGCGCGCGGCGGCAGCACGCCAGCTGGAGGAAAAGAAAGAGCTGACGTTTGACAACAAAATGTCACTGCAAGCTAATACCCAAGAATCGCTTTCCGCTGATATTCTGTCGCTCGTGACGCGGATCAAGTCCGATGCCGTTGCCTTCTCAGCGTCCCTGGCCACCGACAAGGACCGCCTGGACTCTGCGGTGTCTGCAGTCGAAAGGGCTGCGGAGGGCATGGGCAAGGTTGGAGAGCGCATGGGACTGTATAGACGCGGGTCAAATCTTATGGGCTGGTGGTTTTATGGCGGCGCCACGCTGTTTTTAGTTTTGGCCGTGGTGATAGGTATGCTCATTGTGAGGCTGTTCCCCAAGTGGTGAATTATATAGATGGTTAGCTAGCCACCAAGTTGGTTTATCCTAGTGGATTCAGGGGACTTTGAAATTGTTTCTATTGCAATTGGACCTTCAAAGCCTGCTTTATTGTTTTCCACATGCTTGATTTTTTCCATCTTGATAGAGCGACAATTATTGTTTTGGGAACAGTTTTGCAGAGTCTCCCTTTTTTTTTCTCCTAATTTTTATCTTTTGGTATCAATACTATGAAAGGAATAATAACAAGTGCTTGACCAAATGTTATTGACACCAACTCTGAAATTTACAAGTTTGGTATATGCGGGTTATTGTGTTCTAATGATACACGCTGAACACAAAAATACTGTCTTTTCAAATACTGGCATCTTATTGAAGATTTGTAATAGTAACTCAATCAAATATCACGTATTGCACTTTTATATTTACCGACTCTGTCTAAAAACTCACCGTGGTCAGGGCCGTTATTACGAATCTAGCATGTAAGCCAATCTGTGCCACCGTCTAGACTGAGCCGATATGGGACAAAAAAAAAAGAGATCGGAACCGGGGCTTGTAGACTAAATGGCTCGCAAAAATCATTGAGCCATTTACTAAAATATATTTTTTATTTTTGGTTTGCCAAAGTCTGGATTTTCATAATTGCAACTTTCAAGGCCAGCCAGAGGGTTATCTCCAAGATTTAGTCAATTAAAAAAATAGAGGAGAAAAAAATTGAATAATACATGATCGAATGAAAGGTTTACTCAAGATAAAATTTCAAGACTTGTTTTTTGCGGGAATATAGGCATGGGTGCAAGACCTTATGAAACGAGGATCTACAACATCTATATCGACTTTTTGAAAAAAAGGTAACCGTAGCATGGTAAATCAATTGGCTGGAATCCAGGACTGGGGTCAAAAGAAAAGATCTAATTTAAAATAGATGGCTTTTTTTTCAAGAACTTGTGGTTTTAATGGGCTTGAAAAAAATGGAAACCTGCAATTTGTAATTCACTACTTATTACTTAAAATCTAACTCATATACAGTTATAACTTTTTACTACAGCCTGGCTAAATATATGAATTAAAAATATATTTATTGTATCTTAATATAAGAATATGACCTCCAAACAAAATTATAATCAGAATATTTCAAAAGAAATTGATTCTAAATTACAATATTTGGTATTATTGGCAAAATAAAACAACTGGTATGCAGTGCTCCTACATTGAGGAGCGCTGAGTTTTCTATAGATGGTTTTATGCAGTCGATAGCACTAGCTATACTTTAATATGTTTTTAAACTAAAGAAAATTCAATATATTGAAATCAAATAGTTTTTTCTATTGCAATAGACTAAAATTAGGTGACTTGAAATGCAGCTGCAGAAATATTGAAGCAATTGTAGCCATTTTAATCATGGTTGGATTGGTCTTCCTTATCGAAGCTACGTCATAAATTGTAAACTAATTAAAAGTGTAAACGAATAAGCCAGATTTGGTAACGATTTTGCTTTGATATACGGGAAGAATATTGTATCAGTAATTTGGGGTATTCGATACTCCACAAGTCTTTACATACAGATTTTCTTTTGATAATATTTAAATATTTTTGTCGGATACTATAACCTTAGAGTTTCAAATTTATTCATGGGCAAAAAGGTCTTTAATATTAAATTATGGATAATATATAATCACATATTTGTTTTTGTGAAATATTTGAAAACTACAAAATAATATTTAGAGGTTGATGTTATGGACCTTTTCTAAGCCCACCCATATATCACAATGAGAATTTTGTCAAGGAGATTGAAACTTTTAATATCCATTTAGTGTTACTGAATTAATCTCATTGAAGTGAGTGCTTGACATTTTTTGCAAAACTTTTTTATTCAACTTTTATGGTGGTTTCTAAATATTGAATATCCAGCTTGGTTCTACAATAAAGATAAAGATATATATTTAACCAATCTAGGACGATAGTAAACTCTCTATTCATCTTTCAACTTAGAATGGATTGATTATCCCATAGTGTGGAAGTAAATAAAATTAATAGCCATGGTCAAGACTTGCCATGTTGTATATTGCCTAGTAGAAGTCCCCTTCAAACCAGCTTCATTTTTCACTTATTTATTAAATTTTATTACTGAGTAAGTGTAGATAGATAGATCAGTTTATTCTTACATCAAACAGTTACAAACAAGTTAATAAAGCAAAAATCTATATCAAGAAGACATAAATTTCAAAACAGTTCTCTTTATGAGACTGACAAGGTTTGAGTGTAAGAGCGTATTATAAGTTGGAGCAATTGATGGTCCTAAATATTGCATGAATAATTTCATGTGCTAAGAGAAATCTGCAATACATAACATCTAGTAGATTGATACTAGAGGTTGACGCTCAGTAAAATATCAACAAGCTGCTCTAGGATATATGTTTATAATGTATTGAATTGTTTCCAACTAACCACATTGCCAATAATAATTTAGCTTACTGATGTATCTCATTTGGAAAAACTGTCCCGGGAAACAATGATCTGTATCAGGCTGAAACAGCTTACAAAAGATATGAAGAGGCACGACATCCCTGAAAGGTTTCAGCGGATAGGGTAGTAAAGTAATATTGGTGGAGCCCACTCGGTATTTCATAATCTGATTGCTATTTACTGCACGAGACAACATGCAAAGCGCTTTTCAGCTTTTACAGAGCTTCGTGAGATTTTCTTATTACCAAGTAGAGGTCACAAAGCTTTATAGCTTTTAATACTTCCCTTATAAAATCGCGGCTCCTACTAAGTCTTGCGCGTTGGAATTAGTTTCTAAATTTATATCATATAAACCCCTATCTAAACTAGAAGATTTTTTATCAACCGATAATACCATTGATTCTCTTGATGTTTAAGAAGATTGAAATGAACTTTTTGGAGACTGATTTAAGACTTGGAACTAACGCTTTATTTCTGGTGGTTGAAAGATCGAATCCAGCGACTGTCAACTTTTTTTTTCTGGTGTTGATATACCTTGCAGCAATTTTTTATTTCTTTTTTATTTCTCTTGAATCTTGCACTACTTCCCCCACACACTGATGGCTAGCCTGCTCTTCGAAAACAACACGCTTTAGCTACAACTATGACAGATTCTCCCAATGCGATTCCAGAGGAAACTGTGAAGGAGCCCTTGCTTACCATGGCCGCTTCAACCGTCCTGATGACTCTGCCGACCAGCGCCACCACCGTTCTCAAATCATATGTTCCTACAACCGCGCTGGCCGCACCCGAGAATAAAATCACCATCAAGCTAAAGGCAATTGGCTCGACGCCATCGCTCAAACAGAGCGTATACAAAATTTCTGGAAACCAGGAGTTTCAAGTGCTGGTGCGGTTTTTGCGGAAACAATTAAAGTGCAAACCGCAGGACTCCATCTTTTGTTACATTAATTCGAACTTTGCACCAGGGCTTGATGATCTCTTGGGAAATCTGTATCAGAACTTTGCAATTGATGGCAATTTACAGGTTTCCTATTGCTATACTGTTGCTTTTGGCTAAGTGTGTAATAGATGCGCTCTTTTCATTTCTCAGTTATATTCTATTTTTTTTGTAGCTTTGGTTTACAAAGTTTTACTGGGGTACCTTGAGACTAATTGTACAGTTGTTTGGTGATCTTTGTCCGCCTATCCACGTTTTGGTTGTTATATGTCTGGCCAATCAGTTCGAGTATGCTGTTGGTGCTTGCGTACTTGTCCTTTAAATTCACTTTCCATTTCTCAGGTCCATTGACATATGCCACTGCCATGGCATGATACCATTTCTTTGGTTCGCCAGGTACTCTAGAGGGAATAGGGGAACTAGGATATGGAAGAAAATCAAGGTGGTCAGCAATTTCTTCAGGTTCAGCGTGAACGTCATGAAAATAGACAAAGTTCACGGCATCCTTCAGCTCTTGTTTGAGATTTTTGCGGACTTCAAATAAAATTTTCATGTTATCCAGGTAGCTGCGTGCGGCAATGGAGCTCACTATGCAGGGCTTGCTGTCCTCACTCAGACAAAATGATCTAAACTCTTCTTTAGTTTGAATTTGATATACGTCATTAGCGCTGTGCTTGGGTGTGTTATCTTGATTCTGTTGGTTCCCAACATTCTTGGCTGGTTCTTGTTCTTGTGCAAGGACTTTTTGCTCTTGTTGCTGCATTCCTTTTGTAAGCTTGCTTTCAAACCTCAGGGGATCGACTTGTGTGAGATATTTAGAAAGAAACTTGGTCAGAGAGCCTCGCTTAAGTCGGCTTCCCTTGAAAAGAAACGGGCCCCGATTACCCTCAGTGACCAAAACAGAATTGTATTTATGCAATCCATTTTTTGAGAGAAGCAACCGCGCATCCACGTTCAAAACCTTGAGGAGATCATCAACAAGCTCTGGTAGGCAGTAGTAGAATTTGTTATTGGGAGATTGAAAATCTAGCGCAACTGATTTGAACAAGTTTGGGATCTGGTTTTGTTTTTCTGTAGCAGGGAGAAGAATAATCCTGTTACTGTTTGGGTCCTCTGTCTTGGGAGCAAATTGGCTAATATCGGTGATCAACTCTACGCCTGGTCCAGGCACATTGTTGAAAAATTCTGCTAATGCTGTATTCAATTCCTGAGATTTAAACTGCATTCGGAAATCCTTAATGGCTCCCTCAGTGCCTTGAAATAGTTTGACTTGCGGCGAAAATTGAACACTGTATGATTTGCAAATCTCTTGTGTGTCGTTATTGGCATCGCACTTAACTTGAACAGCCTTACTGAGCCCGGCTACTTTTTGAATCTCGCCAATAAACGATGGCATTATGATGTCTGTATATTTGCAGCTGTTTTCAACAAATTGTACCACTGTAGGGTGATTCGTGGATAGCACAAATGATTCGAATTCATTTAGCGAGGATATGTCGCGGATGTGTGTATTCTTGATGTACTTGGCCGATATTGATGTTGAAGCTGCCAGCAGCAGCAATGACTTCTGTAGCTTCATGTTTATAGTAATAGACTTAGTAGAAGTTTGTTTAAATAGGTTACCAAATTAAATGATGAAAATATAATTAAAAAGGTTGGAATTCAAAGCGGCATAGCAGTTCTTATATTACCCCGATCATTACGCCAGCATTTCCAAAAAGCACTTTTTTTTGATTTGCATTCTTAACAGCATCTGAATCTGTGTAAACCTGGTCTGAGCAATATGCTGCAAGTTCGGGCTAGAACTCATGCAGGGAACTGAGGATGTACGTTCAGCGGCCTATCTTTTGTACCCATTTTTGGAGGTTTTAAAAGTTTATACGCCTTAAATGCAATAATGTAAATTGCTTGTTACTTTTTTTTCCCTCATAAAATAAAGGTTTTGCAAAACATATCGTATTGAATGATCTGGCCGTATTTGTATATTTTTTATGGTAGCATTTGAATTTACCAATAATTGACCAAGTGTCCAACTGTACTCAATAGAGTGCATCTTACTGGTTGCAACTATGAGTATGAGGAGATCAGTTTTAAAAAATTTAGGAGTCATTTTTCATTGCTGATGAACGCGCGTTAGAATTTCCTTGTTTTGAAGGGTTGCACAACAATTCTAAGGCCCGAGTCCCGTACTATTTTTTCTTATTCATCTTTTGTCTACTTGTAAACTGCAAGGGTCTTTTACTAGAGTAGTATGATCCCTGTAAGGCGTTTTATTGAGGAGTAAATAGCAATAGAACTCACCAAAACTAAGAGGAAGTCAATCATCTAGTTGTTACGGACCATTTAGACATGATGTAAATATGTTATAATCATTGTTGACTGTCAAGAAAATAGAAGCTTCACATTATAAATCTCAACCAAGTCCCTGTTAAATGAACATTTGTTGTGCCTTCGTGTAGTATGTAATAAACCAGCCACACATTCTTACTACTTGTTCAATGAGACTCAGCACATGAGTTGAAGTTCCAAGTACAGAGTTGTGTGTCCACCATCATGTTCAATATGTATCAAATTTCCACAATTTTGACAAGAGAATTCCATCAAAAGCCCATAGAGTTTACTGCATTTCTGACTTTACCAATCATTGTGCAGGTACGCTCATTGATACATGTGGGTTGTAATGTCAACAAAGAAAAAATAGACTAAGTGCATCTTGATACTTTTAAATGAATAGCTAGACCTTCCTGAATGCAAATGCTCTATACCGACTGGGCAGTGCGAACTACTGGAATAAACTAGTAGTGATAATGGGAATGACTGTTGGAATAGTATTAGTGCGTTGGCTCCACTTACTCAGGAACAAAGAATTCGGGGTTGATTTTTTCGCAATGAAGCAGATTCGAGGATTTAATTCTGATTTAGTATTATTGTTTAAGCGGCTGTTAAATTAAATCGACGTACGTAATAAAAACTACATGTTGGTTCATGAGCTCTAGATAAAGATAAAAATAAAAACGCAACACATCCATGGGATTGTCCAGGTGTTCTCAGATCTTGGGGGTTGCTCAGTTCTTAGATCCTTGAATTGAGCAGTTGCCTGCTCTCTATTCTAAACCTGTCTTTCCAGCAGGAAAGTCTGAGTGACATACCCCCTTAAAAGCTTTACAGCGTATACGGGGATTGACAATGATTGCCTACGGCTCTGGTTTGTCAAGCCACGCACTAATCTTCCTCCCCGTGCCATTTTAATCGGCTTTTAGTTGAAGACTACATTTAGTCAAGAACAGCCGAATTGCGATCGACAAAGTAATCTGAGAAATGCATGTTTCACCTTGTTTATTTTTTTTTTTTTGCTTTTTCTTTGTTTTAAAAGTTGCTCATGTGCTTTGTACCTCCATAGTGTTGTGAAACCCCGTATCTTAAGTACAAAGTACAAAGTCGCACCATATCCCAGACTTGGCCGGCGTAGTTAATATCACCAAAACATCAACGAGGTGTTGAAATTAGTTATATCAACATTTAGTACAACTTTTTAATCTAGTTGCCCCCGAGCTCTCCAATTAGCTTACAAAAGTTACAATTGAACTGAACCCCCGGTTCAATTGCTAAAAAAAGTAATTGAGGTCAAGGTAACACAGGTGAATTTGTATCGTGATTATTAGTATTGGAACTTTGTCACAGTTCTTCAAGTCTCCATAAATTTCTAGAAATATCTTGATGTATACCCTTCCATTTGTAGTATTTTTGGGAAAGTTGTTGAATCTCAGACTGAGTACCGTAAATACTCGACAAACTAATATTCCATATATATATTGTAGGTTTAAAAATTGGGTTGGTTTATGTCAGTTTCATTCCACCAGGTTGGGCCTCAAAAGCTCTAGTAAATCATCAAAGGAAAAGAAAATCACATAGAGTACATATGTATATATAAATCTATTTAATACACAGAACAAAAGAAACAAAAATAAAAGCGGTTGCAACGACAACCGTTCAATTACAAAAAAGAAAAATTGAAATAAAATAAGAAACTAGTATTGCGCAAAAGAAGCCGGTTTGCTATAATCCACCAAAGATTGTGTGTGATCTTTTTTGTTGTCTATATGTGATAAGGCCCAGGATTCAGCAACCACTTATCGTGCGGGACGCTCGATAGAAATGCTGCGACGGAACTTGTCAAGTGATGCACGCGATTGGATGCTACTGGAGGAGGAACGTCTACGCTCGCGGCGGGCATTGTGTGGGTGCAGGTCGGACTTATTGGTGCCAGCCTCGCGGGCCAGTGTGTAGAGGATGTCGGTGATAGAAACAACACCAACGAGCTGGCCCGCCGAGGTTGAGCGGCAGGATAGTGCACTAGATAGCTGTTCACTACTAGATTGGACTATCCACAAACGGTGAGCCTTAGTTGCAACAAGCTTCGCGATGGTACGAGCAAGAGATGTCTTAGTCGTAACATGGAACACAGGGAACGAGTCTTTACCATCCTCAAGACCACGCTTACTGAGAATTACACCCAGGAAACTTTTACAGGTGGTATGCAATAAAGACTTTTGCGAAGACTTGGTCAGTAGACGCGCATCCACCACCGAGATATTGCCAAGAAGATTGTTACTGGAGTCAGTGACAGCTAGCGATGACACCTTTTCGTCGTGCATTTTCTGTAGTGCGTCAATCACAAGCTTGTCGCCTTGGATGGAAATGACCTCCTTGGAGCCAATGCCAAGCTCCTCAAGAGACTTGTGGAATAGTGGTTGCAGCGATGTAAATACGCGACCCTGCTCCCAAATAAAGCGAAGCAGGCGACGCTGGGATAAAATTCCCACAACGATTTCAGAATTATTTGCATCCAGGACAGCAACACGATGGACACCGCTACCAAGAATCTCTACAGCACGGGGGATCGTGTCAGTAGATTTGAGCGTCAAGAATGGGTTCTTGGCACTGAGTTGCGCAGCAAACTTGACAGGAACAACCTGTCCGGCACGCGCCTTGTTGACATTTTCAATTACCTCTGCGTTCGACCCATCGGCGGGCTCAATGCGTCCAAGCACTAAAAGTAGATATGTAATCAAATCGGCGTAGTCAAAAGTATCAAATACAAAAGTATCTTTTGAGTCGTTTTTAATGGGCAGCGAGGTAAAGTGGTTCTTTTCAAGGATTTCAAAAGCTGACTCAACAGAAGTGCTACTTTCAACAAAGACAAGATTCTCGCGCTGAACAAGCTCAGACATGGGCACAGTCTGCCAGTCACGCGAATGTGATCCAGAGACAGAGCGAGAGGTGCTCACGGGCGAAGATGGCTCTTCACTGCTGGCACCAAGACTAGAGTTGGAAACCTTGCGTTGAGCAATGTGATCACCTTGGGACTGTGAAATGGGAGGAGGAGTAGCCAGTACATCAGCAAGCTGGCGCTTCGAATCGGGCGAGTTGGGCACAGAGTTATCATATGCAATATCGGAGTTTCTGTTGGCGCGCAGTTTGCCGGTGGCAGACTGGGTAATGCAGTCGGGGTTATCAGCCATTGTGAGTATTTAGAGCGGGTACTGGAGTGAGGTTAGAAAGCGGTACAAGCGGCTGGGTAGACGACAAGGGGGGAAGCAAGTAAATGCAGGAAGTGCTTAGAAGACAGAGTAATCAGCGGTGTGTTTACAAAACAATAATACTTACAGAGAAAAGACAAAATAGTCTAACAAATGGTAGAATTGTAACAGGATTTATATCTGAGTTGGTGATAAAAGGAAATGAAGGAGGAAGAAAGTGAAAAGTCGGAGTCGGCTGGAACAATTAAATCTGCAGTAGCTTCTAGACTATTTGCTTGCTTGGTCACCTGAGAATCAGCTGATAGTACCACGTGATATAAACCCGAGCTTTTTTTTTTTTTTTTTTTTTTTTTCTGGGGCGGGAAAAAGGTTTTTAATTTTTTTTTTTTTTTATTGTTTTTTTTTTTTTTTTTTTTTTTTTAAATATT
>Ga0160505_101475_pt1 | contig 11106 bp, 8 predicted proteins | sample DIDeMG_FD_108225 | JGI IMG/M metagenome (GOLD analysis project Ga0160505, IMG submission 108225) | Enriched chicken feces microbial communities from UW Madison campus, WI, USA - DID2874_E49_Stillage MG | ecosystem: Host-associated > Birds > Digestive system > Large intestine > Fecal ...
AAAACCTTTATTTTAGTTATTTGTAGACATCCTAAAGCTTTAAAAAAAAAAAAAAAAAAAAACCTTCTCAAAGACATCTCCTTTTTGTTTTATTTTTAATGTTTAAACTTCCAAAACTTCATAAAAAAAAAATGTCGTCGTTCAAATCTGCACCGTTTTTTTTGTTCTTTATTATTTTGTGCTGCGATTTTTATTCGTTGCAAACCTTTTAAAATTAAGAAAGATTTACCCAACAACAAAACATTTTCTCTGTTTGTAAACCGTTGTCATGGCAACCATTACCAGAATTCCTGCTTCTGGGTTATGAATGTGGCTTATGTAAACTACCCAAAGGGGGACGCTTTGCCGGTTTTTTGGTTTTTTTTTTTTAACTTAGCACATTGACTAATTCGCATCACAGATCCAAATAACTTCTTTGAGCATCAACAACTACAAAGTATCGCACAGCAGGGACTTCAAAATCTTCCCCATGATCATTTTGACAGTCTCAACGGTGACCATAACAATTTCATTTTTGAGAACTTTTACACAAACGACAATGGCGTCTTGGAAAATACTCAAATCAACACCACTTCCCAAAATACACTTCCTATTGGTACCAACATGAGTGCCCAGCCAGCTCACCCTCCTCTCAACGCGATTCAACCTTCGAATAATTTTGTCAATAGTCCAGTGACTCATTCACCAATAATGCCTGATTTTACCAATTCTCAGGCTTTGCCGGCTGCTCCTTCGCCAAAGCGGCCGTCCAAAGCTGCACAGCTAAAACAAGCATCTCAACCAACGCCGAAACGTCAAAAAACGATATCCAACGATATTAGTTTATCTGAGAAAAACCAGAGGCTGTTTGAACAACAGCCATTGCATATCCAGGTCAAATATAGAGTTGCTGCATTTTTCCAAGCTTATTCTAGCTCTGTTTCTGAGCTTGTTAAAAAGTTTGTTTCCCTAGTGCTCAACATTAATATTGATAAGGCTGGCACCACAGACACACCTGAAGCTTTTGCAGTCGCTTTTGAAATTGCAAACGAAAAAGCACCCACCTACTTTTGGATAGGATTAAGATTGCAGGCTCTTCTTCTTGCAAGAATTCGTAATTGGCTCACTGCAATGATTAAAAATAAAAAGTACAACGGTACTCAGCCGTGTCTCCAGGGACTATCCAACATGTCTTTGACTGAGGAACATCTAGAAAGGTATAAGCTAAACAAGGTGTTGACGCTGTTAATTAAGAGAGGTGATGCAAAGACCCAGGAAATTTGCAATCATATTCTTAGTCGTGCTACTCAGTTAACAAGACTGAACTCAGCGGCAAAACCAGGAGTTGTCCGTTCCAAACCGGCTCCCTCTTCAGTTAAATCCACACCAGTTAAAACTGTTGTTTCTAAACCTCAGCCTGAAAAGACCCCTAAGGTTGAGGCAGCTGTCAATATAGACAAGTCTGCTAATAAGAGTAGTCCACCTGCCACAAAATCTGTTAAACCTGTCAAGCCTGCTCCCCCAGTGGCTACTGTCAAGAAGCCTGCTCCGGCAGGTAATTCATTTTTTAAATCTCTTCAAACTCCTAAACCTAGTGTGTCCAGCTCAACGAGTTCGGCTCCACCCAAGACAGAAAACAAGCAAGCTTCGAAGTTAGTGCCTACTTCTAAACCTTCAGCTCCGGTTCTTTCTTTTTCAAGCCATTTGAAATCTATTAGAGAATCTAAGAAGAAAGAATTGGAACGCAAGGTCAAACCTGTTGAAGCACCTGTTAAAAAGAACAAAAAGTCGGTTCGCTGGCGTGATGACGACTTGACAGAGACTAGGGAATATTACCTGGATCCCGAAGAAAGGGCTGAAAAGAAAATCAAAATCCAAAGCAATGCCAAAGGTCTGGAATACCACGAAGCCGTTACAGGATTCTGGGGAACCAGCAATGAGCCTGAACAGGAAGAAGATATTGAGTGGTACTCTCCTAAGCCTATTGACTTGTCAAACTCTTCTATTCCTCCACAAATGCTGGAACAATATCCTGTTAAGAGAGGCGGTTCAAAAGAAACACAAAGCAAGGAAGCTCAGATTCAAAAGGACCGAGAGGCACACACTCTTATTGCAATGTATATGGATGCCTCAGAGATTCCTGACTCTCCTGCAGAGCCCGATGAACCTGAGACGAGTGGAGATGCGGAGCCGAAAGAAATACTATTGGCAAACAGCTGGAAGCACAATCCCCTCTTTAAGAATCTTTTGGAAAATGAAAACAAGGACTCATTTGATCCACATCAGCAGCCTAAGCCGGAGGTTAACCAGATATTGCCAAATCAGATAACCTCTTTGCTTTCAAGTCTTGCCAACAACCCAGCATTTAGCAACACTTTTAACAACGGCGGAAACAACACTAATGGTAGTAATAATTTCAGCAGTGCTGAAAACACGTACAACTACGCTCCGCCGTCATCTTTGCCGCCTCAGAGCGGAACCCCAGTCACCCAACCTACCATTACGCCTGAACTGTTAACCCAGCTTGCGAATTTAAAGAACGTCCTAAACTTCAGTTCTAACGGTATCAACAATAACTTCAACAATAACTTCAACAATAACTTCAATAACGGCAACAATAACAGCTACAATAACAGCTACAATGGTAATTTCAACAATGCCTACAATAATAATTTCAACAACAGCAATAGTTATAGTAATAATAACTATGGCAGTAATAACAACAACTTTAATAATGAGAATCAGCAATATCAAAATAAGCGTTCTGTGCCGCAAAAAATTCTAGACCTCCGTCAACAAGACGTGCGAGAGTCCGTGCGAAATGACACCACGACGTTCGACAAGTGGAAGTTTCCCTGTATGTTTTACTCTAAGCATTGCAGTAATGGAGATGGTTGTTATTTCATCCACCTCGCTAGCGATAAACCAAACTAAATGCTATGATGCAATTGCAGCCAGTGTCCGCTTTTGTCTGCTTCGAGGCTGCCTGCTTCGCTTGTTTTTTTTGTTTTTTTTTTTCAAATATGTAAATAAATACAAGTCACATGATGTACTTTACCCCTAAAAATGCAAAGTTCAAGTTTACTTTTTCCTGTTTCTCTCTCCATTCTAACGTAAATGTCTGGATTTCCAGCAAAACTGTGAATCTACAAGCGAACCTTTACAATTTCTTTGATCATGTCGGACTATGAAGATACGCCGGAGAAACCATTTGATCCTCTGCAGTATCCAATACGGCTGATTGGCGCGCAATTAGCTGTTGCAACAGCCCTCGGTATTAGCGCCGTAGTAACCTTTTCTATTTTGCGGAAAAAGTATCCTCAGCTATATGAAGCCCGGCGAGCGAGAAGGCGTAGGTTGAAGACCCCTCTTGACTTGATTTGACTTTGAAGAATACAACTAACAACTGTTTTTTATTTCTGTTATTTTCATTTTCATTTTTTTATAGACGATTTGCCTGAGTTGTCAAAGACCATGTTCGGGTGGATATGGTCGCTTTATAAAATCACTGACGAGCAGGTGTTGGAGCATGCTGGCTTAGATGCTTTTGTGGTAGGTACGACTGCTGTTTATCTATAACAGAGTCTTGTTTTTTGCGTCTGTGTTAAATGTGCCTCGGTATTAACTTTTCTTATCATATTCACAGTTTCTGGGGTTTTTCAGGACCTCGATGCAATTATTGGCTATCTTGACGATTTGTGCAGCGACAATAATCAGCCCCATCCGATGGTACTACACTGGACGGTACGATCAGGGTGAGGACGATAACTACCTATTCCGCATTAGAGGCACTGTCAGCGACGGTGGTGAGGTAGAAGACTATCAAACCTATCTCTGGACATATGTCGTGTTTACCTATGTCTTTACGTTTCTCACGGCCTATTTTATGTTGAAGCAGACTATCAAAGTGCTTCATGTGAGACAACGGTATCTTGGACAGCAAAACTCCATCACTGACCGCACTATCAAGTTATCAGGTATCCCACCTGAACTTAGGTCAGAATCGGCCCTTAAGGATCATATTGAATCTCTCGGTATTGGCTCTGTTCGAACGCTAAATCTATGCAGAGATTGGGGCTCGCTGGATCGCCTTTTTGTACAACGCAAAAAGCTCATTTACAAGTTGGAGCACGCCTGGGCAAAATACTTGGGACCTACTTGGAGCAAGAGTAAAGCCACTTCGCTTCCCTACCATGTGTCGCAGACAGTGGCGCTGGAGGGCCAGAGGGCTCCCTCGGGGATCTCCTCCCACAGCTATTCTGACGACAGTCTAGTTTCTACCGCTGCCACAGTGCAGCTGGGCGACACTAGCGGAGGATTCAGAAGACCGTTTGAGCGCATCGGATTTCTGGGTCTGTTTGGTCCGAAAGTTGACGTTATTGAGTACTATACCAACGAACTAGAATTTCTCGACAGCAAGATCAAGCTGGCAAGGGATCGTGATTACATCGCCACCGATACCGCGTTTGTGACCATGGACAGTGTTGCCAGTGCACAAATGGCGGCGCAGACTGTACTTGATCCCCGGCCTCACAGGCTGCTCGCACGCCCGGCACCCGCTCCTCACGATATCATTTGGGGAAACTTGTACATGAGCAACAGCAAGAGAATGTTTAGAACCTACTCTATCACAGTGGTTATTGCCGTGCTCACCGTTGTGTTTGTCTTGCCCGTTTCGTACCTTGCTTCCTTCTTGAACCCCAAGACCATTGAGAAACTATGGCCCGCGCTCTACAACATTATTGCTTGGGATGGCTGGTTTGGTACATTTGTCACGGGTATTCTGCCGCCTCTTATTTTTACTCTGCTCAATTTTATCTTCCCCTATCTCTACTGGTTTTTAGCTAGTTTCCAAGGATTTATTTCTTACGGCGACGTGGAGCTTTCAGTTATTAGCAAGAACTTCTTTTACGTGTTTTTCAACATGTTCCTTGTGTTCACAGTTGCTGCCACTGTCTCGGACTATTGGGCCCTGTTGAGGGACACCACCAAAATTGCGGTTAACTTGGCATCGTCGCTTACACGTTTTTCCTTATTTTACGTTGACCTGATCATTCTGCAGGGTGTTGGCATGTTTCCATTTCGGTTGCTCCAGGTGGGTAGTATTGTGCAACTTCCGTTTGCTTTCTTTGGTGTACAAAGTGCACGCGACCATCGCAACATTTTCCGACCACCGGTGTTTAATTATGGTATCCACCTACCGCAGCCGATTTTGATTCTCATTATTGTTATGCTTTACAGCGTGATCTCGTCCAAGATTCTCTTTTTTGGGGCACTTTACTTTTTGATTGGATACTTTACCTACAAGTATCAATTGATGTACTCAATGGTGCACCCACAGCACTCAACGGGCCGGTCATGGGTCATTATCATGCGACGCATCTGCGTAGGCATCATTCTATTTCATCTTACCATGACTGGAATTCTAGTTTTACAAAAGGCCTATTTCCTTGCCACGATTCTAGGTCCCTTGCCAGTCATTACTTTTTTCTTTTGGTACAACTTTGAGGAAGATTATGTGCCGCTTAGTTACTTTATTGCGCTCACGGCAATTGAAACTTACGGGTCCAGTATTGACGCCAACGACGAAGAACTGGGTCTTGAAACCGAGCAAGAAGACCAAGATGGGTCCGGCTTGCAGGACCATGCCCGCCGCGTGCGTCGGCAACGCTCCGTTTCCCAGGCCAAAACGTTGGATGAGGAGCGTGAAAAGCACCAAAAATACATCAACCCCAATCTTGTCAAGCATCTGGAGGGTCCCTGGATTGGAATTGAAGGCTGCGATGAGATCATCTTTGCAGATGCAGAAGGTACCGTACGTCGCCATGTACGCCTAGAAGAATGGGAGTGATGAAGTGAACAATAGCAACGATCGTGATGAGAGCTACTATTAGCTATTTTTTGTCTTTATTTTTTTTTTTCTTTTTATTGTTTTATTAATATCCTTTTCTTTCTTTTACAATTAATATATATATATATATTATTTCCAAACAATAATGATGAAACCCAGCAAATAACTACACAGAAATCCATCCCACTCCATCTAGCCAGAGAAGCCCTGATAGTAGGTGAATTAGGCCAGGAATTTAGCTGGTTAAATTAATTAGTTTGTTAGAACCCAATAAACTGCCAAAAGTGCTGCAGCGCCGCCATAAGAGCCGGTCGAATGACCCCAAACCGGACGGTTTCGGCTACAGCGGTGATGGCCAGGGCCTCGGCATAGCCGCGATTGAGGACAATGCGAAGCGCCTCGACGGTATTGAAGGACACGGCCCAGGCCAGAATGGTCGCGGCCACGGGGACATCGTAGGACCAAATCACCATGAGAATGGGGAAGAGCTTGGCGGAGGAGGAGATGATAAGCGCGGTTATGAGCGGCGCGGCTGCCACGGGTTTGGGTGTCAGCGCCTGGGGGGCTGGGGCAGCCGCTGGGGCTGATGCTATAGGTGGTGATGGTGATGATGGGTCTGATGGTAATGATGGGTCTGATGGTAATGATGAGAGTTCTGATGCTGGAGTAAAAGGCGATGATCTGCTCGCCGCGTCTGAGCCCGCCGGCACTGCCGCTGGTGCTGGTGCCACTGGTGCCGCTGGGCCCATGCTAGGCAAAACCCGGTTGGCCACAACCGCCAGGCAGTAAATCAAAAAATAAAACAGCAGGGTGTCCACCAGACAGAACAGCATGAAATTGATATACTGGCCAAGCACTGGTAGCCGCTTGAAGAAAAAGGCGGCGGCAGTGGGTGCTGCTGCTGCTGCTGCTGCTACAGTTTCCGCAGCGGTGGCCTCATGCATGGTTTCGCGCTCGGCCTTGGCCCATGTGAGGTAGACGTCAAAGAGCGTAATGAGGATGAAAAACCGGACCGTTTTGCGGTGCAGGGCAAAGACCGGGCGCGCAGGATTGCTGCTGCTGCTGCTGTTGCTGCTGCTGCTGCTATCTCTGGTGGTGGTGGTGTCAGGGTCGCTATTTTTACTGCTGGGGTCTTCGGACGCGGCAAGCGTATTGTAGACCATGTGCCGGTAGGCCTGGGGCCGCAGAAGCAAAAGGTCAATGAAAATGAGTACGTTGTCGTACTCGATATATTTGTCGGCAAATTTGTTGCACTGCGGACATGCTGTCAGCCGGATATTGGAGAGCGAGTAGGACGTGTAAAGGGTTTGCACGGGGCTCATGCACTCAATACATATCATGGTTGTAGTTGTCGTTGTGGGCTTGCTTTCTCTCTTGCTCTCTTCTTTCTTTCTCTCCCTCGTCCAGATAGTGGGCGTCGTGGATCATCCCCAGGAGGAGGGAGGGGCTGAAAGAAGCCCTTTGGCTCTGACAAAAAAAAAAGTCTGAAAAGGTACACAAGTCAACCACCAAAAACCCTTCTTTGATGACCTACAGACAATCCAGATTCAGCTAAAATAATCCAAATTTGAACACACGAAAAATGCTATTCCAGGTGTTCGTTTCGATATTTTTAGGAGAAATAATAACAATAAAAATTTAAAATAAAAATAAAAAGGACATTACTTTTATATACTTTATCCGAGATCCCGTTAACAAGACAAGAGTAGATCTAAGTCGATGATGACGATGCAGTGACTTTGCTGCCAGCGCCGCTGGTACTGCCGCCACGGCCCTTGGGCCCGCCTCTACCCTTGTATCCGCTGCGGGCGCCCCGAGACGATCCTTTTTCCCAGGTCCGGGTCCCATTGCTCTTGCTGCCCCAGCTGTTGGCAGTGCTAGGCTCATAAGTACGAATCACTGAGACCTTGCCCGCCAGGGTTTGGTCCACACGCTCAATCGCCTTGCTCACCTCCTCTGGGGTTTGGAAGTATACCAGTGCAAACATTCTATCAGGCTGGCTAAAGTTTTCCTTAATCACAATGGACTTGATTAGTGGCCGGTCCTGCTCGGCAAACATGGCCTTGACTGACTCCTCTCCATTCTGGCCGTTGGCAATCCAAATTCCGGGAAGTTTCTCTTCCTTTGAAGCAGGCTCGGAGCTTGTAGAAGTGTTAGTGGCAGCCGCATTGGGTTGAACAGGAGCCGACGACGGCTTGACAGATGGTTTCGTTGGTGCGCTGGAAATGGCTGGTGAAGCGTATAGGCTGCCCGCGGGGGCTGAGGTGGGGTTAGGCTTGGTTTTGGTGATGGGTTGGGGCGTGGCTGCAAGTTGAGTCGTTGGTTTAGAAGCAGGCGCACTTAAACGGTGTTTGAAATCAAAACCATCAGAATAAGACTCGGTAGCCACTTTGCCATTAACAATTTTCAAAACAAGCGCACCATAAGCCGAGTCACACAAGTTGAAATGCCACATGCTTTTATGCGCATTCTCGAGGTAGCTTTCAGATTGGGCGTCACTTTCGGGCTTGTTAGCGGTACTAGGCATTGCCTCGAAAACGTCGATAGCAGTCATCAAAAGCTGCTGTTGTTTAGGTTCGCTTTGAACTAGCTCCAATAGCTGCACTTTGACCGCATTCCAAACCTCCATAAACTGCGCCCGCGAGGCGGCAAGAATGCCCTTGAAGTGGTCAAACGAAGGCAGTACTGAAAACTCGTTGAAAGAAGATCCGTAGATAAAATGCAGGCCAGACGAGATTGTAAAGTCCGCTTTGAGAGAAAGGGCAAGCTGGGCGAGCAGGCCCTCGCGTGCGGGCGGCGGATGAGACACAAAAACTCGGATTTCGGTTGGATCAAAGTTTTTGCGGGCAGTTCTGACCAATTGGCCCATTTGCAGTACTGTGGTCCACATGACACCAGGCGATCCTGCAATGGTAGAGACACCATCACCATTGTCAAACAAACGGTGCAAAACCAGCGAGCCACCCAGGCCAAATAACCTAATATTTTGACCCGAAGGTGTCGAGATCAAATGAGTAGTGGTTTCGTCGATAATGTGTAAATTAGGCACCTTGTATTCGCCAGCCCGAAACTTTTCAATAACCGTCAAGTCCTCAGCGGCGCCGTAGATGGTGTAGACCGGCACGTTCAATCTGTAAGATCCAGACAGAAACAAGTCAAGCTCAGAGAGCGCACTGGAATGCAAAGTGCGCTTGATCTCTTCCGCGTCGTTGGACAGCGTTTTTGGGTCAAGCAGCGGTGAAAAGACGGCGATTTGCCTCAGAATCTTGACGGAGATTCTAGCGACTGAACCAGCATCGAAAAAGCCAAAGTTGCCGGAGTGAACAATGCAGTTAGCATTGTACTTGGCTGCAAGCACATTGAGTTGTGAGAGCTTGCCACGAAGCTCAGAGATGCAAAGAATGCGGAGCCCGTTGGCGGACACGACCTTCGTGCTAGGCACGGGAGGGGGCTGGTGTGAATTAGCATTGAGAAAATAAATAATAGAGGACAGGTAGTGTGCAATAGAGTAAGATACTCACATTTAACTGAGACATTGTGTTTATTTTGTGAGTTATAGAGCTTCAAGAACGTGTGTAATGAGAATGATGTCTGTGTTTGACAGTCAAGAATGAAGAGAAGGAAAAGGGAAATGTGAAAATGACATTCGAATCTGCAACGATGAAACTCGCCTTCAAGCTTAAAAGGTGTGGTTTTGTGGGTTGAGAGGCTATAATAGTACCCTTGCCCTTGTAATTGTTTTTGTTTTCATGTGCTTAATATCATGATTAATTTCATGACTATATGTATCTCATGCTTAATTTCATCATTGTACTATTTTTGATACTATTTCAACTGCTATTCCAAAAGAAGATATAATTCTGTTTTGAAACATTGGTGAGGCGTTGGTTGTAAGTTCTAAATACTAAAGCTTTCAACTCACAAAACTAAAGTCTCTCGGATATTAGCTAACTCCCGGAGGTACCGACAGAGAAGTATTTAGTTATCTCCATAGCGCCATTCAATAACAATAATTATAAGGCCATTGCAACCATAAAGGTATATCCAAAGTCATAAAAATAAGTTCAGTTTATATTTAACAAGGAAGAAAAAAATCACGTACCTGTGACAGGAACCCGAAACAAAAGATAAGAAAACAAGAAGAGTTAAAGAGTAAAACTAATTTTAAAATAAATAAACTGAGCGTGTCCACTAACTTCAAAGCAAAGTCTGGATTCTTGATTTAATAAATGTGTGCACAGTGGGTCAGTTTAGGCCAAGCTGGTAGTAACCATAGCTTCCTGGTTGCGCTCGCCATATGTGGACAATTTGGTTTCTTCATAATCGGTGCTATCAGTATCCTTGTTTTTTTTATGAAGACCCTTAACGGGGATGTGGATTCTACCGAAAATAAAACCGGGATGCAGTACCGTCATTGAAAATGCCGCTAAAAAGACAATTAACGCTTCCAGGACAAGGAAGTAAACCTCGTGCAGAATAAGGTAGCCATCCCATCCTTCTGCAAGCTCAGCAAGACGGTAGATACATCTAATGTAGATGAGAATAGTGCAAACGACAATAGCATAGAGAAATGGCTTAAACAAGCGATTTTTGAGAATGGGGAGGTATTTCTCTTCATAAATGCTGCTAGGGTCAGAAGTATCGGTCTGTTTCTGGAACTTGCGGACCCGGAAGAAAAAGTCAACGCAAAGGCCGATAAAGAGAGACATGGAAGCAACTTGGACAGCAAGACCAGCTACCATGATATGAGTGCCAGAGGTAGTGGAGTCGCCATTTTGTGTAGCAGAAGCAGCCATACCACCACCAATTGCTTGTAACACAATAGAGAGCAAATCGCATGAAATGAAAATATAACTGTAATACATGGGCTTTAGTCTACTAATATTGTTGCCGTATATCATGGCAAATTTGGCCAAGAGAAAGTAGACTCCGCCCATAAAAAAGGCGGGACCGAGAGTTAAACAGATAATTTGTAAAAGGAAGTAGTCGACGTTATAGGGGTCTCCGTGAGAAAGAAATCTGCCAATATAGCCCGCAGTTTCCAGGCCGGAAGCAATGAAAAAGGCTGTGCCAAACCACCATTGTCGATACCAAAGACCTAGGACTGTTTGGAAAAACCAAACTATAGCAAAGAGAATGAGTGCAGCAAGGTTGGCGTCCCGGTTGAGAATAATGCCATATAGATTGGTGTCCGCTTCAGAAGATCGGCTCATGATTGGTAGTTATGTATGATAGATGTACAAGTAAATGGAGAAGAAAAAAAAAAAAAAAAAAAA
>Ga0160505_101476_pt1 | contig 11106 bp, 1 predicted proteins | sample DIDeMG_FD_108225 | JGI IMG/M metagenome (GOLD analysis project Ga0160505, IMG submission 108225) | Enriched chicken feces microbial communities from UW Madison campus, WI, USA - DID2874_E49_Stillage MG | ecosystem: Host-associated > Birds > Digestive system > Large intestine > Fecal ...
ATGTCTGAGCAGTCTCTCTTGCATTTGAATACGAAAGTACGGAATAGGAATTTCCATATGAAAAAAAAAAAAAATTGAAGTCAGAATGTGATACTTTATCCTGTCAAGAATGGCTTCGAAGAGGAAAGCCTACAAAATCTTGAGAAATCAGTTGAACAACATATCGTGTTATCAAGCGGTAGCTTTAAGGTTGCCAGTAGTGTGGTAACGTATCAGCAATAGGAATCGAAATCATATGTTTAGATGGTCGTGGGGTGAACTATAAATTAGTGATCAGTCTACAAGGTTCAATCATTTTGAAAGCTACATGAACGCGAGCAATAGCTGAACTAGCGATAAAGTAAACTTTATAAGTTTTTGCCAGCTTAACTACCCCTGTGTGCGGTTAATCAATTGGTAAATGGAGCGCATTCAACTATAATCGTAAACTTTAAGATTCTAAAAAATCATTTCCCAGAATAGAGTAAGAAGCAGATGCCAAGTGTTGATTGGACACCTCCACAGTCACTTTTCTCACATTAAAACCAACTGAAAGAGGGGGGAACCTATCTCGTCAATTGTAGGGAATGTCTATTCGTGGAAGCATCTGCAACGGAAAATGGCTCGGTTGAAGATTTCGCAAATCTTAGAATCACTGGAGGTGAAGTTGGAAGCGATCTCTGCATTGCTAGTACTGACTTTCACAGTTTTTTTTTCGAGGCGAGTTAAATATGCAATGGCATCCAAGAAAAACGATGAGACTAAGTCCAGAATTAGGTAAGCGATGAGCAACCAATTCAAACTTCTGCAAGATGTGCAGAATTTGCTCCGATATACGAAATGTTACTGAAAAGCAAAGGTTTACGAGTCAAGAAGCGAAAAACGTTGCTCTTAAATTATAAAATCTTTCCGAAACTTTGAGTACGACTCAGTTCTAATGCGTCATCTCGCATGCTTTCATTGAGGTTGAACTTAAGTCCGCGGCATAAGAATAGTAGTGGATTGCTGGTGAGCACTCTTCGCGGCCCAGTGCATTTTTCATTTTTCATCTTTCTGATTTGAAGGGCTCATTTTGAAGCCATCTTAAATCAGCGCTCACCGCTTGACAAACTCTAAGGCGAATGTATTGAGTATGTACAACACATATATATGTAGGAAAGGTCGACACTTTTTGTATACTGCAGCTAGGAGTCAATTCGTAAACTCCGGGGCGCATCCACTTCTCAACAGTCCATACAAAAACGTTCTTGACAAGCAAGGGTGCAAGTGGTGCAGGGAGAGCTTTCAAAATAATCGTTGTGGACCCCTATAATATAGATTTCCTATGCAATGAATCATCAGTACCAAAATTTGGCTATTGTTCCTTTTCTTCAAGTAAAACGCTCCTGTATGAAAGAAATCCATTTGGGCGACGCACCAACCATCATTTCCAACACATGATAAATCTGCATATTATTCTTTGTTACTATCACACGAATGTCTGGAAGATCCATCAGTAGCTCATTCTATAATTTGCTTGTAACTTATTCATGTCTTGCGAAAAGTGACAAATTTCGGTTTGCGGATCTAAATTAACTCCAGATAGAGACCTCCACTTTAGTAGGGCCCACTGCTCTGTCAAAAGATAACCTTTAATTTTGCGCGGTTCTATTATGGCAATTAAGGCAACTCGTTACATTGCGAATAGGATTCGTTGAGAATTTTTCTAGATCCTCGTGTGAAGAGGTACTTGCACCACAAAATTGAGGGATGACCGACTCAAATTACCAGTTCAGTGGGTAAGATCTTGAGGGAACTATTCCTAAAAGAGGAAGTGGGTGCTAGCTGTGCCAAGGATTGGACTGAGGTTGAAGAAATTGATGAGCTGCGAAAAAGCAATGGCTCCATCCATATACATGGAGCGAAATTCGCTTGAGGTAGATACAGTGGCTGCGGTTGATACCACTGATAGTAAAGGGGGAAATCGTGATTTTGGCATGGACTCTTGGGTGGGAGAATCGTTCTTCGGTTTACATAAGCATGGCTTCAATATAAACATTTTGAACTCCTTATTTCCTGAGCAAGAGGAAAGGACTATGAAGAGATCACTCAATGCTGTGTGAGTGAGATGGACGTCAGACACATGTTCTGAAAAATGCTGAAAACAACCTGAAAAATTGCCTTTGGGAGGTTAGGAATGGGACTGGAGGTAAGGGAATTGCCGACCCAAAAGGGATACTGTTGTGGTCATTTGCCTCTATAGGAGTCATCCTACGGTAATTTCATGTAACAGATATGCTCGAATCGTACCTGTAGCCTACGTCGGTTTCAATGGGATTTCGGGATCTAACTTACCAGAGCGGAAGCTTCACCATTTAATAACGGCTCTGAAATACAACCGATGCAGTACTTAATAGTCATTTCTAGAAAGTAGACGATTGCAGAATGATCCAAACGGCTTACCACTCGATGCATATGTAAGACTGCTTAAAAACCAATCAGCTTTGTTGTCTTAATTCAAAAGAACAGAGGGCCCAGAGAGAGCAGTCAAATAAAATTTAATCGCTTAGATCCAATGATATTGAAATCTCCTGTGTATTCCTTCCAAAGATTTATTTCAGGGCACTCAAAGGGAAGAGAACAGTAATCAACAGTAAGCATTATAACGAATCGTCCAACCCATTTGACAACATTCAAAATGTTGTTGGCTTTGCTCTAGAAATTTGGATAAGCGTTCTGTGAATTAAATAAAAAATTTTCATGGAGATAGTCGGAAAATAAGATTCTAGCGATTCGTCCGCCTATTAACCTCGGCCACAGCACAGTCGCATTTTTAAGAAAGCTGCCTGTGGTAGGTTCGATCTAATACATCAATGGAAATAGAATTGAATTGACGAAGAAGCGGTACTTTTTTCCAAGCTTAGCTATTGAGATTAAATTGTAACTAACTTGCTCTTCTGTTCCACAAATGCTTCGCTCTTCGACAATGTCTTCGCGTAAATTCCATAAATTTTCTCTTCATTTGCATAACGAAATTCTTATAAAATCACCGTAAAAATTGAATTGTGTTGAAACTTGAATGACAATTATCCAAATCTATTCCTCCAAAGTTATTTACATACAGCATAAGTTTTGGATTCTTTATCTGGATCTTTACTAGAGATATAGTAGATTAGCCTTCCTCGTCAAGATTATCCGGCATACCACCAACCAGACCCTCATATGTTTGTGATCCAAGGGTTTTTAGGATTCAAAGCAGGAATGAAATACCTTTTGTTGGCATCACAGTTCGAGTACGAACTAAATTTTTTCAAGGTCGTATGCAACCTCCTACTATTTGCTTAACGATATGAACGATGTCTATGAACACAAACTTCCAAATCGTTTTCAACTTTTAATTAATAACACTTCGAAGGCAAGCTGTGAAAGTGGGATTTACTCACGTGTATTGAACAAACGCTAATGAATAAGACAACGGAAAACTGGCTTTCTAGTAGTAATCAAAGACAAGACGAGCCGGGCAGACAACGGGTGGCCGATGGGGCAGCCGGTTATACTCAATAACAAATGTAGTAATCATATCTCATAAGTAGGAACTAGGGTTCTAGCAGTAAAAAGTCATTTATATGTCCATCCTTCAGACCGACTATATTACACATGCATCCTGAAAATCTTATCCAGGAAAACTGTTTTTCAAGTAAAATTTGAACTAAGAAAAACAAAACTTAACATATTTCCTGTTTCTACCCCATCAATGACTGCACCCACCACTACTAATTGTCTAGCAGCTGGAATCAATTCGCAAGATGAAAAGAAATCTTTAAAACAAAATTTTCCCTACCACCGATATTCAACTTGAGACTGCAATTCCGCTTGTTAGGATATCGAGTCTTCCTTTTGGCATTCAACGAAAATCTGTGTCTTGTAAGTTCAGTCATGCTTTCGTTGAATCATTCCGATGTCACATTTTGTTTCTTTTATTGCTCAAGTATATTATCAACAATCTCTAGTCATCCACACAGATGATCAAAAAGTTTGATAAACTAACCAGAGCTTTACTAAATTGGAGAATCAGCAGGAAATTTACAACATTTTCGTCTCAGAATACGACAATGAAATGATTGAGTAAGCTAGAAGTATAAAGCCTTCATTACTGCCTAGACTCCTCTGTATTCATATCTCTTTTGCACTAAATACAAATGAATTGATTAAATCACCATATTTTAATAGCAACTTAATTCAAATCTTTTCCTCAGTATCATTTTCATCTTTTTTACACATCTCTAATATGGTATGTGTGGAGTTTATGTCGGACAAAAAGAATGAAGAAAGGTAATACATTAGTTTATACGAGATCCATCAACTATTTCAGATTTATTTTTCGAAGCATTCTTAGACAATATACAGAAGCTGAGAGTAATTAGCCCAATTTTAATTAAATCTCAAATTGTGCGGCAATATATTTTCGTTTCGAAGAAAAGAGGATTGTGTCCATAAATGCATGGAATAATACTGGGACTTCCATAACGAAAAAGAAAGGAATTCAAGAAGTTAATTTTCGCTAGACCAAATTGTATGGTCAACACTCAAAACTATTTAAACTGGACTCTAGTTGAGCTCCAACCTGCCCGGCAAACTAGTTTCCGCAAAGATATTCATGAATACAGTGATGAGTTTAGATCTTTCAATAATCAGGTCAAATAGAGAGTGGTGGTTGGTTGTATTGCTCTATGAGGGAAACCTCTTTTAGAAGTCATCATTCTTGTAAGAAGAAAAGACTGTTTGAGCAACACTGAATTTGAATTTGTGCCATGATCTTGATTGAAAGTTCCACTTGCTTATTCCGGCCATCTTTCTAGAGGAGCATCAATTAGGCTGCTTCTAATCATGGAGCTAGAGGATTATCTTGCCTGAAAAGATTAAATCGCCTCAGAAAAATAAACAAATTAGTAGCATATGGCACTTCTCCAGTAGAATTTCCCACATTTGACTATGTAGAAATCTAATGCAAAAATTGATAGTTGTAGTCTCCTTTGAGTTTTTGCTCACATCGAAAGTCTTTCTAGATTGACGTCCAATTCAAAGGCTAAAAAAAAATACTGTTCAATTGTCAATTTCTCGTCAGTGCATCCTATTTGCTCATCTGGTTGAGGAGAGCCAGCAGGAGCAGTGAGGTTCTTTTCCAACTAAGTGTATGCTTCGAAATGCAACGCAACCAAACCTTATTATCACACTTCAAAATTCGCCTCATCGTTGTTGAAAGGATAATAGTTTTTCACAGTCCTCAAGTTGATAATATCAGAATTCAACGAGCTCAAAAAGCCACCACTACCAAACGCTTGTAAAAAAGTCATCAGTTGACTTCACAGATCGCTATCCAGTTGAGCATTTTCAATCGTTCTTGCGAACTTTGACTTGTTCTGTATTTTCTAGGTGTTGTTATATACTTAAACGAGGGCTATCATCAAATTCGAGAAACTTTTCTAAATTGATTGGATAGGTTTCTTAGCTTAGTAAGTATTTTCTAACGTGATGGACGATTATAATGGTGAAAAAGAGACGACTTCCAAATCTGCCCTGTCTTTGAATCACCTCGTATTCTCTGGCTAGGACCAGCCCTATCCTTATTTGATCGTACGTTTTTCCATTCTTGAACTGGACTGCAATGATATGCATAGCGCCCGTGTCATCTGGTTAGCAGCAGTCGAATTCGCTTTAGGAAAACTGCAAAATGATTGGTCAAGCGCCCCCAACTTGCTGCATTGCATAAGCTCGTTTTCTCAAGAAACCCCTGATGTGTAGACACATTTTAAGAATGCCTGATGGCCAGTTTTGATTTTATGTTCAGGAAGATCTGCCTCGAAAGTGTAATCGAAAGGACCAATAATGGTGCAGATACGAAATCGCATGGAGACACTTCTGGAAAATAACAATGTTCAATGGCTTGTTTTAATAGTTCTACTCGAAATTAAACGACTGTAAAGCAAAGATGATATAATTACAGAAAGTAGTGTGAAAACGTCTGCCAAGGCGAAATACCGGGCATTGGATTCTTGCAAAGTGTTTGGACACCTTACCGAACGGGCATCGAAATCGGTTTGTACAGAAGTGATCGCCCTGAATATGTATCACTTTTTACGAGAGATCTATTTATGGCAAACAATTATTACATCAGTGCATGGAAATACTTCCAGATTATTTTGCGAGAGACTGCCAGCAGGTCTATCCATGTTCGGCGCGTGGACTAGTCAATTCCTCCCATAAAGGTGTGCTTTCATCTTAAAGACTAACGATCCAGTAGCAAATGAGGACAAAACCCAGATTTTAGTATCATTGCTATTGGGCCAATCCATATCACCGTGGTTAGTGAAATGTTTCGTATGAAGTTCTCCCGGTAATTTGCTTGGCAAGAGCTTCTTTGCACCACATGGACTTTATTTTTTAGACCACATAAATGTCTTTAATTATATGGAAACAACTGGTGAACATCTGCATTATCTTTACCTTGCATTTTTGAAGCAGACCCCCTTTGTGGGATTCCCTCTAGTAGTGGGGATGTTGTTTTTGAAGGCGTCATCATGAGCAGATCTCCTCTCAGATCTGAAAGTAAGCATCCTCTGTAGCTACCAGATACTCTTGACTGTGATCATTCTTATTCTGATAGAAATACGAGCTTTGTTCGACATGTGGACAAAGGACAACCGTCGCTTACCCAGTACAGCGTGCTGCATGGAACATGCACTATGACGCGTAGGCAGTTGTGCACTTAACGTTTCGGTAATTTGTTCGGTAATTCTTAATTTGACGTTATGAGCCACAAGTTGGAAGCTGGAGAATATTTTATGAGTATTTTACTCCTTGACCGTTGTGCAAAAAATAAAACCGATCAACCACAAATATCCTTAGATTAGAAGACACGATTCTTGGGATTGAATGATGTTTGGGGTGGTTTGTGGTTGTAGTAATAGTACTAGTTTGAATTTGAATGCATGACGATGCTTTAATGGTATGATGTATCTTTTATCTGCTATCTAGAACCTTACTTGTAAAACCCCAGGCTGCACATACAGGCCTGTCGTGACGCTTGAGAATGCAGAATTTGCTTCTTAACCTGAAAAAAGCGCTGTACAAAATACACCTCACAATATATTACTTAGACTATTCTATAATCGATGGAAGAACTGGTAGTTGATACACATCAGATGTTGACCATGGTTAGTGAGACAAGATAACCGAAGAGGTTTTGGCAAACCTGAAGAAACGACATCTACTCAAGGGCAACAGGTGATTTGTTCTCCAAATTCAATACTTTCACCCAGATAACCACTTGCGAGCTACTCAAGTCTACAAGTTGAACATTCTGAATAAAATCACTTCAAAGTCTAGAAATAGAAGTGTAAAATCCTACAGTGGTCCTGGGGAAATGAATTTTCTTAAACTCCGAGCCATAAGTAAATCAACTCTATTGTTCTTGGGTTACTGGAATGTTAGTGTTATTTTTCTTTCACTATGCCTAAAAGTGAAAGGCTTTATGTTTCAATCCCAATTCGAAAACTTTTGTTCCGGAGGATTCGTTTTCATGGCTGTACTTTCTTAATCATTGATTTCAGTTGCTTGTCAGTGATTTTGAACTGGGACTCCATTCCTTTGGGTCCTCAAAAGGTTGTTCACTAGTATGTCATTCCCTCCTGGTTATTGTAGACAAATAAAAATAAAACTAGAGTAAACTTCAAAATAGGGATACTCCACAGGATGACGTGCCTATAAATAATCACAATTATTATTCGAGCCAAACTTTGCATGAAGGTTCCGGAATTCCAGACCTTCTCAAGATCAACTGACTACACATGGATGAGGAGAGAACGACCTTTTAAAGTTTCGAGCTTTTTGAAATCTCATTCGATATTGGGTATTTCTAGTAAAAGATTTTATTATTCTCATAGGTCGGAATTTTCCAGAATGGACTGGAAATTTGGATTGGCCCTCGAAAACTAGAATTATTTTCTTTCTCACACTCCGCTTTGACAGTCTGTGAACTTCAAGAAAAAAATTCAAAAAAATTTAAAATGAAGTTTCGGATGATGTCCATCAGGTCAGAAAAAATAGCCCGTAATTGGAAGTCTGCACAGTTGTGTACGAAGCATGTTTCATTCAAGCGATTTCTAGGCTTTTCTTGCCTTGATTTGTTTTCGTCTGACTTTGATTGGCTTGGTAACTAGTAGGTAGCAAAACTTAATTTTAGATTTGATTGCATGATTATTGTGCAACTTTAAGCTACGTCACTCACATTCAAAAACTGACCACTACTTTATTCAATACATCAGAGCATATGTATCTAAATACATTCTCTGATCACATTCGGCCAAATTCATGCAAGAGACCTCTCTGAGTGAAGGGTATTTTCTAAAGAAGTAAATCAAAAACCTTGCTTTTTTTCTAATTTATTTTTTGTTCTTCTGCCCGGACTTTCATTCAGCGAATATAGATCGAAAAATTACTTATTCTTCTTGAATGATGTCGAGTAATTTTTTAGAATAGAAGATTTAGGTGAAGATTCAAAGCGGCTCAAAAACCCTCTGATTCAAATTAATTCCTGTAAAGTTTACCGAAACTTTTTGACTGAAAGGTTTTCTCAACGGCCTCGATATTCTCAAATAATAATCTCTCAGTTAAATGCGTCTAAATTAAACTAACTTGGATCTGTACGGTTACCTGCACTTCTGAAGCGAAATGCATGCGGTAAGTGCCCGTTTCTTTACATCAGATCAGCTAAGAAACGCATCCATTACCCATAGGAGATACTTACAGAAAACTGAATACGAGAAATTATACCCAATTCAATAAATCTGAACCTTGTTAATAATTATTTCGATCTGGTGAGGATTTATTTTGAATTTCGCTACGATCCCTTCGAAGAAATGTCTGGCAACGAGAAGAAGATAAAATTGTTAAAATCAAAATAGGTTGTAATAATTACCAAAAGAAAAGTCTAATAAAAAGAAGTACGGATTATTCAACCATGAGTTATGGAGGTGTATCTCTGTAATGTGAAAGACAATTTCGTAAAAGTGAAACACAAGCCTCTTTTTGGCAAAGTTAAGTGTTCATTCAATTATCAGCGGGCAACTATTGTGGTACATTGAAGCCTACCATTCAAATTTTCTGGATTCGAACGGTTCACATTCTCGTCGGTATCATGCTCAAATGCAAGAATGCGATCAGCGAATTCCTATATATTGTAAAACATACTTCCTTAAAAAATATTCGCATCATCTAATAAAATAAAATCCTAATAGCACAGCTACTGGTGTGCCCTAATTGCCTCCCGTTCCGATAACTGAGAACATTGGTGATGGATTCGAGAAGTGAGAGATAGGGAAAACATGGTGGCCATACTAGCGAATAGTTCGGAGTTGTTATAGAACATTACCTAATAAATGCATAAAAACCTGTTTCGGGTCAAACCTTAATCTCATACACAGTTCATACTTCCACCTTAAAAACGATGCATGATTCATGTATGATTCATGATGCATGATGCATTCTCACTGAGCGAATTCAGCGGCCCACAAGAACAACGTTCAAAACATAATAATTTTACCAAAGCACGGTCAACTACTTGTGTAGCGTTACAGAAACTCTCATTTATTAGTAACTGAAGTAGTTTCAATTACTGAAATCGACCTAACAACAGATTACTGTTGAAACTGAATTAAAAAGCTTTTCATAAGGCCAAAAGGTAATAAAAAAACACTGCATGACCGTTGAGTGCTCAAGAACATCCGGCCGAACCCAAAGAATGCAAATGCATATTTAGTTGGAGCAACCACGATTTATTTTTCGGCAATCTCTGCAAAGAGTGGGTTCAATGGAGAAATCAAACGACATAGCTGAACAGCTATTGTTTACGCATGTTAATGCATCAAAGTTGGCAGCTATACGTAAATGTATGGTTCCAGGCTCCATTCTGCCTCGCAAATCACTTCCACTCAATGGAAACAATTTCTCCAATTTCGTAATCATCTGAGACAAATATAAATAGTTCATTCAAATTCTTAAATATCAAATTCTTGTAATTGCATTTTCACTCGCTATGTATCTTTTGAAGCTACTCTCTACGTTTGTGGTTCTAACAACCGCGCTAGCATTAGATACTTTCAATGCTTGTCCTTCCCAAAACTTCAATTGGCATTACCAAGTAACAAACTTTCCCAAGGCTTCAATTTCGGTTACAAATCCCATTAAGAAGTCTGACGGAACTTGGGATGTCAACATCAATTTCAGTGCTGGTAACAGTATGTCGGTTTCCTCTCTCACAGAGTTGAAGATTCTTGGTATTGGCACCTACGTCCTCTACTCAAACAACATGAAGATTTATACCATTTCAAATCCCGGCAAGTGGTCTTACACCGTCAATATTACACCTCGTCAGGTGGAATCCTATTCGACATGTATGCCCAGCTTCACAATTCAGTATGACTGGTGCAGCACCGGAGTTACCGATTGGTCTGAATGCGATTCTTGGAGCTATCAAAAATCTTACGACTACATTACAGGATGTAATAATTATGATTCAAGCACAGGCTATTCACAGATGGATGCTCCTGACTATTGTTGGGACGCAACTTGCTCTTCCACTGAGTCCACTTCATCTATTGAGTCGACTTCATCTACTGAGTCAAGCTCCTCTACTGAGTCGACTTCATCTATTGAGTCGAGCTCTTCCACTGAGTCGAGCTCTTCTACTGAGTCCACTTCATCTGTTGAGTCGAGCTCTTCCACTGAGTCGACTTCATCTACTGAGTCAAGTTCGTCTATTGAGTCAAGTTCGTCTATTGGGTCGACTTCATCTACTGACTCAAGCTCTTCCACTGAGTCGACTTCATCTACTGAGTCAAGCTCCTCTACTGAGTCGAGCTCTTCTATTGAGTCAAGTTCGTCTATTGAGTCAAGTTCGTCTATTGGGTCGACTTCATCTATTGAGTCAAGCTCTTCTACTGAGTCGAGCTCCTCTATTGAGTCAAGTTCGTCTATTGAGTCAAGTTCGTCTATTGGGTCGACTTCATCTATTGAGTCGAGCTCTTCCACTGAGTCGAGCTCCTCTATTGAGTCAAGTTCGTCTATTGAGTCAAGTTCGTCTATTGGGTC
>Ga0160505_101477_pt1 | contig 11104 bp, 5 predicted proteins | sample DIDeMG_FD_108225 | JGI IMG/M metagenome (GOLD analysis project Ga0160505, IMG submission 108225) | Enriched chicken feces microbial communities from UW Madison campus, WI, USA - DID2874_E49_Stillage MG | ecosystem: Host-associated > Birds > Digestive system > Large intestine > Fecal ...
GGCCTACTCAGCCCCCACCCAACTAAAAACCCGCCACCTTTATCACCCGTCTCCCTACCAAAACAAACTTTGAATCATCGGTCCCATTTTTCTTTTTTCAATTTTTTTTTTTTTTTTTGGATGCTAACTGTTTTTTCTTTTTTTCTTTGCTACAGTCGGATTTGACCCTCGGTAAGTGTATATCACAAGTATTTTTTTTTGTTCATTAGAATACACAGAATACTAACAACATTTTCATAGCTACCCCTACCAGAACCAGACCAAGCACTGCTGGCAGTCCTACGTTGACTACCACAAGTGTGTCAACGCCAAGGGTGAGGACTTTGCTCCTTGCCAGGTTTTCTTCAAGGCCTACAGCTCCCTCTGCCCTACCTTCTGGGTTGAGAAGTGGGATGACCAGAGAGGTAAGTTCACTACTGCTTCATTATTATTCTCTTGAACCAATGCTAACTTGTCTTTTTTCAAACAGCCAATGGCAACTTCCCTGCCAAGCTTGAGTAAACGTCTTGCATCGTTTAATTCATTCCATCTCTAATGATCATTTTCCGCTGTCTTTTACGTTTCGCACTAAACCCACATATATATTTTTAAAGCATTTTATCTCAAGTTATATAACTGATCGCTAACTACTCGTTTTAAACTTCGTTGACCCCAGCTCACAAAGGGTGCGTGTGTTTTGGAATCTACGTGGTTCTAAGTTCATAGTATCGGAGAAATAACAGGATGATATGATGCTAAAGCGTAGTAGTAACAATATTGTTTAGGTGCTGGAGTTGAAAAAATAAGTGGTGCTTTGTGATAGGTTAACTCAGCATAGGCAAGGCACTCTCGCCTGAACATCCAGACTTTTGTAGGCTTCATACTTTGAAAACAACGTAAGAATTGATATATGGCCAGGTTAGCCTCAGTAGAATGAATACTTTTACGGGATTGTTTCAGGCAGTGCGACAACAACCTGTAAACCCGGCCGAACCCCGAAACAACCAAGTCTCGGCTTTGCTTGGTTTGCGTTGTACTTGTTAAAACCTATGGCTTAGGAAAAAAAGTGATCATTCCTTATATGGAAATAAAAGACTCGCGTAGATACGGGGCTAGGGCAACTCACTACGCGTGTAATAGCGCTACAAAACGCGTTAATAGAGCCCAAAAACAAGAAAGAGAGAGAGAAAAAAAAAAAAACTAACATCTCTTCCATCATTACCAACAGCGAACATCACCGACCCGAAGGCATAAACAGCGGAAAAGGACCAACAGTATCATTACTATTATTATCACCCTTCTTCTTTCTACCAAAAAAAAAACCTTTTAAACTTTCCACTCTATAATGACCGAAGAGAGCGACCACGAATTGCCCGAAAATATCTCCTCAGTAAGCACGCGCAATGCGTACGTGATTCTTGGGCTGGTGGCAGAACAGGGGCCCCAGTACACAGCCAAGGAGGTGACCAAGGCCTACCGCCGCCGCGCGCTGCAAGTACATCCCGACAAGGCGCCGAGCGCCGCCGAGCGGCCCGATTTCCACGTGCAGTTCCAGGAGCTGGCGCTGGCGTACAGTGTCTTGGGCGACGTCGCGCGGCGTGCGCGCTACGACGCTGCCGGTGGCGGCTCGCTTCAAGAGGCGCTATCCGACGAGACGGGGGATATGGAGCAAGGCGCGGCGGAGTTTTTCCGGGAGCTGTGGAAAACGGAGGTGACGCAGGAAATGATTGACCGCGACCGCGAGGGGTACCGGTTCCGCGACGAGGAGCGCGTCGACGTGGTGCGGTTTTACGTGGAGGGGACCGGGGACTTGGATCATGTCATGTCGAACGTGCTGCATTCGGAGGACGCGGATGAGGACCGGTTCGTTGAAATTATCAAGCAGGCAATCAAGGCCGGCGAGGCTAAGGAGTTCAAACTGTTTAAGGACCAGCTACGCGATCGCAAGGGCCGTAAGGCGCGGCGTGCCAAGGCCGCACAGCAGGAGGCCAAGGAGGCCGAGGAGTTGCGCAAAGAGCTTGGGCTGGATGAAAAGCTCCAAAAGAAAAGAGGCAAGCGGGGTGGCGCGTCGAGTGCCGATGATGAGGAGGCCAGCCTGCGCGCATTGATCCAGAGCCGGGGCCAAAAGCGCATGTCATCACTTATTGACGGCCTGGAGGCAAAGTATGGTGCCAGTAGCAAGAGGGCAAAGAAACAAAAGACCTCAGCAACGGCGGCTTCTGCCGACAGCATGCTAGAGCCCACTGAGGACGAGTTTCTGAAGATTCAGGCTGAAATTGAAGAGCGCCGCAACAGCAACAAAAGGACTGCCAAGTCCAAGCCCAAGGGCAAAAGAAAGTAAATTTGTAAGTGAAATCGCGGGGTGTTTTATATCTGGTTTTTCTTTCTTTTTATTTCTTCTTTATATTTTAATAGCTACAATATATTTATTCTCATTCATGGTTCACATAACAATTGCCATTTCATAATTTACAAAAAAGGATATACATGTAACCCCATTAGCTTTTTAGGCAGAGTAACCAAGCTCTTGGAGAGAATCGGTGATGGCACTGATGACGTTGTCGACATGGCCAATCTTAGGGTAGACGGCAGAGATACCCATGTGTCCAATTCTAAAGTACTTGGTAACAATGTCCTTGTGAATGCCACCAGCAAGCACAACACCTCTCTTAGCAATGCGGGGGAGAAGATCGGGGTTGGCAACACCTTCGGGAAGGTAGACGGCAGTCATGCCATGAGCAGAAGAAGCACGGTCAATAGAGACGGTCTTCAGGCCAAGCTTGGCAATGGCGTCCTTAACCTTGTCAGAGGCAGCCACGTGCGCGGCGAAGCGGGCCTCGAGGGCCTCAGTGGAGGTTGCAAACTGCTTAAGAGAAGCAAGCAGGGAGTAGACGTTCTGGACAGCAGGGGTGGCAAAGTAGGCGGGCTTGCCGGCCTCGTAGGCCTGAAGGATAGGCAACCATTTGGGAATGCTGGCAAAGTAAGAAGCAACGGGGGTCTTACGGTTCTTGACAACCTCTAGGGCCTGAGCCGAGGCAAAGAAAATGGAGAGGCCAGAGGGAGCACCAACACCCTTCTGCGAGGCAGTGAGAACGAAATCAAGCTTCCACTCATCGAATCTGATCTCCTCAACAGCAACGGAGCAGACACCATCAACGACAACCAGGGTCTCAGGAGAGACACGCTTGACAACCTCGGCAATGGCCTTGACGTCAGAGAGCACACCGGTCGAAGTATCGACGTGGGTGATGGTAACAATCTTGTAAGTCTTCTGCTTAAGAGCGGCCTCAATCTGCTCGAGGGTGGGTCTGTCACCAACGGGGGCCTTGACTTCATCGACATTGGCACCGTAAACCTTGAGGGCATCGGCAAAAGAGTCAGAGAAGTAACCAGTGTTAAGCAGAAGCGCGTTCTCGCCGGCCTCAATCAAGTTAGCACCAACGAAATCCCAACCAAGGGTACCAGAGCCGGCAATGACGAAACCCTGGGCATTGGGGTCGCTAGAGATGAACAGATTGCGGACGAGCTTCAGAGTCTCCTGGAAAGTCTTGATAAAAGCAGGCGAGGTATGGGCCTCGGCAGGATGCGACATGGCAGTCAGGACCTCATCATCGAACTCGATGGGACCAGGGATCATGGTCAGAGGGTGTGCAGGCTGGTTGGCTTGAGACATTTTTTTTTGTGTAATATTTATGAAATGGGCAGTTGAAAAGAAGGAAACAGGCCTCTTTTTTTATTTATTTTTTTGCGTAATTGCTGATTTGTAGAAAAGTGGAAGAAGAAGAAAACAAAAGACGGAGATTAAATTAAATGATCAAACTGGGGTGCTTGGATGACAAAACCCCGATATATCCAGTCACGTGAAAACATAACTTTCATGCCGTTTTGAGAGCAAAGTGACAAAACCTTCCCCCAGTATTTACAGATTCCATGCGAATCATGAAAGCGATTGTCAATAATCGACAAATACTATCTATAAACTGATCATCTATCTAGTCGACAAATACACAGACTACAAAAATGCAGTTTGCCAAAAAAAAAAGAGCACCAAAAAAAAAAAAAAATTAAGCCAAATTATTCAAATGCAATTATTTATACAAAAATAAGTATTTACTCCAAATGTGTCCATGAGTCCTTATCGATTTCTATTATCCCATACCGTCATTCGTTACGAACCCCACCAGCTGTTGAACAGCCCCTTGCCTTGGTGTTGATGCTGCGATGTGGTGCCAACACTCTTTCCAGATGAGACTGTGGCAGCCCGTGATCTGGCTTTGGCACCATCGTCTTCATTTGTATCTGTTTTCTTGCTTGTGTTGCTGTCTAAGACAACTTCCTCTTGAAAGTCTTCCTCGCTATGCTTGGATTCCTTCATTTCCTGCTCGCCTCCCCACCAAAAGTTCTCCCAGGCCTTAGCAACTCGAGTGGCAGCTGCCGCTGCAGGCACCTCCAACTCGTTCACTTTCCGTTGCAAAATATTGTTGTTATTGACACCTAGCGTGCTGGCCATGTGCCGTGGTTCGACGATATCAAATATTTCGTCATCAGTTATCTTGGAAAAAATACGGAAGTTGTTGGTAGTCCGCCATTCCTGAACCCACGCCTGATGAAATAACTTGACTGGATTGCCCTCAACTTCCCTTAGTAAAAGATTCTTGGAGGGGTTGTTGCTGTATCTACTCAAGAATTCGTCATACTTGACGGATGATAAAAGGCCCATGATGTAGTCTTCAAACTGTTGGCGCACAAAATCCTCGCTTCCATGAAAGCCCAACCCCTTGGGTCTCCATGGATCTTCAGGATCCCAAGTGTCAACCACCGAAGAAACAACGAATTCCATCCACTTCTTATCAGAGGAAGAAAGTGTTAGTGCTGAATTCAGAGAATTATTGGCAATCTCGACAGTATCATGATCCATGTGTACAACAATATCTGCAATTTTGTTTTGAGGTGAAAGCAAAAGCGAGTTTGTGCTTCCAACAAGGAAGAATTTCGTTTCGGGGGCCTTCAATTCATTAAACTGCTGCAAGGGGACATACGGGTTAAAAATGCCACCTTCACCAAACGGCTGAAGTGGGAGTCCCATAAACGTGAGCAGCGATTTGCGGTCACTAGTCCTAAGACTAGTGGGTTTCTTAATTGTTTTCTCATACTTGTCTAGCAACGGTGAGCCGCAGCTATCAAGATGATCCATGAGTGCCGGTATAAGCGATACCAGCGAAAACTGCGAAGAACACAGGACCTCTGTGTTGTTTGCAAAGAAAAGGATTTTGGTTTCTAACAGGAGCGCCTTCAACAGTATGAGAACTTTGGATCTCAGTCTGTAGATGAGCTCTCGCAGAGACATGCCTACATACATGTCATTTTCATCAACCTTAGTAGAAAACAGCTGGCGAAGATTAACATAGAGGTTATCAATAATAGACATGTCTGAAAAATCAGCCTGCAAGAAAAAGGCTCTTGTGATGACTGCCAGCTTCTCCCGAATCGGGCCAAAGATGGGCTTGCGGGCAATGACAATAATCGATTTCTGAACAGTAGATCTAGTGACATCAGCAGGCTTAGACTTGAGTTCAGAACTCTTGATCTGTCTATTGCAGGAAATACCAAAAAGAGTAGTAACATTCTCCATGTCTGAAACATCCTCAATAATGTTTCCCGCTTTATCACGTGTTGGTACTGAGAGTGGAGCTGTATGATTCAGTTGGTCATAAAGCATCGTAAAGTAGCAAAAGTTCTCTTCATGCGAGTGGCTACCGTCAGGAAGTGCTTGGAACGGAAGGTTAGGCCAAAGCTTGGACTGGTCGCCGTCAACGCCTCTCCAAAACTCTACTTCTGGGCCTCTGATATGATGGAAACCAACTACGCACACTGCGAATATAATATTTTCGTCCTCTTCTGGGACTGGTTCTTCTTTAATGATAGGTTTAAGAGTAAAGGAAGGCGTTCTAGAAGAAACAGAGCTATGTGAAGCAGAAGAAGGACGGTGAGTATGCATTGAAGGAAGATTGGTTGGAGCTTCGTATGTTGTGGTTATCGAATCTTCGTTAATAGATGAGACATCATCAAAAGATTCGGTATTGGTGACTGGTGTGTTGGAAGATGAGCTGACACTTCTAGTAATAAAATGAGAAGGTGATCTTGGCGAAGAAGGTGTAGTAATAGCTGGAATCTGTGGGATCTGTAGCGGTTCAGTGGTATCGCTATTGACAGTATCGCTCCCGGGGTACTCGTCAAAGACATCTGCACTGGCAGGCTTAGCTTCAGGTTGATCGTACTTCTGCTCCATAAATTCATTGAAACGACTAAGCTTTAAAGACTTAAAGTGCCGAGTTGTGGTGGAGGAAGAAGGGGATGGCATAGTTTCGCCGGCCTTTTTCATGTCTGAGTAAGTCTTGGGGATGATTACAGGGGCACGTTGTTTAGGAATTGGTTGCTCCGGCTCATCAGACTGAGAACTTTCGGGTGAAGGAGATGGTGATGAAGTTGTGAGAGGTCTGTTTCTTCTGGTTGAGGGTGTAGGTGTTCTGGTGGATGGGGGTGATGTCGAGGCAGCCGCGCTGGTCTGCTCAAAATTGGCAGCCATGGCGAGAACTGATTTCTTCTTTTTTACCTGCTTGATATCAATTGAGTCTGACATGATTCCAAAGGACTTAGACTGGTAGACAATACAGGATAGATCTCGTTGGTCGTAGGGACGAGGGATAAAGTGGATCAGTAAAAGACAGCAAAGAGGGTTTTCTCCAAAGGAGGTTAAAAAGAAAAAGAGCAACAAGGCTTTTTGTAAGGAGATTTTTTAATACTAAGCTGTTTAAGGCAGTAATTCCTAAAAGGGCAGGAGGTTAAATTATTGCGAAGAAGCTGTTTATAACTCAGCCATATTAGGTAATTTCTGGTCCCCTGCGATAACAGAACCGTACCATACGAGATGAAATATCAATCAAGGGTTTCTTTCTTCAACGTAAGAAAATCAAGTTGCACCAAGTTTTTACAAAACAAGTATTAATCAGGGGGTTGGATTTCAGGGACAGCAGTCATTGTGTTTATGTCTGAGCACGTTCGATTAGGTACCTGCGCTACAATTTACGTGCCAGCAAGGTACGTACAGTTTCGGTTCTTAACCATCGTTTTCTCACCTTAAACTACCTTCATTCTACATATAAGAACATAGAAGCTTTTGGATTTAATAACCAACGTCGCACAACTTTTGGTCGCCAGCTTTTGAAGCTAACCGGCAATAGAAAGATACAGTTGGGATTTACCATCTGCAGCAACTTTAAACATTCTTTAATATACTTGTCTCTTTTTAGCTTGCAATAGAAAAAAAAACAATCATACTCAAGTGAATAGATCTGTATAACTCAAGAATTTAGCGTGTTAACTACCCAGGAGACTTAACCATGCTTTTTACATTATATGCTCAACTATTCTCTTTGTTATTTTTTCTTTCTTTTTTTGTAATTCTAATAATTAGAACCAAAAATGATTTCTTTTATTCATGTCTCGTGTAGGTGAACCTCCAAAAATTTATCAGCTACCACTTGATAATATTGACTTGAAAAAGCTGAGGCACTCTCCGCCGGGGTATTGAGATTGCAAACGTAACTGCACAAGGCAAGGATACAACAATCCAATCTAAATCCTTGTTACAATAAAAGTGTCACACCAACTTTTCAATATCTTTATTAGAACAAGTTGAAACCAATCTCAATTTATTTTCAGGTTCTGTGTGACAAATATGAATGTAGATTGGATGTTTCCTATTTTCTGATTTACCGAAAGGCCTCTTCAATTCATCATCACAGCTCATCATCATCCAGGTGTATCATGGAGTTCACACAGCTAGGTGCCCATTTATAAATGGTCAGTGCATATAAATTATCACCAGATTATTCAAATTATGTAGTGATGACTGATGACCACCGAGAGCCGAGATACGATGAAGGTTAAAAACGATCTAATATTAAGAGGGCCAAACGATATCTGAATCTTGCAGCATTGAATGATGTAGACGAGCGGTTGACTTATGTGCTTACATTTGGTTTTATAGGCATAACTCAGAGGCTTTAAAGAATTTTCAATGTAAACCAAAAAATCAAGACAAGAAATAAGGGTATTAAATATAAATTTTCTGCAGCAAAATTTCCAACATGAAATTGTTGTCAAACTCTTCAAAAGAACTCTATTAAAACTTGCATCAACAGTTTGCATACGCCTACAATGGTATACTCTACCCATAGTTACTGTTAACAGAGATGCATTAATTGTGCTATGACCCCCATAAAAATATAGCATTTAACTATTTTTAACATTTGGTTTCAATAATTCATTTGACACTTGAAACAACGTACATAAACCGTTTTCATTCATCACCTTAAATCTCTTTTTGGAAACAAAGCAGCTAGTACCAAAGTGACTGGATAGTTAAATAAAGTAACGCAGAAGAAGTGATCTGTAGGCAATATCATAGCTTAGACGTTAAAAATCTCAAGAACCACCGGAAATAGAAATAAAATAAATAAAACAAAAAGAATATAGAGTCAAAATTAGCCGTGCAATCAGCTACCAGATTTGCAGGAAGAATGTGCTGCCGGAAGCCGTTGTGGTTTAGCTTAATCAAAGCACGTATGTTTTAGAATGCGAAACGCGCAGTTAAGCTCATTACTTTTTTTTCGTTCCATTTTTAAAACGCGAGAGATTTAGATTCAACTCTTTTTTTTACATTTGGGTCTAGTTATTGCTTTATAGGGGTTTCTCAAGGCTATAAGCCGTGGACTTAGCTTGGTTTCTTGGTTTTGGGAACAGCTTGATGAGTAGAATCACAAAGAACACTATAGCGGGGAAATATGTATTCCCATATCAAGGGGTGAAGAGTTGACCTGTAGCAGCTAAAATGAAAAATTCGCTTTTTTTTAAATCGATAATCAAAAGGTGAGCTTGGATTTGTCTTTACTGCTAGCTTTATTTTATTGTAGTAGATACAGTTTTTTCCCCATAAAAGATAGCTTTTAAGAAATAGACTTTATTATTTCACAATGGGTATTACTATGATGCCTCGGTTGATGTAGCTTGCAAATTTATGCTGTGTATTACACTTTTTTTTTTTGCTCTCTGGTGCTTGTAAAATTTGACATATAGCCCATATACAAGAGAACGAGACCAATGCATATTTATGTGGTTTGTAATACATGAACTCAAATCTTGTCCACGCAGTGAAACCTATACAGCTTTAGAGTTTTCTATAAACTCTGAGCCAGGGTAGCACTGTTCCCAAATGAAAGTGTGTAAATGCCAACTTGTTCTGATAGCCAAGATCTCTCCATCTCATAAAATTCAAGTTAAAACAATTGAAAAGCTTTGATCGTTAATTGCACCAATTATAAACTTTAGGCTTTTCTCCATTAGCGATCCAGAAGAAGGATATGAAATTAGAGTGTTGATATATATAGCTCGTCAGTTCGCCCAGACTGTAGGCCCTATTTTTTTAAAAAAAAGAAACAAGGATTTTTTTAACGGATCTTAGAAGATTAAAGTTTTAGTTCGACTCCGCCAATTTCGAAATCAGGAAGGGTTAGGCGTAATAATTTCAATATTTAAGACATCTGACAATGTTCAATGATCAGCATGCTGCTACTGCTAAGAATAACAATAATACATGAGATACTACTACAGTAATATAAATATCAGAAATAAACTAGTGAATGCGTAGAAACATGTTACATTGGGCTTACGACACCATTTTTATCCCTTTTCGACTTTATTATAACTTGAATACAGAGAACGTGCTCATCCAGATGCGTTACTTTTATACCAAAAAAATCAATCTTACAGTAATAATAACAACAAAGCACAAAGATCATTCATTAACCTTACAAAACGTTTTCATTTTAATTTATCATATTTTGTTCAAAGTTGTTAATAATGAATTTCGTAGAGTTCCATGCTACTGCTGTTGAATGAAATTCTAAAGATTCATGTCAGGCCAAGAGTTTGTTTTGTTAGATAAGCAGGGGTTAGACTTTACAAATACCCTTGGAATGGTTCATCTGTCCATTCTTTGAATCTATCTTTGTGTAAGCCGATCCTTATAGGCTGCCCATGAAAAAAAAAAGAAAGGTAGATTGGCCGTGAATGATCAATCACTGGGGTTTATATAGAAATTACAATGAAAAAGGTTTTTTTTTAATAAAAAGTAAAAGCATAACAGTAGAAGTAAAAGAAACTCTCTATATTTATGATGATGGATTATTCACAAGTTCTTGGAAATCTCTTTGTCGTTCGAAGGGGTTCAGAACAGTGCTGACGAGGATTTTATGGCAGTGCTGACAGTACAAAACGCGTAGCAATCACTGCTTACGGGAAACATTTCCGGTAATACCCATGTGGACACCATCAAGCTTTACCAAAGCTATGGCTGTCAGCTTATAAATAGTGGTAGTAGAGGGCCAAGTACTAAATCCAGTACAATCACGGTGCATACCAAACCTAGTGAATTTCCATAAAGTCTCTATGAGGCTACATGAAGATGCATATGAGGCGACGTGGAGATACATATGATGCTACGTAAAGATACATTTGAGTCTACATGGTTCAGTTCTTATGCAGACAATGCCATGTTTAAGTAGAGTGCCAGTCTGAGAAAAAGAACAACGCTGACAGAGAAAATCCAAAAAGGTTCTTTTGAGAAAAAAAAAAAGAAACTGAAGAAACACGAGAAGCAGAAGAAACAGAAAAAAAAGAAAGAGTGCTGATATTTGCCATGGTTCAAACTCTTTAGAAATCAGGTCTGAGTGTTTTCATGACTCTGGTGAAGCCATCTTACTACTGGCTGAGTTTGGTCTAATAATGCCAGATATAGTCTATAAATGGATTAATGCCATTGTAAACTTTTCGCACCACACTAGTTTGTTGTCAAGCGAAGATTCAAAGAGAAAAGTATATATACTTGAAAAAAAAAAGGAAAGAAAAACAAAATTAGAGTGGATCTACAATTTCTTTAATTTTTTTATCGAAAAAAAAAAAAAAGATTTATAAAAGATTTACAAATTAAAACAATAAAACCCAATATATCTTCCGCTTCTTTTCTAGTTTTTTTTTTTTTTTTTTTTTTTTTCTTTTATTTTTA
>Ga0160505_101478_pt1 | contig 11097 bp, 4 predicted proteins | sample DIDeMG_FD_108225 | JGI IMG/M metagenome (GOLD analysis project Ga0160505, IMG submission 108225) | Enriched chicken feces microbial communities from UW Madison campus, WI, USA - DID2874_E49_Stillage MG | ecosystem: Host-associated > Birds > Digestive system > Large intestine > Fecal ...
AAAGCCAGTAGTAATATAATAATAGTAATAGTAGTTATCAGGATTCAATTGTTGTCTTTGGTGGGCAGAATAGAAATTTTTTTTTTTTTCATGTAGGTTGAATAATATTTGGGTAGAACCTTTTATCTTTTTTTTTTTTTTTTAACACCAATTAAACTAATTCACCCAAACCCTCCAACAAATTTAAAAAAGGCCCTTTTTAATAATACCCAAGAAAGCCACGAAGATGAAAAAAAGTAAAAAAAAAAAAAAAAAAAGAAATAGGCTGGTAGTGAGCATGTTTGATCTACGCACCGTTATTCATGATCTAAAAAAAAACCTCCACACGAATAGCTTAAACCCCACGGTTATATAAACAGTTTCGTCCCTCGCTGTTTTCACTTTTTTTTTCTTAAGTCAATCACTACATCAACAACTAAACACAAACAAGTTGAATCACAAAGAATATTTTTGCACTTATCAAATCTCTTCTCCCCGCAATATATTCAATAATAATAATAATTAATAATAATTTCACACACCCATAGAGTCTACCAGCAACAATGAATCTTTGGAACCCATTCAAGAAAAACAGCTACTCTTTCCTCCCCAAGGTCACTCGCCTCACTTCGTTGGCCTCAACCAATCTTTTTGTCCTGGCACTTCGTTTGGTCCAGTTCTTCTTTAGTGGTGTTGTACTTGGTGTCATGGCCTACTATATCAACATGCAGATTAAGGCTGTGCCTGCTGAGAAGGCCTCTTCGCCCTTTATCTTTGTTCTTGTTGTTGCTACCTTCTCAATGATGACCCAGTTCATGTACTGCTTCTCCTACCAACACCGACTCTTCTTTTTGTGGGACGCGGCTATTTCGGTTGGCTGGATCCTCTCCTTCTTTTGGCTTCTTAACTTTGTCAGCAGCAGCCTTGACTGCGGCTGGGGCGCATTCAACCCCTTTGGTTCCGACAGATGCTCGCAGACTAGATCCGTTTTGGTTATTCAGATCATCCTGTGCGTGCTGTGGGCCGTCACTGCTGCGATCCAGGCTTACGATGTCTGGCGCGGAAAGCGTGTCATCGCTACCAAGATTGAGGTCTAAGCGGACCCCGGAAATTGCTTCGGGCCCACTTATTCTCAACGTTTGTCCTTATTATTTCTTTTACCGGTATTAATGGTCCTCGGCCTCTCCCCTCTCTGCTAATAAAAGCACCGGTCGGTTGGACCCTGACCGCGCCAACAGACGTTGAGAGTTTATCCTCTCTTAATTTAAAAACATGATGACTACGAACTTATACCATCGGCAAAACAACAAAACAAAAACACAAAAACACAAAAAAACGGAAACGGATTAACTATGAACAGGGAACTTTTTATTATTGGAACTTTTTATTATTATTATTATTATTATTTTTTTTATTATTGTTATTATTACGATACGGACATTATTTTTTGGAAACAACAACCAGGTTGTTTATTGAACTTTTATTATCGAAGCTTTTATTATTTTGGAAATTTTTCTTTTGCAATCACCAGGCAGGCTGGGGTTCAAATCTTTATATATATATATATATATATTTCTTTTCTTTCTCTTGGATGATATTTTCTACTTCAAACACTTTTTTTTTATTATTATTGGAAAAAAAATAAATAATTATTAAATTATAAAACTAAATTTAATACTAAACTTGATAAAAAAAAAGATAATGCGCTTAGAATAGAAAATCAGTTTATTGTCCTAATATAAAAACAAGACATATAGCTCTAACAAAGATATTTTTTTATTTTTTTTATTTGAATTTTTTTTAATAGTATTAAATTAAGACCGACTCGGTTTGAAATAAATGAAATTGCCCAGAGGGGGCATGCAACCTGTAGTTATAGATCTATCTATGCCTACTGGAGGTAGAACTCTTGCTTCCACTTGACCGCGCACGGTGCGAACCAGTCTCAGTGCGGGCTATGCTGGTGCGGTTACTAGTGCAATTACTAGTGCGATTACTAGTGCGATTACTGGTGCGATTACTGGTGCGGTGCTGGTGCGGTTGTAGTTCCGAATTGGCAATCAGCGTAACCATATCTTCTAAACAGTTGGAACTACCACACGAGGGCACGTTGCTACCAGCTGCTGCCATCTCGCGTCCATAGAGCTCAACATGTATCTTATTTGCAAACCCAACATACTCGTCCTCTTGACAGAATAGGTCTACAATATGATCAAGCTTCTTCTGCAGTTTTCTGTATGGCACACCTAGCACAAGTAGCACGTTTTTAACCTTATTTTGTAGCTCCACAAGGTTAAGCTGATCAACCTTGTCCATCTCAAGCCGCTTATAAAGGCTCGGCTCAGGGAGCTTCATGGGGCTGGTCTTAGGCACCGTCTGCCCCTGCAGCGTCGCAAGTGTTAGCTTGGTCGCCTCAAGCTCGCGCTCGAGCTGTGCTGTTTTTTCCTGCAAAGTATCAAGCTTTTGGTCCTTTTCCTTTAGCAGGGTGAGGAGCTCCAGTAGGCTTTGGTCGTGAACGGTTGTACCGCTGCTACCTTCAGCAGCAACAGGCGGTTTGGGAGCGCTACGGGTGAGAGATGGCGGGGTTAGCGGCGCAGATACCACCACTGGTGCAACGGTAATGGGCGCTGGCAAAGTAGTGGGTTTGGTGGGGGTCTCAGGTGGGGGCTTGCTGCTGTTGCCAAAGCTAAGTGAGCCATTAAGCGTCGTACTTGTCATTACAGGGATTGGCAAAGTACTGTTGCCAGTGGTATTCGACACGTTACGACTTGCTGGCGGCGTGATTTTGGATTCGTATTTTGAGTCATGCAGCGTCGTGGTGGTGGTGGTAGTCGGCTTGTTAAACGAGACTCTTCCATATGGTTTACGAATATATTTTGGGGTGTCAAACAGACTCGTCTGATTGGTTTCAAACAGTTCCAACAGATATTCGCCGTTAGGCATCTTTTTAACGTACTGTTTGAGTCTTTTGAGTTCTTCATTGTCGCTGTTGGCAGAGTCGTTAGACGGCTCACGCGGTTGCTGACCATCACTATAATTGTTCGCATCAATATTCCGGCTCGTGTGCATCGGGCTTGGGATAATGTGACCACGTGTGTTAGTGGTATCGCGGCGCTTCATTGAAATTGGTGTTACTGAAGGTGATCTGTTCTCCAGACCGCGCCAAGGCTCAAAGTGCGTTCCCAAATCATCAGCCATGTAGTAGCGATTACCAGCATCGGCCCCGTTGACCCTAATGTCATCATCAAGCCCGCTGTGTATGCTGTAGTCAACAGGAATGTCATGATGCCGCTCACCCTCATCATAGTAGTAGCTCTGATTACGACGGACCGAATTCGGACTCACGTCGCCAGACAAATAATGGCGGCGGTTATATCCGTGAAGCGAATTAGACGTAAAGCGCGTTGGCTGTGGGTGCTGAATTTGTGGATCGTGTACCATATCGTTATCGAGGTCGTTGGGGTGGGGGCTGTGGTAGTCGTGGTAGTCGCGGTGTTGAGGATGGTAGTAATCATCAGAAAATGATCGGTGGTTTGGTGGCGTGCTGAAGCGCTCAGGGGTGGAACGCCCGCGGCTTTCGACTGCCGATGGACGGCGACTATCTGAGAATGGAGAACCGTTGATGGGGCTGTCGCGCCGTGTGTCGCGCGAAAGACTTCGGTACTCTGGGCTTTCACGGTGCGCGAGGCTCTCATGCGGTCCAAGACTCTCGCGTCGTCTCATACTGTTATGATGAACAATGCTCTCGTGATAGCCCATGCTTCCACTGTGGCCAATGCTCTCACGGCGGCCATTGCTTTCACGGCGACCCATGCTCTCACGACGACCAATAGTCTCACGGAGGCCAGTGCTTTCACGACGACTCTCAGGATGTTCATTGCTTTCACGGCGATTTCCATGATATTCATTACTTTGACGACGACTTTCATGATATTCATTACTTTGACGACGACTTTCATGATATTCATTGCTTTGACGACGACTCTCATGATATTCATTGCTTTGACGACGACCAATACTCTCACGGCGGTCATTACTTTCACGACGACCCATAATCTCATGACGAGTCATACTCTCACGACGATCCATGCTTTCATGACTACCCATGCTATTGTGATGTGCAAGGTTATCATGCACATTCTCTCGGTGAACGCTGCTCTCAATGCTTCTCTCACGCGTGCTGCTATCAACTCGATCATTCTCGTCACTGTGACCAATGCTATGGCTTCCGCGCTGACTACTAAAGTAACTGTCGTCATCAATGTTCGGAATAGTCTTGATCTGGCTCAGGCTTGACACCTTCTCAACAACATTATTAGGGAACTTGAAGGAGCCAGGCGAAACACGGTCAAGTATCCGGGGCGGCGTTTGCTGCTGATGTAGTGGTGGGGTCAGAGTCTGGGATGACGAAAGCTGCGGCAGGCTCCGACTCACCACGCGCGTGCTTGACACTGGACTTCTAGTGCTTCTGATAGCTCCAGCCGATGATGACGAGAGCCGGCGGTGCAAAATGACGCTTGCACCGCGATTGTTACTATGATGCGGCGATGATGGCAGTGGTAGCGGCGATCCCTTAAATGATTTAGAGTAACCTCGGTAGTTTAGCCGGTCCTCTGGAAACTGGTAGTTCGTGTCTTTTTTGTGTTGCTGCAAATGCTGTTGTGGCATGCTGGGTTTCGAGGCTGGGGGTCGCGGGGAGTCACCATTGCTTGACAGGGGCCGCTGCTTCAGCGGTGGGGTTGACACCGGCGTCTTCTTTGTACCAAACACGAAATTGGTAATGTCGTTTAGATCGATGCCCTCTGTAGATAGCTGCTCTTCACGGTCAAAGTCGTAAAGCGCGTCAAGATTACTCTCTTGGTCCATGCTATAGAGTGACTCTTGCTCGTTAAGTGGGGAGTTCGGATACACGGACATGCTATTAGTTTGTAATTATATGACACCCAACTCTAAGGACTAACCAATTAATGACAATGAATAAAAAAAAAGTGCTGGTGGTAGCCCTTGTCGCGGGGAGGTTTGATGATGGTCTTTGTATGTACAGAAAAAAAGTCGCCAAAAAAAAAATAAAAAAAAACAACAAAAGAAAACATTATGTATAACCCTAAACCTTCACTGGAAATCACAGATTGTCAGGTAAGTCTGGCGGTCTGTTTTCATCTCGAGCAGGATCATTTCCTCGTCAAACATGAAAAACTTTCCTGTAGTCTCAGAGGTATTATTTGGTAAATGCATGGCCTGCTTGGTGTCTGGATGTGTAAGATTCTTTGTATCTATCGCGCTGTCTGTGCTAGTTTCCCCAGCCGCGTCGGTATTTGGCTTAATTTCGGTTGACGCGTCCGACTGGCCAACTGCGTCTTTGTTCGCGTCCAACGCCTCATCCATGCGTATCCTGTCTTCTGCCGGTAGCTTGATTGGGTATGAATTAATCTCTGCGTTGCTTGTCAGGTCCCACCACCGAATTTCGCGGCCGCGACTAGACACTGACACTGCGGTGCCGCCTGCCTTGACAAAGACATGGTTGATTCCGCTAGTGTGTCCCCATAGCCTCTGCCGGGGCTGAACTTCCAGACAGCACTCGGCACTACGCGCAATGTACAGTGACATGGTGTTGTCGCTAAAGCCGGCGAGCAGATACGGATGATTGTACGACAGCACCATCGGCTTTGACGAGTATCCATGCGACCACTTTGGCGCGCGCAGGTAGCTTGTAGTGTTGTTCGGACAGTATGTGGACATACGGGTATTAATGATGCGGCCCTCTGGATTACAAAGAATTTCCTGTACGCACGGAATCCACTCGCCGCTGAGGGTCAGCTGGAAGTATGCTAATGAAATGCAAAACAGGTACCGCTGATAATGCACAGATCTGATGGTGAGCGCCACCTCGTGACTAGGATCAATATAAGACTTCATAACAGACAGCGTTTTGGTCACGCCGTTGGTAAACGAGTATAGAATTATGCTGGATCGCGAGGTGTAAACCGCGAGAAGGTTCTGGCGCTGGACAATATGCACAATGGCACCGTAGCGCGCGTGATCCAGCACTGCGATCTGCTTGGGTATCAGATATGGGGTCTGGGTCTTGAGGCCCTCTAGCGAGCCAACAATAAACGAGCCTGTGTCGAAACCGATACAGAATTTGAAGGCACCAACGGGGTTGACAATAAGAACGGTTGGCTGGCCAAGTTTACTGGACTTGCGCTCGTCCTTGAGCCAATCACGAACATTGCATGATGCTACCAGTTTTTCAGTTAGGCAACTCCAGACTTGGATATCGTAGTTTATGTTGAAAGTTACAATAATTTTATTGCGCGATGCGATGAGAAAGTTTTTGAACATGCCAGGCGGCGCCACTGTGCCTGACACCGATGAAGATGCTTGTGATGACGAGGGAAAAGATGCTGGTGGGTGAAATCGAATGTTCTTGACACGGCACACGCCGCGGTTCCAGTTGTACCGCAGTTTGAAAAAGGATTTCCAGTCGAGTTCTTCCTGGCGCTCAATACCGATGGATAAGGTTGTCTGGAAGCGATGCTTTTTGAAAAAGTTGGCTTGGTACAGATCTCGCCAGATCTTATTGTCGCTACCGATCCGGTACCATTTTTTGCACACCAGCAGCGTGTTGCATAGGTTGGGCACGTTGAGATGTGAGAAGACGTGCAGCAGCAGCTCTTCGTTGAGACTGTCGATGGTGACGGCCGCCGGTGTGAGCTTTGTGCGTTTGAATGCGAATGCAGGCAGCTCAGGCGAAGGCTTGCGCTTGCTCATGTTGCGTAAGGGTGTGCAATGTTCCGGGGGAATAGCGTAGTCTAGTCGGTTCGGGTGACGGTTCTGGGGGGAGAGAGACGGTGAGCAGCAGAAAAGTTTTTTTGTAGTAACTGGTATAGAACACTGTTACTGTAGTAGAAGGTACTGGTAACTGTGCCTTTTTGGTGACAAATCCACTGCAGACGCCTACCGTCGGCAAAGACAGGCGAGCGTTTGGCAAAAAAAACGGGTTTAGGCCAGCAATGACTCAGCACTGACAAACCAGAACTTCCGGGTAAATTGCGGGACGGCTGGTGCGACCCAAACGTTGGGCCACTTGTGCCACCTGGCAGGATCAATGAGCTGGCCAAATCTTGAATTCTCCAACTTTCATAAACCTCCTTCGTCCTTTCTCTTCTCTTTATAACCTTTACCCCCACCATCACGCTCTCAAACTTCACCATGCAGATGCTAACTAAGGTAAGAACGACCGGCAGAATTTTGGCAATTGCCTGCTAACAAGTTTCAGTTTGAATCAAAATCCTCGAGAGCAAAGGGTGTTGCTTTCCATCCCAAAAGGTATGCTGCTTTCTTTGTGCACTTTGATCCTTTTTGCTAACTTTTCACTCTAGACCATGGATCCTGGTCTCGCTCTACTCGTCTACGATCCAATTATGGGACTATCGCATGGGTACCCTCATTGACCGGTTTGAGGGCCACGACGGCCCCGTCCGCGGCGTTGATTTCCACAAGACCCAGCCCTTATTTGTTTCTTGTGGTGACGACTACACAGTCAAAGTCTGGTCCCTGCAAACTAGAAAATGCCTCTTCACCCTGTCTGGCCATCTCGACTACGTGCGCACTGTCTTTTTTCATAACGACCTTCCTTGGATTATTTCCGCATCTGATGATCAGACAATTAGAATCTGGAACTGGCAGAACCGCCAGGAGATCGCCTGTCTTACCGGCCACAACCACTACGTCATGTCGGCACAATTTCACCCCAAGGAAGACCTTATAGTCTCCGCGTCACTTGATCAGACTGTCCGTGTCTGGGATATTTCTGGTCTGCGTAAAAAGCACTCTGCTCCCAGTTCCGCCATTCCGTCGTTCGACAATCAATTGAACCGCGCCAACACACCCCAGCAAGACATTTTCGGTAACACCGACGCGATTGTCAAGTTTGTGCTCGAGGGCCACGACAGAGGTGTCAATTGGGCTTCTTTCCACCCGACCCTGCCTCTTATTGCCTCGGGTGGTGACGACAGAATCATGAAGCTCTGGCGCATGAGCGAAACAAAGGCTTGGGAAGTCGACAGCTGCAGAGGCCACATGAACAACATTCTTTGTTGCCAGTTCCACCCCTTCCAAGACATTATCATTTCCGTTAGTGAAGACAAGACCATTAGAACCTGGGACCTTAACAAGCGCACCGGTATTCAGCAGTTTAAGCGCGAAAACGACAAGTTTTGGTACATTATTGCTCACCCCGAGATCAATCTCTTTGCTGCTGCCCATGACAGCGGTGTCATGGTCTTCAAGCTGGAACGGGAACGCCCTGCCAGCTCATTGAGCCACAACACACTTTTCTACATCAACAAGGAGAAGCAAGTCAAGTCGTTTGAGATTGGCACTGACACCGACACCCTCCCCCTGCTTTCACTCAAGAAGATTGGCAGCTCCTGGTCGACTATTCGCACTATCTCATACAATCCCTCTGAACGCGCTATCCTCGCTACCTCCAAGAACGAAAACGGAAACATTTACGAGCTTGTGTATCTGCCTAAGGACTCCAGTGGTGCTATCGAGCCAACAGAGACTTTGAGAGGCTCTGGTGATCAGGCAATTTTCATCTCCCGCAACAGATTTGCCGTTTTTGACAAGGCTAAACAGTCTGTTGACGTTTGTGACCTTCATAACTCTGTCACTAAGTCAGTCAAGCTTCCTAACAATGTCAAGGATATTGTCAATGCGTCTAGCCCAGGTCTTGTCCTGTTGCTTGGTGCCAACTCTGTTGTCCTATTTGATATTCAGCAGAAGAAGGCCATTTCTTCAATCTCTGTTTCTGGCATTAAGTATGTTTCTTGGTCTGCTGACGGCCGTTACGTTGCCTTGCTCGGCAAGCACACCATTACCATTGCCACTCAGAAGCTGGAGATTGTTGCTTCTCTCCACGAAACTATTAGAATTAAGAGTGCTACCTGGGATGACAATGGCGTTTTGTTGTACTCTACTCTTAACCACTTGAAGTACAGTCTGCTGAACGGTGATCACGGTATTCTTAAGACTCTTGATAATACAGTTTACCTTGTTCGCGTCAAGGGTGCCAAGGTGTATGCGCTTGCTCGCGGCGGCACTGTCGAGATCATTGAGATTGACCCGACTGAGTATAGATTCAAGAAGGCTTTACTGTCAAAGAACTTTAACGAAGTTTTAAGACTCATCAAGACTTCCCAGCTTGTTGGTCAGAGCATCATTGGCTACTTACAGCAGAAGGGTTACCCTGAGATTGCTTTGCAGTTTGTTCAGGACCCTCAGACCAAGTTTGACCTTGCTATCGAGTGCGGCAACCTTGAAGTTGCTCTCGAGAACGCCAAAGTCATTGACAAGAGTCCTATCTGGAAAACACTGGGAGATGAAGCTCTCTCCCAGGGTAACCACGAGATTGCTGAATTGTCTTACCAAAAACTGAGCCAGTTTGATAAGCTTTCTTTCTTGTACTTGATTACTGGTAACCAAAAGAACTTAGAGAAAATGGAGGTCATTGCCGACCATAGAGGCGATATTAATTCTCGTTTCACCTCCGACGTTTTCCTTGACAATGCCACTGCCAGAATTGAGATTCTCAGAAACTCTGGTCTCCCCTCCCTGGCTTACGCTCTGGCTAAGAGCCACGGTCTTGAGGAAGAAGCCCAGCAGATTTTAGCTGAGTCTGAGATTGACGAGAGCCAGGTTGTTGCTAATATTACCCCAGTGTCCAACCCCGGCTTGCCTCCACTTGTAAACAACACCTTTGAGAGCAATTGGCCCCTTAAGTCTACACAGTTGTCCTTCTTTGAGCAGGCTATTCTTGGCCAGGTTGAAGACCTCAACCTTGATGAAGACCCTGAGAAGGAGGAAGATGAGTTTGCCGATGCTCTTGATGACGATCTTATTGATGATGATGGTGAAGTCGATGAGAGCGGATGGGGCTTTGATGGTGATGACCTCGAAATTGAAGATGTTGATGAGGCTGTTGAGGCTGAAGGTACCAGTGAGCCCGCTGCTGCTGTGTCTGAGCTTGACTACTGGGCTCGCAACTCACCTATTGCTGCTGACCACATTGCCGCTGGCTCATTTGAAACTGCTGCTCAAATCTTGAACCGCCAGGCTGGTGTTGTTAACTTTGCACCATTAAAGAGCCGGTTCTTGGATGTCTACAGAGCTTCCAAGCTGCATCTGACTGCCACTGACGAGCTGTCTTCCCTACCTTACTACGTTAGAAGAAACATTGAGACGGAGAGGTACCAAAATGCATTACCCGCTATTCCTGGCCAAAACACACTTAAGGACACCTTACAAGAGGCTTACAAGGCTATCAAGGCCAACAAGCTTGAGCAAGCCATTAGCCTCTTCCGATCTATTATTTACACTATTCTGACACTCTCTGTGGAAAGCAAGAGCGAAGAGGACGAGGCTAAACGCATCTTGGGCATTTGCAAGGAGTACATTTTGGCCTTTTCTATTGAGCTGGAAAGAAGAGCGTGCACTGATGTGAAGAGAAAGCTTGAGCTTGCTGCTTACTTTACCAAGCCCAAGCTGGAGCGCTCCCATGCTCATCTTGCTCTGAACGTGGCCATGAGAGAGGCTTTCAGTCAGAAGAACTATGTGTCTGCCTCCAACTTTGCTGACAAGTTCTTGAAGGTGTCGCCGACTGGCAGTGGTGCCGAGACTGCTAGAAAGATCAAGGCCAAGTCTGACCAGCAGCCACTGGACCAGATTAAGATTGACTTTGACCACTTTGCGTCGTTTGAAATCTGCCCTGCCACTTTCACACCCATTTACGAGGGTCTGCCCAGCGTGTCTGACCCTGTGACAGGCGCTAAGTACCAGCTCAGCGAGAAGGGTAAGATTGACAGCATCACTGGCGTGAGTGAGATTGGTGCGTCTGCCACTGGTCTGAGACTGTTTATTTAGGAGAATTCTGAGGTTGATAAATAATATAATATAAGGGAATCAGTTTGCTATCTTTTTTTTATTTTTTTTTTTATTCAACTTTTGGGTTGGAAGTTGCATGTTTTTTTTTTTTTTTTTTTTTTTTTTTTTTTTTTTTTTTTTTTTTTTAGTTTTTTATTTTATTTTTTTTTGGTTTTTGTTATAGTTAAATTT
>Ga0160505_101479_pt1 | contig 11096 bp, 4 predicted proteins | sample DIDeMG_FD_108225 | JGI IMG/M metagenome (GOLD analysis project Ga0160505, IMG submission 108225) | Enriched chicken feces microbial communities from UW Madison campus, WI, USA - DID2874_E49_Stillage MG | ecosystem: Host-associated > Birds > Digestive system > Large intestine > Fecal ...
AAAAATAATAACCTCTACAGAAATAATTTTTATTTTTTTTTTTTTTTTTTTTTTTTTTTTTTTTTTTTTTTTTCGTCTTGGATGTTTTAATACCAAAGAAAAAAATCAACCAAAACAACTTATTTAAGTCAGGGCTATGGGATTAATGTGTTTTTTAAACTACCTCACAAAGGTATGATCTTTTAAAAGGAGCTTAAAGCTTAGCGAAGTGTCAGCTTTTTAACAAGTTCTTGCTTGGTTTATGAAGGTAGCGTTGTCTTTTCGTAGACTTTGGAAGGACAGCTTATTTCCCGCTCCGTTGGAAATATCCCAAAAAATAAAATAAAATAAAAATGCCCTGACAGACAAGCAGACAGTAAGTACCGCCACTGCGGTTACCATCTAACGATATGCGCTGTCCTTGCCGTTGCTAGTAAGCAGTATCGCTTGTCAGTACTTAGCTTTAATAGTCATGCCCTAGTAAAATTTGCTTCTATCGCGAAATTCAATGTGAGACACAATATGACCAAGATTTACATATTTATTATATATACACAATGATTGAATTTAGGCCTGTAAACTAGTTAGTATGATCAGAAATATGTAAATTGTAATTATTGATTGCTATGGATAACGTAGGTATATATATTGGCAATATACAAAACTGGCACACTTGGCCAAAATAGTGTGCCTTATTATTTTAGACCCACCCTTGCAATTATAGCTGTTTAGATTTCGTCCATCATTGCAACATTAGTCGCGGCAGAATTTTTTTCTTTCAAAATTTCAAACTCCAAAATTAGGACAATATTTTCTGCCGTAACAATAGGCGTTGTCAATTCCTCTTGAATGATATAATCAGTTTTTTTCACTCACCAATTCTACAGGATAGAGGTCAAGTATTTTGACACCAGGGATCACTAGAAGGACTTTGATTGAGTGGGGCCTAGTTTGACGACCACAAGTTTAACCATTGAAATTTTGATATAAAGTTAGTTTTGAGCCGGCTATGAAGTTGCTAATTCAAGGAAGACTTTTAGTATCTTGTCTTAGTTCTTCAGCTGAACCAAAAAAATCATAGGTGGTAGCTTCTTGAATCTACCAAGATTATAACGTAGATATTTAATCCATTAAGTCATTATTTAAAAAAAAAATATATATATATATATATATATATTAATTATACTGGGAGCAATACTTTCTTTCAAGGAGCCGGCCCAAGCTTATGGGTACTAATGAGTGATGACGTTGGCCTAAGGAAATGTATTAATAGTAGTAATAATAATATTATTATTTTTATTACTATTATCTTTTTGAAAGTGGTATACGATTCGCATTAATGTTAGGTTGGTGCTAGCAGCATGGGGAAGCATACGCGCTAGGAAAAAAGTCAAAAAATATTACCAACAAAGCAACAAGGCATTTAACAACTCATCTGATCTATCAATCAGGTTTAGACAGCTGAAGTTCCGAGAGTAATGCCTCTATTTCCCACACAGTTGCAAAGCTAGCACTATTGGTCTTGCAACAACACAGTATGTTTGCTACTTGTAGATTATAAATCCAGAGTCCATCATTATCATGAATAGAAAATTTCAAACACATCTATGTCTATGATACCCATTGTGTGTAACTATTTGACGTAAGAACAATAAGCTGATTATCTATCTATGATACCCCAGTTTAGGTGTCTGATTGTCTCATATATCTTTAGAAATTTAGCATTAAATAATTCAGATTTCTCCACATTATGAATTCATGCCAAGATTTGAAAATAACTCTTATGATTATATGAAAGTTAATCTAAATATTAAAGCCGGGTATTAAGTCCCATGGCTATATTAACCACTATTAGAATTTTCAATTGAGTATCTCAAAGATTCATGATGATATAACAATTAAATTAAATAATTAAAATGTAGGGCAGCTTGTAACTTTTGTCAAGGCATTAGCAGCCACATTGTGATAGTTAATACTTTAAAAAGTTTAAGATTTCAGCCCTGGCATTTGACCATTTCACCACCCAAGAGAAAATATGGCATAATGTTTCTCGCACCTGGAGTAACAAACAGGCTATATTAATAGCTAGCGTTGAAAACTTGTGTTGGCCAAAGCATTACCAGATCAACCATCCCAGTCAAGCTTTTTTACTTTTCAGACTTGAGGTTGAGCGCTTAAAAAAAAGCTTTCACTGGACCTGTCCTCTCTCAATATGCTGAAGTGCTTAATTTATTTCAAAAATTAAACTTTATGGGAAAAATACTAATGAGAAGCCATGAGTCACATGATAAGAAGGAATCACGAAAAGGCACCGCGAAAATAAAGACAGGCTATTATCACGTCAAGACTTGACCAGTGCCTACAATGGTCTCAATTTTCATGAAGGATCTTGAGTGGCGCAACATGAACTGGCATATGAATGACCGAGCTCCTACCACATCAGAATGAAGAAGACGAACATTCATTAGGGACTTTACTAGAGACTGGAAGGCCGAAAGAAATAATCGAAGCCGGCAAAATAAGTTGGGACTTGACTAAAAGCTGAGTATCTGATTTGTATTTGTTTATGTAAGGCCGATAAGTAACTAATGAACGAAAAAAAAAGACTTCGCCGGAAGGCTCGGCCGCCTAATAGACTAATCAGTACATGTTTTCTACCTGCTACTTAGCTACTATTGCTGGGATCTCTGTCTATATTTTTTTCTTTTCTTTTATTATGGTACATATTTTCCGACAGGTTTGACGCAAGTTAGGGTTCGGGTATAACAGTCCTTGGGTAGAATATGGTGACAGATTTTTGGTAGTTTCTTCGATTAGATGGGCTTACAGATTTAATATCATTACACGAGACTGATTTAGGACAACAAGCTATGGCCGAGAGGTTTTACTTTAAGTACTTGAAGACTTGAAAAGGTTTCAGCCTTTTGAGAAACAAGAGCTACTGTTACAATAGATACAACACTATATGTAAATACTGTGTCTAACTACTTAAACAAGATGTCCGCGCTTCATGGAGACATAACAGTGTGCACCTGGGGTCTTCCTGACCTTAGTCAGTTTTTGGGAGTTTCAACACCACTGTAGCTGCAAGTTCATTCAATATAATATTTTTGCTACATGATTGATCCTTGTCTCAAGACAAAGATGGGCTATGAAAAGTCTTGAGCTGTCATGCCATATCGTAAAATAGCAGCTTATTATCCAGAAAAACGACAACTGTGTGCTTAAATCTCCAAGTCTTGGCCATTTACTTTAATGACATGGTCGAAATTACCACAGAGATGAGATTAAAAAAAACCCGTAGAATCATTTGTAGACCATATTTCTTCACGAACATTTCTAACTTTGAGGGTTAATATTTTTTTTTTCTGCAATTTCACCAGCCCTTTTAGATGAGCCAAATTTCCCAAAAAAAGAAAAATTGGTAATAGTTAGTCCAGCTATTAACAGCTCAGTTTGCCGATTTTGGCGAATAGTATTACTTATTTTTTAAAGTTGTCACCGTGAAAATATATTCTCGACTTAACTAGCATTTAAATCATGAGAATACGAACATCTAGTTTCAATTTTGATGTCGATGACGTCAAACCTATAGCTTTACAGGGAATAAAAAATATCGAGAAAAATGTCGCAAAAAGTTTTTTTTCTAGTATTCCGTTGTTATATATATAAAAATGCCCCATTAATCAAATGTAAGTCCAGAATCCACGGCAGCTGAAAAAAAAAAAACAGTATTGAATATCACAAATGAATTTAAAAAAGTTATAAACGATAAACGTTAAAAAAACATTATGAAGAAAATTTGTGTTGATAGTAGAACCCAAAGTAAATAGTCTGCCCAGTAAATCCCAAATTGTTAACGCTCTAGAAAACGCAAGTGATACTTGGGAGTTACAGGCAACAGAGAAAATAAACGAAAGGTTACAAGGATGGCGAATAAATATGCATTTTTCTAATTTGTAAAACAGTTGAACCGATGGCAAAAATACAACTTTTGTCTTGGTTTGTTTAAATTTTAAGCCTTAGAAAACATGATGCTTTAATCTTAAAGGATATATATTCCCCTAATACATGAAATGATTCATGGAAAATTCGGGGCCATCGAACGCCTAAACTTATAATACACGGTAGAACCGCTATTTTCCCAGTCTCATAGAGGAAAATACTTTGGAATTCATGTCTGCTTTATGTCATTTCCTTTTATAAATCCTTTTGAAACTAGTTGATGTAAAGACAATAAACTAATGACCTATCTATCTATAATATGTAAAACTAGATGTCTTACTTTGGAAAATTAAAAGACAAGCGTTTTCAAGGAGAAAAATTTAATAGGAGTGTAGATAACCGTAGTTGGTAAATTCTGCGGGTTTAGCGACTGAAAAAGCCTAACGTCTTTGGGGGCTTAAAAACTACTGTAGCTTCGAAGTTAAATGCTATAGTGTAATTAAAAAACAATAAACAATAGCTCCTAGAATGTATTTAAACATGCCAGATACAGTATATTAATTGCTATAACTGAAACCTGATAGCTAATTATTCGAGAAGCTTATATTTCTTCTTTTTCTCTGTTTTTCTTTATTTTCTTTTTTTATTTATTTTTTAATTCTAAGTCTCTAGGTACCAGGGTAAGCTAGAAGGCTTAAAGCCCTTTAAAACCCATTGCAAGAAATTTTTGACTAATATGCATTGTTGATTTTTACATTAAAGCTCATGGTGAGTTTTCCGCCTTTGCAATGACAGTACTTGAGAGTATCAATTGCTGGAATTTTAACTTTAGAACTTCAGCTCAGGGTACTAAGTCCTAGTTAGATGTTTTTGAATAAGAGCCACTGGTACAACGGGTGGTTTTAAGGACGGACTTTTAAATTTGAAGGAAGAAATAAGATTGGATATGAATATCTCTATATACAATAGACGAGGGACTATCGAGAACTACCACCACATAATATTGAATATCATAAGTGAATTGTATATGGAAGATTCCTTTAGTGGGACCTTAATTTTATGCTTCGTGATTGTTGGTTAAGAAAACCTCAAAAATACTTCAGAGATCTTATTTAACAATTGGAGCAGAGGCACACACTTAACCATTTTAAGCAGTTAGAGTTCTCGCCAAGAAATGCTGGGAAACGGAAGTAGGAAATAGATATCGAGATAGATAAATTAATGGTACAGCTATCATTGGCCCTTATTATCTTTCATAATTTAAGATACATATATTTATTACTATTTAATGAGATTTTGGTTCTATAGCTATCACGAATGAGTTGAATTGATCAGAGTCTGGAGGACAAAGTGGTGATCCCTCCATGACGAATAAATTGTGCACCTTTCAAAACGACACTCAAAATAGGATATACAACTTAAGACATGAGACTGATATATAGATTTTGAAGTGAGCTGGGGTTGTTGCCTTATTTATTTATCCGCACGTATCACGACTGCTGTCGAGATGATTCGTGAGTTTTTGGCAACAGGTGCGATATAGCGACGAAAAAACACCAGTATAACGTGTTATAACCAGCTCTTGCGAGATGTTATGACAGGAACTGGTATAAAGTGTTATTTATATTTTAAATTACAGTTTTACATTTCTAATAATTTCTGGATCGCTTCCACGAACCTGATCCACCGTAGAGAACGTTAAAGCCGTTGCGAAGGCGAGCATCTGTATTGTTCTAAGGTTCCCCGTTCGAGAGTTGCAACCGTCCTACTAACGTTTATAAAGGGTGAGTTTCTCCTTCGGTTCTATAAAACAACAAGAGTTGAGGATATGCTCAAGAACCTCCTTCAGAATGAAACCATTCAGTCAACTCAATATATGATACTTGAGATTGTTGCGCTAAAATAAACCAAAGATGGAGTTGCGTTACTAAAGACTTGATCAAAGAATTATAAAATATAGACTTTATGACCTATGCTTGATAGCTTGAAAGATGACACAAAAGATACACGCTTTACATTATAGATTTTTTTTTTTTTACCATGATAGCTTATTTAATTTTAGATGTCGTATAAAATTTATCTACTAAGAAAACACTAGACTTGAGCCAGAAATAAAAATTCAGAGTGTACATCAAAAATTTTATATAAAAGTATAATAACTAACCAGGGCCAATATACTGCTATTCCAGACTGCTAAAATTTACTGTATTTTATTTGTATTTATAGTATGATAGGACATCCTTTTCTTTTTTAGGCTGGTTCGTTTGATATATTAATTGTGTTTTGAGGATTGAAATCAATTATACTGAAATTTTGAACGTCTCAGGTTTGGTTAACATTTATTTAAAATATGTATGGCACGCGCCCATGCTTGAATATTTGAAAATTTCAAACCTCCGAACTCCCAGCTCAAAACCTCCCAACTAGGCCCTCTTTTTCACATTCCTGTTTATACCTACTGTTTAAGCGAAAGCCATCACAGATTTATAACCTTCTTGCATACACAAATAGAAATGTCGGATGGCTCAATCTACGAAGAGCCCTCCGACCTGTGGGTAGGTGGCAGTGGTGATGAAAGTGACGAAGTAATGGTACCGCCCACCCCGCCACGAGGCGAAACCGCGAGACTGCCATCTTCGTATAGCGATCCGGAGCTCAGCCAGATTATTTCCACCGATGAAGGCGAAGAGCCCGATGACGATGATATTGCAAATGATTCTCAACAAGCGAGCGATTTCTCAGATCTAGATCAACAACAGGACTTAGAGGATGACGATGAATCAATAGAAAGTAAAGAGGAAGAAATACAGTCAGAAAAATCCGAAGATGAAGTCGAAGAAGAAAATATCAATAATGAAGCTTTGGAGGATTCTGAAAACGACTTGAATGACTTTGAAGATGATGCTGATGTCGAAATAGATGCCGAAGAGGACCTTGAGGAGGTTGATGAAGATAGTGTCGATCTTCACTTGCTAAAAGGTAGTCCAGACGAAAATCACGACACTGATCAAGAAGATGAACAGCGCTCTGAAAACGAAAAGAACCAAGAATACGAACTAAATAAAATTGGGGTTGTAGAGTTCGAACAAGAAGAAGAAGAGCAATTAATAGATCGAGAAGATGATGAAGAGGCAAGAGAGATTGAGGCAGAGAGTTTAGAACAAGCCAACGATAATTCAAGGGAGCAATCAGCTTCTGCTGATGGCCATATTTCTGAAAAAGAGGAAGAAATTACGATTATATCAAGTGATGCGAATGGAGAAGATGCTGGTCTCGAACCTCAATACGAAGACTCTGGCAGTGAATACGTTGATGAGGATGAAAATAACGACGAGCAAAACCTGGAACTTCCAAATGAACCATTTGAACCATTTGAACCATCTGAACCATCCGAACCATCTGACAACAATGAAGATGGATTTGATGATGAAGAACATAAGGCTTTTCACCATGCGAGCACACCATCCTCCCGCTATGCCTTCAAAAGACCAGGCAAAGAGGCCCAACGAGTTGTTGACTCTCTCGATATTCCTCATGCGGACGATCTTTCAACCCATCTGTACTCGACACATTTACTGCATAGAATAAACTCGCGACGGCCACATGCAATCTGGGCGACATGGCCTACACGCTACGCGGTCCACACACCGACCATCGATATGCCTACTCACCCGCGACCCATTGACCTTGCACGCCAGGATCTTGAGCACAAACTTAACGCACAGCTTCGAGGCAGCAGCAATACCAGCAAACATAACGGTGCCGGTGGTGATGACGATGAGGGCTTTGTCAGGCGATTGCCCAATTTTGACCCATCGGTCGCTTCAGTCACAGGAAACCTCACTGCAAACGACAAGTGGGTGCGGTACCCGCTTGCCGAATACAAATCTTCATCAGTACTAGGAAGCGTACTGGGCCATTCGGGAGGTACAAAATACACATCTACAACTGGCCTCCCTGAGGAGATGCCGTACAATACTGTTTCACAAGGTATCCCGCCGTTCGACTACGTCCGATACCGTCGGGTTGCAGAACCAATGTCAGAAGAAGACAAGCTTGCATTTGAGCACGCACGCAAGCTTGTCATGTTTGAGATCAGCTCCACGTTTGAGCGAATCGTGCGACAGCGGATAGAAGAAGAAAACAAACAACAGGCACAGCTATATGATGAGCTAGGGGTGCCCCCTCAGAAGCGCCGACGGCTCGTTATAAACCCGGACCTCGACTTCAAAATGCCACAGCAAGCGTTAGCCCGCGTAATGGAAACGGTAGATCGTATCCTGATGAACACAATTACGATTCAGCGCCAGCCTAATTTTTATAAAGCCGAGGACTGGATAAGCGTGGTCCAGCATGACGCTGCGGTTGGATCCGTTTTTGCCCGGTGCAAGAAGCTGTTTATGGATGATGTTGATGATCCACGCGAGCCCGAGAGTGAAGATGAGGAGAAAGAAAAGGGAAAGAAGCGGAGCCGCAAGCGTAAGATCAAGACTGAAGACGGCGAGGAAGAGGACCAGAAGCGGTACCCCATAAAAGAACAAAAAGTGCTCTCTGCTCGACTAAACTTTGAAACCCTCAACCGTCTAAACAATCTGTCGCTCGCAGTACCGCCTGACTCGTTTTCGCGACCAGAAATCTCATCTTTTGAACCTGATATGCATGCCGTCAACGGTCTTGTCTATTCCAATTTAAATCTGATGCAAGCGTCTATTAATCCTGTTTATACCTACGGACTACCATCCATGACCAAGCTCAAGCCGCACAAGACCCTGGCGGAGTATCAGCCCGACGATATGGCATTTTACAACCCTGTCGAGAATGCTGCTGAGTGGCGGGCCACGCCCCACGCGCGGAGACTCGAATTAGCGTACCGAAATATTGAACGCTACGCCCAGCCTCTCGACGGTTACAGTGCTGGTGGCCCCGGGCCCATGTACGACCAAAGCTGGATTCTTGAAGAGTATGCACCAGAGGTCGAATCGCGGCGCCCGTTTGACATGCACGTGCACTACACGCAGATCGCCGCAGACAGGCGGCGCATGCGCAGCGCGGTGCTCCGCCACGCGCGGGCGCTACGCCGTGTGCGCCGAGGCGGCCGCCGCAGCTTTCTCAAGCAAGCAGGCCTCTCGACGCTCTACCGGAAGTGGAAGCGCAAGAGCATCAAGCGCCGGCGCCGGCAGCTGCGTGCGCTCCGAAAGCAGTGGATGCGCGAGTGTGCCGCGGCTGAGGCCGAAGGCCGCACCCCGCCACCGCCAGAGTTTGAGTATGAGAACAACGACGGCAACCACGACGACGGGGTTGACACTAAGCTGGGCGCAGACATACAGGCTGAGTCAAGTGACGACGAAATTCCGCAGCTTGTTCAGGCGTTAAACGCAGAAGTTTTCCAGCAAATGGCGGTATCTGCCCGCACTCCTGTTATGGCGCCACGTAACTACCTGAGAAGGCGACTTGGTTTGTGGTGACATCCGTCAGTTGCAACGAGAGATGAGTTGGCTGCTAACAAGCGCGTGATTGTCAAGAAGTGGAGTGATAAACGGGCCAAAAAGGGGAGGCAAGTTTTTAAAGTCATAGCAGCAGTTATATTAATTTAGTAAGTGGCATTGGCACATATAGAGGATTATTTATGTTATACAGTAATGAGTAAACTATTAATGATGGTAGTAGGAAAGCGATAATAATAATAATGATAATAATAATGATAAGCCGGTTAGTAGAGAGAAATCTTGAGATTGGTGTTCATCCGGGGGTTGGTTTTTAGATGTAGGAACACACGCCTAGAAAGGGATTCAAAGAATCCAGTAGTTGGTGGAGGAGATGAAAGTAGGGCAGTAATTTATTTGGTGTTGAGCAGTCTCGAATCCACCTCGTCGCTCATAGCGGTGCCAAAGATGACATCCCAGAACTTTGAGGTAACACCGTAGGCCAGGTCGTAGTTCTTGTAATGGTGGTCGAGATGGGCCTTCTTAGTGTCTTTCATGAACTGCGGGAGGTTGACGTGATGCAAAAAGTAGTGGCAACAGTCATACATCACGTAGCCCATGAACGCACCTGCAAACACAGCCATGGCGTGATAGTAGTTGTAAAAGAAGACCGTGTGAGCCAGGTAGTAAAAGGGTGTGGTGAGAGCCACCAATAGCGTGGGTGGCATGACCAATCTGAGGCGGTCCATTGGCAGGTAGTGGTGAACGCCATGAAGAAGGAAGTGGACAGTGAAGGCCAAAGGGTGATCTGGCAGATAGTATTCAATGTGAAAGAGAAATCTGTGCATACAGTACTCTAGCAGCGTCCAGATGAAAAGGCCGAGCATATAGAGACATAGCACGGTTATGGCGTGGGATCCCTGAAGGGCGAGTGAGATAGCGTAGCAGTCAGCGGGAATCCACAGCATAGGGATCAGGAACCATGGGGTCTTCGAGATGGGTTCAAGGAAGTTGCCAAAGATAGGCGCTGAACCCTTGCCGTAGTGTCTGGGCTTGTGAACCTGAGCGAGGTAGAACTCCTTGTCATACTTGGCAAAGAGAACCTGAAGCAGCAGCGGCTTGTTAAGATCAATGAACTTGTTGTGCTCGTAATCCCTGTTGAAGTCAGTGGTGACGTAAAGCTCGTCGTGGGCGTTCTTGTCAAGCGTAAAGGATTCTCTGTTCTCGTCGGTGAGAAGCTTCTTAGCTTCTTCGTCAGTAGCGAGAATGGCAACAAAGTACATTTCGTCCAGCATCTCGTAGGCAACCAATGAGTGAATGTGAGAGAGGGGGTCCTTGAGAATCTCTGTGATATCCTTGCCGTTGTACTCGGTGATAATATCCCCGCCGCCAGGGTGTTCCTCCAGGAACGAGGTGACGTCGTAAACCTTTCTGTTTTCAACAGTCACTAAGCAGTGGCCGTTGCACTGAGCGGCCAGCTCTTCTTTTGTAATCATAGGAACACTTTTTCCAGGCATTTTTGCAGTAGTTAAGAGAGATTTGCGTAAAGACACGGTGATGAAAAAAAAAAAGAAGATGAGAAAGAAAGAAGGAAAGGAGGAGAGATCGAGTGATTTAAATTGTTTACTTTTCATGTTTTTTTTTTTTTTTTTTTTTCCAACAAAAAAAAACTTTTAGGTATTTTTTATTAAGTTCTTAAAAAACGAACCAAACGACAAAAATAATGGAAAAAAAAAAGCGCCCTTTTAA
>Ga0160505_101480_pt1 | contig 11089 bp, 9 predicted proteins | sample DIDeMG_FD_108225 | JGI IMG/M metagenome (GOLD analysis project Ga0160505, IMG submission 108225) | Enriched chicken feces microbial communities from UW Madison campus, WI, USA - DID2874_E49_Stillage MG | ecosystem: Host-associated > Birds > Digestive system > Large intestine > Fecal ...
AGTACTGAGATAACAGTTAGTAGAGGTGAAGTTTATTGATTACTAGAGATTGTGTTGAGGTGACGAATTTCGTGGATAATTTTAATATTGAGGTCGTTGTATTACATTAGTGAATCAGTATTTTTCTCATTGGTGACATACTAGTGCGAAAGTACTGAATTATATTATTTATCATGGAAATAGATAATCCATTTTTGACCAATGATAATTTCTCAACTGAAATCAGTACCACCTTCATGACTGCGATTGTGCTTCAGATGAGGCAAGTCATGAAAAATTCGTAGTTCACCCTATAAGATGCATGAACTCCTTCATTAAGTCTATCATCTATAGGATCGTCTGATGGAACTTGAATAATGAGTTTTAAGCTTCCTTTCTGCAAATGACATCTCTAAGCGGTCAAAGTTCAAAGAAGCATGAATTACAAAACATCCATAATATCCTTCAGAATATCTTCCAGCCTAATCCAAGTCAGATTCCTTCACCTACTCCAACAAATGCTTGAACCGATCCTTGTCTTGTGATAACCTTGTTTCCAACTCCGCCACTCTCTTAAAATAGTAATTGTTCGCCAAATCGGTGGTCGTTGAACACTTCTCATTCTCTTCAAGCATATTCTCATAAAGCTTGAGCACCTGCGGCCCTGAAGGTGCCTTTGAGAGAGGAAATTCCTTTATACCACGTGAAAGCTGGGTGCTTTTGTGCTCAAACCATTGCTTTCCAATATCTGAAAGGTCTGCATTGACAACCTCCTCTGGTTGTATTAGTGATTCTCCATGCAAAAGCTGTGTTAGGAGAAGAAGGTCTTTGCTTGTGTATGCGTGAGGATCCGTGACCAAGTTCTGCGAAGACATGTCGGTGATCCTTAAATCTTCAATACTATAGGTAACTAAAATAAGATGAGTTAACTATGAGAGAGGTTAGTATAGGAATCGAAGATATAGACTGGAAATCTAGAATGGATGTATCTGCAGGACAATACTAATCTTATCAAATGAAAATTTCTAGTAACTCCCACTTCAATGAATACTAAAAAACACCATACCATATAATGGCTACCCGCTAAAGCTCCCCATTACTCTCAAACTCCTTCATCTCCCTCATCTACACGTCCCTTCAGCTTCCCCTGATCTGTTTACATTTGGTCCAACATACAGGACCTCAACCTGTGAACCCATTCAGATCTTATACTTGAACAGACATCTTTTGTTGCCGTCATGGAAAACAAGTCGCCCGGTCTTAATGACCGATTTGCAAGCATAGAGATCGACAAAACAACCTTTGATCGCCAAAATCAGCCAAAGTCTCCCAGAAAAGCTTACCCTCAGAGCCTCTACCCTCAGAACTACCCAGGGTCTACACCATCTCGGGCACCGGTTCTCTCTACAGCCCGCCGTGCAGAGTCCAGAACGCTCCTGACATCTAAAATAGCACCACTGAGTTCCACTTCTCTGGCTGTCCAGAAGCGACAGCTACACAGAAGTGGTCTGGGGACACCTAATGCCGCCGATTCTCCATCCAGTCTTAAGCCTGCTAGGCAGAAACAGCCAACTGACTTGTCAAATTGCTCATTCATGCAGCAAACATCGTCTTCACGAAAGAAGCAGTCGAGTTCAGAAAGAAGTGTTGCCCAAACAAGAGCCGTTTCTCACTCGGAAGTCTACAACAGGCGACCAGCACAAAAGAAGCGCCAGTTGAGTAGAGGCAACCACTTGGCTCATATTACAAACAAACCAGATGTTCCGATGCTCACAGATTCTTTTGGAGATAAACCAACTTTATTCTGCAACGCTTCACCGTCTCGTCATGTGTCTACAGCATATACCTCCAAGGCTAAAGAAGACGTATACACCCGCTTGTACAACACTTCTGTGCAACAAAGGGCCAAAATGGACAAGACGCGGACACCATTACGTGATCGGAATGTTGGCGGGGCTCTGCAACTAGGCGCACCTCCAGGCATGCCCTCTGTATCTAAATCCACCATTCCCAAATCATCCAGCATTCCAAAGTCGTGTTCCATTTCCAAAACGGCGAACCTATCAAAACCACCGACTATGCCACGGTCCTCAAGCATTCCCAAATCCATGTCCACCATTCCAAAATCTGCATCTTCTTTGTCATTAGCATCTTACACCCAGGATAATGGTCCTTCCAAGCTTCTGACCCTAACGGACATGTACAGAGCGATTTACAATAAGGATCCTGCTCTTTTTGAAGAGACAAACTCTTTAGGTATAGATATGATTCCTAACCCTTCTCTTAGTTCGCAGGAGTTGTTAGATAATCTGGGCCATAACTTCTCCATATATGAACGTGGAGAGGTAATGAGAAAACAACATCTATACTATGCACCGCAATCATTGACGAAAAGTGAAGCTAATATCAATATCTCCAGCTACAAAAACAACTACGGCTTTGACGACTCCGATGGAAACTATATTATTCGACCCAATGAACAGATTGAATTTCGGTATGAAATCTTGCTGGTATTGGGTACCGGGTCCTTTGGCAACGTGGTACTTTGCTCCGACCACAAGTACTCAAACAGCACACAAAAGCGGTACGTTGCAATTAAGATCATTAAAAATGAGCTCGATTGGTCTCTTCAAGCAGTGAGTGAAATCAAAATGCTTAAACTTTTGTCTCAAAAAGGTCTGTTCAATCAGTATTTACTAAATTATTGTGACCACTTTCATTTTCGTGGCCACATGTGCATTGTGACAGAGGTACTTTCTGTAAATCTTTACACGTTCTTGGAAATCATTGGCTTCCTGGGAGTTTCTTTTAAGCTTCTCAAACGATTTGCTACCCAAATTCTAAAAGGCCTAGATTATATTCACGCGAAAAAAGTGATTCACTGTGACATTAAGCCAGAGAATATTATGATTCATTTGCCTTCCAATTTCAACCTGAACTCGTCTCAAGATCCTCCTGATTTTGAAGTTCGGATCATTGATTTTGGCTCCTCCTGTTTGGAGTCAGAAACCTCTTTTTCATACATTCAATCACGATTTTATCGTGCACCAGAGGTAATTCTTGGTGCTAAATATAGCAGCAAGATTGATATTTGGTCTTTCGGTTGTGTCATTGCAGAAATGTTCTCTGGGGTTCCGCTTTTGCCAGGCAAAACAGAGTTAGAACAGATTGGCCTAATTCTCGAATTATTTGGTTCTCCGCCTAGCTCCTATATTGTTTCTGAACGTAAGCGGCTTATGCTGCAACTAAAAATGGGTGGAACCAAGAACTTCAATGATCCTTTGGTTTCCGATCCCGTATTCAATGGTCGCAATCGAATGCCAATAGACGAGCGAAAGATCAAGAAGACTCTCCTCTATTCGCTCTTCAATGTTGAAGGAAAAATCAACCTCCAATTCCTTAATTTGCTGTTGCAATCTGCTGGTAGAGCAACAACAGGCACAGCACCTAGTCCATTTAAGAGGAATGTAAAGCTCAACTCCAAATCTCTTGAAGTCGCATTGAGGCTACATAGTGTGAGAGAGAAACGACAAGAAATCGCGCAATTCTCGAAATTTTTGACCCGAATTTTTCAATGGGATCCACTTGATAGACAGAATCCTAGAGAGCTATTGGAGAGCTCTTTTTTGGCGTAACGTTTACATCACACAGTTTGCAACCGTCATCACAAGCTCATCCCAAGCAAGTCGCGCACCTTTCATATGCTACAGTGCAGGTTCCCCACACCAGGAGAACATCAGGTGAATCTAGATAGCTGTCGCAGATACAGCAATCCCTTGTTTGACTATCCTGAACATCATGTCAGACATCAATACTAATCGGCAATCGAGAAGGGCTCGTGTGATGGCGTCATTATATGATTACTCGACTAGTATCGCTGAAAGCAAGGCTGGATCGAACCGAGGGTTAGCAGCAGGCACAGCAGCCTCTTTTCTTGCTTTGGGATTAGAGCAGATGGAAAAGAAGAATAGAGAGAGTCTCGAACAAGATTATGAGTTTACGGAGGCGGAGGTAGAGGCCGTGCAAAATATGGCACTGTCAGCTGAGGAATACCAGAAAAGCAAGGAGAAGTTTCACTTCATGGATAGGTTCATGGAAAAGATGGTGCAACATACTATGAATGAGGGATCTGCGGATGCAGAGGAGCTTTCCCAAAGGTTGCACGATCCATCTAGAAGCAAGAAAGCTCCTTTATCGCTCATATTGTTGACATCTAACATGAAAAGATTAAGTGCTAAGATGGGTGTGGTCTTCAAAGTCCAGTACGGTTTAGTCCACATACTCACGTGGAAGAGACCAACCAAGACATTGTGTGTGTTGGTGTTCTACACAGCTGTCTGTTTGTGGCCTCATTTGGTAGTTGCATTGCCGTTATTGGTACTTCTTTTCGGCATTATTCTTCCAGCATACATACATAGACATCCTATGGATACTCCCGAACTCATCAAGGTGCCTAGAAGAGGCCAGTCTTTCTTAGACTTTCTCAATGAGTCAAACGACAGAAGTGTGATCATGGACATGATTGATGAGCCCATGTCAGAGGAAGACTCATTGTCTCAGACATATTCAACTTCTTCTGGGTCTTTTCATGCTACAAAAAAGCCACAGTCTGCTTCCTCTATTGCACTGCAAACTTTAGATGTTGCAGAAGAGGTTCAGACGTCAGAGAAGGCCAAGATTGTCAAGAAAAATGTATCTTTGCTCATGAATATGCGTGATTTGCAGAACCTAACAACCGACCTTCTCAACTCCATTGATCAAGGCGAAAAAATGTCAACTGATTTAGTTGGATTTAAGGATGAGCGTCTCACCACATTCATCTTCTACGTTCTTATTGCAGTCACATCGGTTGTACTATTTTTTGGTAAGTACATACCTTGGAGAATGATATTTATTCTGTCTGGATGGGTGTTTATGCTATTATGTCATCCGAAGGCCAAGAAGTACCTTGTGACATTGAGTAATAACAATAAGAAAGGCAAGCCTGTGGCGGAAGTTACCGAAGAGGATGCCGACAGTGAAGAGGAAGTGGGAGATAAGAAACTCAAGTTGCCATTCGAATCATTCGACAGACATGATATTATCGTTGATGACAAGCCTGAGGTACGCGTAGTGGAAATCTATGAGCTACAGAAGAGAGATCTCTTCAAACATGAGTGGAATTTGTACGCATACACTAAGCGTCTTTTCGATTTCAAGGACACCGTTCGAGTTTCCGGAAAACTTCCGCACGGTGTGGACGCACTTACTAAAGTGCACCCACCTCCTGAGTGGAAATATGACTTCGGATATGCCAACAACTGGCGCATTGATCAGAAACCACTCGAATTCTTGCTTGCACGCGGCATTGATCAGGAACACTTGAGTTGCCGGGATGATACAGAAGGGTGGATTTACGATGACTTGCCTGTTGATCAGGACTCCACGGCCGAATTCAGACGCCGCAGACTCTTTCGCGAATGTTATCGGTATTCTAGACCACCACGGAAGGTAACGTTGTGAATGGTGTTGAAGATGTGGCCTGCATGTGAACCGAAAGCTAAGGTAGTTACGTAGCGGAAACAAGTTTTATAAACCTCAACCTAGTAGCCGTTGGACATGGACAATTTCTCCAGCAAAGTACGGGTGTTTGATGCCTTTCCCAAGGTGTCACCCGAGCACTCGGTTCGGTCGCAGCGAGGAGGGTTTTCCACTATGCTCACCATGTTTTGTGGCCTTTTGATCATCTGGATTCAAATCGGAGGATTTCTTGGTGGCTATGTGGATCACCAGTTTGCAGTGGATAAAGCCATCCGAACGGATCTCCAGATCAATGTGGATATACTTGTGGCCATGCCATGTCAGTTTCTCACCACAAATGTCCGGGATATCACCTATGACACTTATATGGCCAGAGAAGTACTAAACTTCCAAGGTGTTGGGTTCTTTGTGCCCGAACAGTTCGCTATCAACAGCCAGAACTCTGATTACAAGACTCCAGACCTCGATGAGATCATGCAAGAGACTATTAGGGCGGAGTTCAACGTGGTTGGAGCTAGAGTCAACGAACACGAACCAGCATGCCATATTTTTGGCAGCATTCCCGTAAACCACGTCAAGGGTGAGTTCAAGATTTTGCCCAGAACAATTCTGCCCACTGACAGGCTGTCAATCTCGCTGCAGTCGTATAACTTCACTCACATGATCTCTGAATTTTCCTTTGGAGAGTTCTATCCATTCATTGTCAACCCATTGGACTTCACCGGCAAGGTTACCGAGGAGCATACGCAGTCATACATTTACTTTGCCAAAGTGGTGCCAACAATCTACCAAAAGCTCGGATTGGTTGTGGATACTTACCAGTATGCATTGACAGAGATTCATAGAGCTTCTGGGGGCACACCAGGAATTTCCTTCTCTTACTCTTTCGAGCCCATTAAGCTTACAATCCGTGAGATGAGAATCTCGTTTATCGAGTTCGTAGCTAAGTTGGCCACAATACTTTCTGGATTGCTCATTGCTGCAGGGTATCTTTTTAAGCTCTACGAAAAGTTGCTTCAGATTCTCTTTGGTAAGAAGTACACAGAGAAGGACACGGAGAAAAAAAAGGGAGGACTTCTTGACCGAGCTGCCCCCTCAAAGGATTATTAACGGATTAATACACGATCGCAAGCTGAATGGCAAATGGTTGAATTGAGCCATAGTAAATAGTTTGAAGCCGAGGTATTGGAATGGGGAATAACAGAAACCTGTGAATTATCAGGACATACATACAGCTTTGTTTCAACTCTAAGTTCAATTTTGTTGACGGATTGTCAGATGAATGTATTCGATAATCTGGATACATTCGACACAACCTTCGACTAAGACATGCCATTGTCTAGACATAACGCGGAAACTCAGCATACTAAAAGAACTGTCCACACCTGCCCAATCAGAATTACACTTGAGAGCGAAAATCTATTCTTACTAGTGAATATAGACTAACTCAGTATAATGTCATGCGAATCAAACAATTTATTCGGCCAAGCCAGGCAAATGTTCCAAACATTCTGAAACCCATTCTTGCCTGCAGCTAACCAACGGGTATATCGACACTTGTTTAGTTTCGATGGATCTCCATCCAAAGTGTGAACCCAAAGACACTTTCATCTCCACATTTTTCCCATTATCCCTACCACTTCCTTTCAAACTATATCCCCAAAAAAACCACAAAACCACACAGATGTCCTTCACATCTGGCTTTGTAAGCTATATACCTTCCTCTACAATCCACGGAACGGAATTGTTCACTATCGCACTTATCTCGATTATCCATCTCACGACACCCTCATGTCCATCTCTTCGTCTCCTCCACCATCAAAGGACTACGTACAAAAATTTGCTAGTAACCTTATAGAGAAAGCCAAGATCTATCATCTTAGCCCATTTCTGGCTTCCATTCTCCCCTCTAACACTTTCGGAGTTCTACTCCCAATTCCTAAATGCCAACTTTCATTATCACTGCACAAGTCGCAGTGCAAAGCCTCTTAGTTGTGCACAATCAATAAAATTTATATTCCCCATCTTTCGCTAGATGGTCTGTCCAACATGAGCAGCACCATATCGTCTGAAGGCCCTGTCAAAAAGAAGATCCGTCGATCTCGTCTGGGCTGCCATCTGTGCAAAAGCCTCAAGATCAAATGTACGGAAGAACGGCCTCTGTGCTCCAACTGTACTCGGATTGGAAAGCCCTGCGATTACTCACTCAAATTGACATGGGGTGGTCGACCCTACAAGAACAAGGCTAAACGGAAACCTTCACCGTTTGTTGATCTGGTCCCACAGGACGCTGCTCCACCACTACTGGATACTCCTGCCGTGGTGAAGTTTGTCTCCAGTAAGTTTGATGTGAAGCCTCATTTGGAAAACGGGTCACCGCTTTCAAAGCATGTTCAAGTGGCTTCAAGTGTTTCAAGTAGCCAAAGCTCTCATGTTGAAGTGAAGGTGGAGCCCATAGATGAATCCGAGCCGTTGGCAGCCTTCTCGCATGCCCACGATCCTCCTTCAAGTCTAGATATTCTCGGCCACGGACATACACCGTTGAGCCTCCGAAATTCAGAGATATTCAATTCGTTCATGAACACGCAGCTTGAACAGCCTATAACAGATGATTCACTTCAGAATCCTGTGCACTCGCCGTTACTTGCAGACCTTTACGATAACTACTCGGCAGATATCGCCCGCATCGAGGACTCATTTCCAGAAGTGCCAAAGAACCTCGTACCGGAGATGGTGCATCCCACACAATGGTCTAAAAAGTCACCTTCATTCTTTATCAAGCAGGATCCAGAAACGAAATCACCCAGTTTGATCTCGACTCCTACACCGCCTAACCATGATCCTCTCATAATGCATAAAAGTCTCGATGAGGAGCACGAACTCGCCATCATAAACTCTATGGAACGCATTCCTCCACCGTTAACGCCGCTTCCAGAGCTTCTCATGAACGTTCCTTACTACAGACAGCTTCTCCACTTCTGGGTCAATGTGGCATCGGCCAATTTGGTCCCTGCGCCATCTCACATATATCAAGAGAATCCATTCAAGGTTCTTTTACCACAAATGGCCATGCATTATCCTGGAGTTTTGACCACTATCCTTGCATTTGCTGCACGAGCGAGAGACAACATGGACGGTGCCTCACGGAACCACCTGGAGATCATCGACCAGCTTCTCGGAAGATCGTGCAATGAGCTTCTAAAACAACTTCATGACAAAGAAGAGTCAACTTCCGACGGAACTTTGGCAACCATATTGCTACTTTCATGTTACGAAGTAGTCAACTCCAACGACTTTGAGAAACATAGAACTCACACCACTGGAGCCAGCCAGATCGTGTCGGCGAGACGCATCAAACAGCAACCTTATGCTGACTCTCCAACATCTGACAAGGACAGTGTTTCTTCAGCATCATCCAACTCGTTTCTCTCGAAAATGCGAGACGAAAGCGATATTGCATTTTTCCTCATGAGGTGGTTTGCCTATGTTGATGTGCTTGGTGCACTTTCCTCGACTCGTGGGCGTGAAAATTACTTGAGATCTTATAGAACAAAAGGTCCATATACGCCGGTGGTGAACATCTCTACGCTCGATATCAACTCGGCTTATATGGGAAATCATAAGACTGACATTGACTACTTGCTTGGCTTTGATGTTCGTCTTCTACCACATTACATCAATATATCACTTTTAATTGATGAGGTGGACAAACTTAAGGAGTCTGAAGATGCCAACCGCAACATGCTCCCTATTGAAATCATCACCGCTGCACTTGAACTCAAAGAGCGGTTCATTCAAGGGTACGAGGATGGAGAGGAAAATCGTCAGAAAACGATTGATCTGCTTATCGAGTCCAAGTTAAAGGTGAAAAAATCTAGCAGTCCTCGAAGCACTCGGAACATAAGCGAGCTTGTTCGTCATGACAACATATTACGTGCTACCAATAAGTTGTTCTTTGACACTGGATTACTCAATCTTTATCGTCGTGTGCTCTTGCTCCCCAGGCTGTCACCACTAGTTCAGGACCTAGCAGATAATATGGCCGAAATCCTTGAGTATGGCGTGGAACTGGGCAGCCCAGCAGAAATTTGTACAATCTTTTGCCATTTCTGCGCTGCGTGTGAGACTTTGGATATGCTGAAAAGACAATTCTTCTTTGAACGATTCACAAGACTTGCACATGATGGAAACATCAACGCCACTAAAAGTCTTGTGATAATGAATCGGTGCTGGGAGACTGGAGAAGACTGGATCACTGCTGCCAATGTTTTGGACATTGATCTTGTGCTTATGTAGAGCAGATTAATAACGAAGGCAATTAGCGAACGCTATCTCGATTTGTGATTAGCTTTCATCGCATACAACTACAAGTACGTTCATGTAAATTGGTTGACAACCAAAAGTTACAGACACAAACAAAGTACAACAAACGAAGTATTTTAATCAGCAATTGAGCTTAATAGGTCAAAACATAAAAAGTTTATACAATTTACGATAAACCTGTAGATCATGGCACCAGCCCTAACCTTCATCTGTCCTGCAGATAGTCCTCTTCACCTACTACCGCGTTAAAGGTTGAATCATCGAAGACAAGTCAATACCAAAAAGTCTCTGTGGCATATATTTTTGGTCTTTAAATAGCACATTTAGGACGTGTTCCGTACTAGAAGATACTTGTCATGGATGTGGAGGCGCTTAAAGCTTTAAATGGCGACATTGTCCGAAGTTATGGAGAACCAGGTAACGCACCTATCCAATCGGAGGTGCTCATGAAATGTATGCAAATGCTCTCTCTGGAAGCTTTAGCTGATGAAATCCATCTCTTTTGTAATGTCAATCTACAGCCAATTGCAGGTCACTCACTTGTGATGTTTTCCTTTCCTCCAGGTCAGCATATTGCAATGGGAGACACGGTCAAGCAAAGAATGAACCGGTCACTTTCACAATGTCCAGATTGTATAAGGGGATTTCAGCGATGCTTATCGCAGATAAGGCTGCGGTTCATGTTGGTACGTCGAGTTTCCGTCAATCATCTCGAACAATTTCTAGATATCATCATCAATTGGAGACTTGAATGTATCCAACAGTCTCTTGATTCGCTGCTGAGTAATCAGGCAGCAGGGGCCAATGCATATCTTGAAGCAATTACAAACCCTTCTATACTTCGAAAGAATCCAGAATTTGTGTCCCTTGTTATGTCAAAGTTAGATGTGATCCATCCACCATCGTATCTTACACCAGGTCTCATATATTTGCTAGTGGAGACACCAGAGACCAATGATAAGTTAATTGAAGCATTTTGGTCGGCACTTGGACAATCACCATTGCAGCTTGATCCGCAGGTCGTCGATGAGTTTCACCAACAGTCTTACAAACTTCAAGACTCCAGACACTTTTCTCCAGCTCGAAGCAAGAGATTCTGGAGTATGGTATCATTATTAGCGGACAAGCTTTCTGCCTCAGAGTTCACAAAGCTTCTTCGGCCAGCTGATATCGAGGAAATGAGTGCACACCACCAATTGCGCTTTCTGCCATTGATTGGGGTTCTCTTCATGAATATATTGGCTAGTTTAGACGAGCCGTTCCCGCA
>Ga0160505_101481_pt1 | contig 11086 bp, 17 predicted proteins | sample DIDeMG_FD_108225 | JGI IMG/M metagenome (GOLD analysis project Ga0160505, IMG submission 108225) | Enriched chicken feces microbial communities from UW Madison campus, WI, USA - DID2874_E49_Stillage MG | ecosystem: Host-associated > Birds > Digestive system > Large intestine > Fecal ...
CCTCCTTCTGGGTCTCGGGGGCGGCAGCGGTGGCGGAGAGCTTGAGGTCCTGGATGGACGGAAGGGCGGGCTCGGTCGTGATGGCTGTGGGGGGCATGGTGGAGACTGGATGGAGGCGGCGGTTATGGAGTGGTCGCGATGGATGTGTTGGTTACCTTGAAGTCAGATGGCGAGGTGATGAGGAGAACGAACTTGGCGGTCATTTACTTATATCTCACAGCATTCTTTGCGGCGTTCGCGTGAGTGAAGTAGATGGTGAGTCCCCTGCGTTCGCGTTGCGCTTCACCGTCACCAGCCCAGACAACTGTCTCCAACAGCTTAATGACGACTGTGAACGTACTACAACAATGACGAGTCACGGGCAGATCCGACAGAAAGCGGATGGCTCTATCGCTTCTCATCCTTAGTATTAGTTGTTGGTATTTGACATGTGCGAAGAGTGTGGTTCTGCCCAGTAATGCCATTTCCTATTGTCCCCGACTCTGGTTGACATGACAGCTTTCGCCATGAACCAGTTCGATGGTGTGCTACAGTACGATGGTGCCTGGCCTCGGCGACCAGCCATGGCTTGGGGAACCAACGCAACAGCACACCAATACAGGCGGCGTCGGCCATCTGCGAGATCTGTTTGTCTATCCATTGGCCGAAGCGTTATCTGAGTTGTGAATAGAGAAAGCACCATATCTTTAGCCATTGGTGGCCTGTCGCCATTATCAGTCACGTCGCGCTAATCAGCGCGCTGGATGGCGTCATTTACAGGCGGATTTGGCCGACGACGTAATTAAAGAGTGTGAGGGTCGTGGCGTTTCGTGTCTCTGCGTGCCTTCTCGTCGCGTTCCTCGTTGGTTCATTTGTGTCTTGGCGTTGTTTGTCTTCCTGTTTCGTTTTCTACACACTGCGTTATTGGTGCTAGTCTTCGGGATAATTGGGTGCTCGCGTGAGTCGATTGCGGGGCGCAGAGCAACAGAGGCATCATGACAAAGTCTACAACAACGGGCCGGTCTCGTGGAGCGATGGTCGTTTTCGCCGGATTGATACAGTGATAGTCTTTGTGGCATAGTGACAGTACGACTCGTTATTCACAAGATCACAAGAAATGCCCGATCTCTCCCAAATAATATAGCGCCCCGCCGTCTCAATCTTATCGTATCGTACGTAGAATCGAGCACTCGGCATTAGTCGAGCCCAAACGTCCACGTCTTGATGCACATCCCGAAGCCCTCGAGCGCGTCTGAATGTCAGCTCAGTCATTTACATGTAAGCTCACCATCAGTCGGGAACGCGGTGTTGGACGGGTCTGGCAGTCCCCGCGCGTCCATCTCGCCCGTGGCCCAGTACGTGAGGTAGATGCTGCGCGCGTCGGCCTGGATACAGCTACTCATCTTCATGGCCTGTGGGTGGTTTCCGAGCAAAACGTGTGCACGTAGGAATGGTGCGGGGCCCTCTGGCTCCTCGCCTGGTTTAGGAAGGTCGGGGAGCTGGTTGCCCTCGAGGAGAATGACGTTGAAGGACTAAAGTCAGCAATGCCTAGTGGAGATACACTGTGTATTGTAAAGGTTGGGTGGTGTTGACATTTCTGCACCCGCCAGAGCTGAGACAAAAACGCAGCACAACCAAAACCTTTAGCAGACACCCTATACGCACCGTGCAGATGACAATGTGGTGGCGGTACGTCGTGAGCTGGCGGATGGTCGTACCGAGGCCGACGATGAACGTGTTCTGCGCGACCAACGGCGCGCGGTCCACTTCGGGCATCTTGAGCGCCTGGTGGAGGACGGCTCGGTAGTTGCGCACGATGAACACGGCGCCAGAGCGCGCCGTGCACACCAGGTTCGTCGGCGTAAAGTGGCACGCGGTGAAGCCGTACTCGATATCCTCGTTCTCGTCCGCGCGGATCCGGATCGGGTGCATCGCCAGCCCGCGCAGGATCGCCTCGTCGAACCCCGGCTGCCCGCGGTACGCGCCCTGTACCACCGCGCGGCCAATGTGCGCGGGCACGCCGTCGTCGGTGGGCCCCGGGTTTGCGCGGACTCGTTCAGCGTTCGGAATCGCCTTAAAGTCCTCGGCGAGCGAGAGGGGGAAGGCGAGCGACGCCGTGTCCCTCGCGGCGGAGCATACTGGCGGGAACGAGACACAGTGCTTGCCAGTGGCGCGAGAGTAGACGTGCATCTGCCGATCGAGGCAGACAAAGACAAAATTGTCGTCAAGTTCAATGTACTGATGTCAGCTACGGCGATAGTCATTCTAGCTCACGTTCGGTCGGCCCTTGTCGAGGTAGCCGCGGGTGATCTTGTCCATCGGCTTCTCCTCCTCCAGGTGCCAGATAAAGATTGCCTCGCGGCCGCACGCAGCGAACACGGCGCGTGCTCGGTCAGTGTCCGCCTCAGCGACATGGAGGCGGAACGCGAGGCAGGTAGCTGGCGGCTGCAGTGTGCGGAAATGCTCCATGTGGCCTCGCGGGAGGAAGCCGTTGCGGGCCCCAGCCTCAAACTCGTCCGGGTGCGTGAACGAGACTGCGCTCTGCGCGACCGACGATGTTCCGAGATACGGAAGCGTGGACCGCGCCCGCGCCTCGGCAGTCCGCCATACTTCGAGGGCTGTGTTAACTGCTGTTAGCCCCGCTCCGCCAAAGGAAACACTACGTACTGTTGTCGTCGTCGAACTGGAGCCCGGCCATGGGGTCCACATGGCCCGGGGTGTTGAACACTGCAAACCCGCGCCCGGCCTCGACGTGCGAGTACCCCTCCAGATCGCGGATGGCGAACAGCGGCTCGGATGTGTTTCGGCACACGGTCGTCAGGCCGCTCATGCGCATCCGCGACGTGCACAAGATGACATCCTGCTCCACATTCGACTTGATCCGCCACACAGTGTTTGTCGGGGGAGTGATCCAACGGAGGCGGCAGCGGGCAATGCTCCATGCGTTCTGGAGGTCCTTGTGCGTTTTGCCTGCGTGTCAGAAGCGAGTGGCAAGGAGACAAGCAATGCGAGGTGGAGCGTCGTGCTTCTCTACTCACAGACGTAGCGCCAGTTGACCCGGGCAGTCTCAAGCACCGGGGTGTCCATAGGCGTAGCGGGCGTGTATGGCGTTGGTGACTCGTCGATTCTGGCAGCCCAGTCGCGGAGGGTCGGCGGCGCAAGGAGGCTCGCCACATCGCTCGCGATCGGGCTCTTGTCGTGCTCGCCGACCGTCCACCGCCCTTTGCGGCCCAGTGCGTCGCACGCCTTGATATCAGCAGGCTCTATGCCTTCAGCGAGACAGATGCGTCGCCAGAGCCCGCACGAGTATGCCTGCGAGCAGTCGTTCCATGACCGCGAGACGCGCTCAGCGACTAGGAGGTCGCGCGAGCTCAGAAACGATAAGACCTCGACGAAAAGCTCAGGTCCCAGGACTTCGAGCGGGTCCGTAGGCAGAGCAGCAGGCGCTGTCGATGCCGGTGAAGACATGGCCAATGTTGCAATAAGTGTGCAGATGGAGAGACACGAGTTGCGGGAACGTTGATAAGGCAGGCCGAGATGGGACGTTCGAATGTCACCCGATGGCGATGGAACTGCACCAAGTGCACATTCCGAGAATCCCTTGCCGACCCCAGGATCGGAGGGCAGATAACTGACGTCAAGGGCCACCGTGGGAACATTGATGTCAACAGGTAGGAGGATCATAAATGCGCTCTCTGAGTCGAACTGCAGCCATCAGTACGACAAAGCAAAGTAAGAATGGCCTCTTAACGGTCGTGCTACGAGAATTTAAGATCTGCAGGTGGCAACATCTGGGGTCCCCCAGGACACCTCCACGCCAGCCAGGGTTACCTGCGAAACCCAAAGGGTCTACGAAGTCCAGGTCCAGGTCATTCCCGGCCGTGTCAGGCACGCCGCCACCTGTTCCCCACACCCACCCGCAGCCCACTCCAGTGCTCGAGGCTCCGGCTCTACAGTATCCGGGGCATGATTATATCGAGCTTGCTTCATGCCTCTGTCGTGCATCGTTGGCATTCGCATGGTGGCATCATCGCCCCATCATCGTGGACAGTTCCCATGGAGACAAGGCAATATGCGCGAGGAACGGCACGCAGCTTTTGGTACTGTATGCATGCATCCCTCGTTGTCCGGCATTAGAAGTGACGTCCCAGGCATGTGTTCCCGGAACTTGCAAGCTGCATGTCACTTGTCTTGCGTGTCTTGGATTCTGGCAGTGTGGGCGTTATCGGGCGGCGACGGATGTGTTTTGGAAAGTGAGCCCGCCCGGCCCATCCGCGACCCGGATCCGCACAATAGTTCCAGACAAATGGACACAAAAGAACCACTCACCCAAAACAATTGCGCTTCCTGAAGTTTCCGAGCCTAAGGCGTGCTAGGCTGGAGCTTGGGAACGTGGGAGCTTCGTGGTCGTGACTAGCCTAGGCGGCAAGCGCGGCAAGGGAGTGCGCACATGTGCACAATGAAGTCGACGGTGGCGAGCTCCGCCTTTGAGCTGGAGTGACGCCTCCTCGCGCTGGGGAGCTGCGGGAATGGCTGTTTGTGATTTTCTGTGACATTGGAATAGATATCCTTACTGTACCCCTTTTGGATCCGTGTGAGATTGAGAGCCTCATTAGGCTTTTATTCTGCAGCGTACATGATAATAAGATTACTGGGGACAAGCGATGGACGACGACGGAAGAGCGGAGGAGGATACAGTATTATTCCTAGGGATGCAGAGAAACGGAGGCGTTGTACCCGTGTACCGGATTCCCCGCCTGCCCCGTGGTCCAGATGTCGCAGAAGCTGCAGCCCTGCAGGTCCACCCTTGCTCTGTTCGAGGACCCCACAACCAAGATAGAACGCGTTTTTTCGCACATTATTATGGCATTTATCATTTCAATGTATTCAAATCCAACAGAGTGTGTGCGCTTCTGGTTCTGGTCGTCGCAGCTGTCGCTCTGGGACCTGGCGGATAGACAGAATGAGAGCTGGGCAGAGTAAAAGAGTACCTTTTGCACTCATTCTGACGACGACACACGCACAGCACACCGCATAACATACACGCGTACGCACTCTCTGTCACACTCTCTTACTCTCTCACTCGTACTCCTCTCCATCCTCCATCTTTCTCTTCTGTCCATCTCTCATTCTCTTTAATCGTGTTCTTGCATTAGTGTACCCTCTCTCTCTCCCACTCTCCTTGTCTCACTCGCCCCGCCCGCTTTTCTCTCCAGTCTCAACTCCCGTCCTCTCGCCATCTGATCATGATCGTCACCTTGGAGGCCTAAGACAGCGTCGACAATCGTGTGGACGAGAACAGCTACCTCGACAGAACAACTATTTCGACAACCCCCCCATCGCTCCAACTAGACATACTACATCTCACGTTCCTCAACCGCCATGCCTTCCGCCAAGCCCAGCGTCGAGCTTGATCTCAAGCACCTCCAGAACAACCCCCTTTCCCACCCTCCCACCAGCATTTCGCTCACGGGCGGTGTGACTCCGCGTCCGGCGCAGTCGTCGTCGAGCGCTCTGTTGTCGCTTTCCCAGGACATCACGGCACTTGTTTCGCTTTCAATTGAGGCCACTGCTTCCCTTGTCAACGACTATGTGCGCGCCGCGCTAGGCACAATCGGTGCAGGGGACCTGGTGCGCCACAGCCCTGTGCGCCGAGGCAACATGAACGACAGTGGCGCAGGCCTGGCTGTGGTCGTCGTGGGAGCCGCCAATTGTGAGTGCTTCCCGAGTGCTTCTTGCCCTCGTGCTCCCTATGTGATGTTTGGGCCGTAACGCTTGGCGTTCACGATTGAATGCTGGATATCCATTGCTTCTTTCTTATCGGTTGGTGCTGACAGCTGTATTAGCTACAGGGCAGTCCCTCACTCTGCGACTCGCAAAGTCCGGATACACCGTGTTCCCGTTCGTCCCCGCATCACCACAGACCAACGGCGTCGCTCCTGCCGCATCGCCTCTGTCTTCTATCCTACTGTCGTGGTCGAGCGTCCAGCGGCGACTCAAGGCGCGCGATCCTGGACACACTGGCGCCGTCATCCCTGTAGTCATTGACGACGCTGGGGAGGTCTTCTTCTCTGCCCATGCATTCACCACCGCCCCACTCTCACCGCCAAAGCGCGGCGGCCGTTTCTCTGACGCCGCGGACACGGTCAGGGCGTACTGCCGTGAGAACGGGCTGGTTCTCGTTTCGATCGTTTCCGCCGCGCCCAGCACCATTCGCACGCCCGTGCGCTCACCCGACATCCCACACACCCTCATCTCCCCGATCCACAGCGGGCCAAGCATCCCGGGCCTCAACCATTCGGCCCTCACGCGCACCGACGAGGAAGCGCTTATCGAGCTGTATCGGACCCACATTCTCGACCCGCTCAGCGTCGTGCGTGCCCTCGGCGATCTTCTCGCCAATCCCCAGGGCAACGGCGGCATGAAGGGCCGTGTGCTCTTTGTCGAGACGTCTGGCACCATTGATGATCTCGACCCCACTCTCAGCACTCACTCGGGCGCAGCGCAGATGATCTCTGCGGCCCGAGCCGAGGCCGCCCGTGTCCTCCGCGAGGAGCTCGGAGGCGCAGGCATTGGCGTCTGCGAGATTGTGGTTGGTGAGTTTAGCGTGGGAAAAATGACGCCCGCTGATAAGGTCTCGAGTCGCCCAAAACTGACACTACAGGACCTATGGCTCCCCGCATCCCTGGACCCGTCCACCTTCGCTCGTCTAGCGGCGATAGCGACACTGATAGGAGCCTGGCGGCGTACGGTAACGGTGGCGAAAAGACCGCGGCTACCACGACTGCCGATACCGTCCTTGCTTCGCGGATCCGCCTTCTGGCTCGCATCTTTGCAGTCGATGACGCACTCGTCTATTCATGCGTCCGTCGCGCCATTGAGGACCGCTACCCACGAGCACGCCATCACGCTGGCCTTGCGCCGCTCATTGCTTCCGTCGCCAACGCCACGCCCGGCGTCGGCATTGTCCGCTTCCTGGGCCGCTGGGTTCTAGGCCGTCTCTTTGCGCCGCGCCGCTCAAACTAAACTAGCACGAAAAACGTGTTCTCAATGATCGACCTTGATTGAGTCGAGGTCGATCGCTCTAGTTGCCACCTCACCCATTCCATGTTGCTCAACCAGCCGTTGTATTCCAGGTATATACTCGTCGTCTTAGATCCTCTCTGTCGTTTCGTCTCACAGCTCACAGCCATGACTGTCTCCCACATTGATCGCCATGTTAGATGTTTGTCCCAGTGCTCGTGTGTTGACTCGACTAAGACTGACTTCGGCACCGATCGCGTTCAGCCGGATCTCTCACCAGATGTGATATAACGGTCACAACCCCAAACACCAACATCCTCGCATGCGGACGCCGGCATCGCACAGCCAGGTCGTTTGCCCACCACATAGATCCGTGCCTGTTTCCACGTTCCGCACTGCTTACCCTCGATCGCGTCCACTCCTTCTTTACGACGGGACCTGTGCACGGCCTCGCCATGTAAACGGGCGTGTCCGTGGATACAGACGCGGAGACCAGCCGGCGGTTCCGGTGCCATCTCAGATGCTCTGGGTCACGCGCGGCCACTGGCTATCTTGGCAGGGGATCTCGTCGGCAGCTCATGTTGGTGTTTGTTTGTGTAGTGTTTGGGTCGCGGAGAGGCGGAACGATGAGCCTCGGACACTTTGCAACGAGCTGGGGGAGGTGAGGCATCTCTCCGTCACATCTCGGGCGGTACAGCTTAATGGGCAGAACTGGCACGATCTGTCAACATACAGCGCGAAGGACGGCTTGATGGGCAGAACTTGGTGACACAGCACTCTCCTCCGCATCTCACGGTATTATTAGTGCAACAAGAGATCCCGGAGTGTATCTCATCCACGAGACTCGAGCCCAGGACCTTGCCCGAGGCGACAACGATCCAATCTCGTCAAACGGCCTCGATCACATGGCCCCAGCGCATCCCAGCCTGGTTGCAGGCGATAGCGGGCGTATCCGTGTCGGGACGAGATCGCGCTCGTGCCGATGACGACAGGTCTCGGACAGACAATAGGCACCATCGTGCTTGTCTTGGGTCTATCGTGTTCAGGACTTGTGAAAGACTGGGAGCACAACTCGGAATGTGACGTTAGAGCAACCTCCCATTGGGACGGAACCGGACGCGAGACGATATCCATTCGTAAGGCTAGGAATGCCGGAATCGCGCCATCTCCGAACCCCAGCGCAGCCGCCCGATCCAAGCACTCACTCGCCATTGTCCTTCCATTCCATCGGCAGGTCCCTGCGCCATGACCGTGTGTGAGCAGCGATAGTGGGGGGCGTGCTTGCTTGCCTCCGATGTGTGCGTGATCGCGAGTTTCATAGTGTACCTGAAACCCGGAACCCACTGCAGGGACCGCACGGGCTGGGATGGCGTGACGCATGATTGGGCTGCTGGGACTGGTCGAGTTGTTGAGCTCGCGTCGAGTCTAGGTGTCATGTCGCAGCTCGCGGTCTCGGGACGACAACGCACCCGAGACCAGCTCACGAACAGGCACTGACCCCATCTGATGTAAGGGCACCTCACGGCGCACGGCGCACGGCCTCATGCTGTGTCTTGCCCATGTTCATGTCAGCAATGTTTTGTGATTGCTGCGGCTAGCTGTCGGTTGGCACGCCGTGAGTGAACCAGCCGAGCCTTGTTACCCTTTGGATCTGGTGGGGGAGCTGCTGACCCGGAGCCGATACGGAGTGGAGTGAAGGACCCTTACGCCTCGTGACAGCTAAAGCCACGTTCGCAGCACGTTGGCAGTCGACCGCAGTGTCCTGTAGCTGATGAATATTCGCCGCGATGCCCCGCAGCTGGCGTATTTCGGGCAACGGCAACCCCGCCGCCCGCCGCTTCTATCCCGGCCTCTAGTGCTGGATATACGGACATCGGCCCATTTGCGCACCACGCTGCGGCCATATGCCCGCTGCCCGCAGCCAACCACGGCCTTCGCACCACAACACCACACCCTCGGCGACGCACAGACCGCCAGTCCCACGTTTGTTGATTCCCGGTCCTAAGTGCTACACCCTAGCGTTCCTGCCTGCACCCGCTCGGATTCGGCCCTGCTCCGACCTGCGAGCTGCGTCCTGGCCGCAGCAGGCCGACGTCATGCCGTGCGGCTCATGTCCGAGGGATCACTTGTTGGTCAAACGTTCGGAACACCGGAACGCCGGAACAGAGGCACGATCAACATGAACAGCGGGGCGACGTCGGCCACATACTCCGCGCGCGTGCCTCCCATCATGCTTGCTGGAGAGAGAGATTGATGGGGTCGCTGTTACTGGAGCACTTTGTCACTGTTCCCATGTGGCGCTAGGGTCGATGACGCGGGCACGATCCTCTTGCAGCTGCGTTGCGTTACGGACATCTGTGGATGGCCGTCGCTGCGAGATAGCACAGATCCAGCCGTAGATGTCAACGTGCCGTGTTCGTAGTGTTGGCAGTGCTCGCAGTGGTGATGTGAATAGTGAAGAGGTGAAGACGCCGCCGAGATGGCCGGTCAGTGGCCCCGTCGAGAATGAGGCAATCAATGGCAAACAAAGAGGCAGGTCGGCGCCCCGAGTTGTATACATGGCGCTTGCATGGCGGCGAATCACGTCTGGTGCAGTAACCATCCCACTCTCCCATTCTCGTTCGCCACGCTGCGTAAATTAAATGGCGCCGGCGTCCGCTGTCAGGGCCCACCACTGAATCAGGACGCCGCCAAGATCAGGACAAGACACGCAAGGCGGTGCCTGTAATAGAGTAATGAATCGCAACAAGAAGAGCAAAAGAAATCTGCGCAGCCGGCGGCTGATACCTGACTGTGCAGAGCTGTTCACTCGAGTTCAGTTCAGTTCAGTTCAGTTCAGATGTGAGCACCAGTAAACCGGTTGGTGTTCGGTGGTACAGTAGCACAGCAGACCTGTCATTCTGGCATTCCATGCCCATCAGCGTGCCTTGGATCGAAAAGGATGGGCCGGATGTCCGAGGCTCGCCCGACGTGTTCTGGCTCGAATTTAGCTCTGGATCCATTCTCGAGCGCGCTAGGAACGAAAAAAGGACGCGACTAATCAGTTTCTGGATCTCCTGTAGCAATTCAAGCAACAAGTTTTGGGCCGTCGTTGCGAGCAACACAATAGACCCAGTGCCCACGCGCAGTCGCCCTGCATGGTTGGCGTTGTTTGTGTGTGCCCGGCGGCGCCCGAATGCCCGCCCTACGGACCAAAATTATAGCCCAGCACGTCCATAATGGGCACTGCGAGTGCTTTGTTAGGCTCTATCGCGATCCCATCCGTCCCTCCATCCGTCGTGCCCTTGTGCTGCCCTTGTGCCCTCGCGTCCCTGCGCCCTGCGATCCCAGCCCAGTTCCCTTTCAATTCCTCGATCCCACCGTCGCATCCGCCAATCCGAGTGCGGTCTTTGTTCCCTATTGTTTTCGTGTTCTGCCTGTCCTGACACCCGGCAATGCCCTTCCTCGTCCTTGGCGCTCGCGAACGTTACTCGCAGCGGACGACCGGGTTATCCGTCGGGATCTAAAACCTTTTGGGACCTGCAGACTGCGCAGCTGGAATGCAGGAATAAGGCAATGCAGAAAATTAAAGAATGCAATCGCAAGCGACGGATTGGGAGGGCACCTCTGAGTCAGTCAGCTCTGAATCGATGAATCTCTGCTGCTATTCTGCTATTCTGCTGGCCGCTAGCAGACCCCCCCTTTGGCCCTCTGGATCGAACCAAGCCACACAGTCATATCGTGCTATTGATCCTTACCCTATCCCTATTCTGCACGGCTCCTTGCGTCCTTTGCAAGCCCTTACTGGTGCGCCACTGAGCCCATCGAGCACTTTTTTTTTCAGCTCCTTGCGGACTCGTCTGGCAAGCTAACGCGTGCGCCACAGGACCTAAGAACTGGCAAAGAAAAGACGTGCCGCATGCGGCCGCATGGACGCACGCATCTGAGCAGAGCTGACTGATGACTGAGCAAGAGGACAAGTGCACTGGCTCCCCCCGGCAAGCCAGATGCATGCCATGCTGCGACCAAGGCGCTGAAGGGACAGATGCGCAGGGCAGGCCGCGCAGACCCAGGAGCGCAACAGTAGCGAGCAGCGCACAGTACC